>ERZ791822.43-NODE-43-length-69182-cov-5.215965_pt1 | contig 69182 bp, 65 predicted proteins | sample MGYA00510299_ERZ791822 | MGnify/ENA primary metagenome ERZ791822 (study PRJEB30046, sample SAMN00791945) | human gut metagenome | study: EMG produced TPA metagenomics assembly of the A metagenome-wide association study of gut microbiota in type 2...
GTTTGGACAAACTGGTAAAATACTCCACCCGTTCTTCCTCGCACAACAGCTATATGTACGGAAATGCTTTCGAAGCATTTATCGGCGCTATCTACTTGGACCAGGGGTACAAACGCTGTAAGCGGTTCATGGAAGAAAAGATATTCAAGAATTACATTGACCTCGACAAGATGTCGCGCAAAGAGGTCAACTTCAAATCAAAGCTGATTGAATGGAGCCAAAAAAGCAAAGTTGAGGTTTCATTTGAACTTATCGAGCAATTCCTTGATGAAGATTATAACCCCATGTTTCATACCGAAATCCGCATAGAAGGTATTTCGGCCGGGAAAGGAACCGGATACTCTAAAAAGGAGTCTCAGCAGAATGCCGCACAAGCTGCCCTGAAGAAAATAAAGAATGATGCTTCATTCAAAGAACAAATAGAAGCCACAAAAGCGCAGAATCATTTGCCTGAGAATACAGAAGAAACAGATGAACTCACAGAGGAGACTCTGATTGAAGAAAATCTTGAAACGATTCTGCCTGTAGAAAATCCTGAAACGGACGAATGTAAGGGCGAATAGCCTTCGCCCACATCATTATCAGCCGAAACAAATTCCCATCCGGCGCCCTTGAACAACCAGATCATTATCTTCTGTCACCAGTTTCAACTTTCCGGCTATTTCCTCCAGTGGTGCAGAAGAAATCTCATCCCCTTTCAACGTAATCATCCGGCCAAACTGTTCTGTTGCAATCAGTTCCGTAGCATGCCCACCCATGCGGGTAGACAGGTTCCGGTCGAAAGGTGTGGGCGAACCTCCCCGCTGGATATAGCCAAGCACAGTTTCTCGGGTTTCAATGCCAGTCTCATACTCTATCTCCTGGGCAATGTATTCAGCGGCACGTTTCCGGCCATCCGTCTGTATGCCTTCGGCAACCACCACGATGGAATAAGGTTTTCCTTTCTTCAGTCGGTTCAGAATAGTCTCACCAATATTATGGATATTATAAGGAATTTCGGGTATCAAGATAACATCACCGCCACCTGCCATACCTGAATACAGTGCAATCCAGCCGGCCTTATGCCCCATTACCTCGATCACCATCACCCGTTTGTGCGAGCTGGCAGTAGAGTGCAGGCGGTCAATGGCATCCGTAGCAATACTTACAGCCGAATCAAATCCGAAGGAGAAATCCGTTCCCCAGATATCATTGTCGATAGTCTTAGGCACAGATACGATGTTCAGTCCCATGGCAGCCAGTTTGGCAGCAGTCTTCTGCGTACCGTTACCACCGATACACTGCATTATTTACCAAATTATCATAGACATTTTTATTATGATGATGCCAATAAAATTTGCGACCTTTTAGCTGTCCATCGGTCACATATGTCTTGCCGTCTTTGGTATAGTAATCATAAGTCCAAAAATCTGCGCCCTCCGGTTTTTTTAAATAGAATTCTGTATTGCCAAGTTTAGGCTCTCCTAATGCCGGTATAGTAATAAAATCCTTAACATAATAATCTTTTGCATCGCTTCCTTTAGTCACATATAAATCTGAAAAACGAACTTTGGAGCTGTCTGAACTAATATTGTCTTTACCTATATGTCCAAATAGCTCACATGCAGGACATGCTTCTTTCGAACAGGTATTAAATTTTCCTGCCAATTTTCCTATATTATTATCAGAAACTTCTTTTGCAAAGATAGCAGGTGCCAGATAAAAAATCTTATTATTAAAAGTACATGTGCATGTTACAGGAAAATATGCCTCGGTATCTGTTTTCAAAAATGCTTTCAAATCCGTTTTATATTCCTCATATGCATTCTTATTAGCCAATGAAACAGCCGGTTGTGAAAGATATGATTCTATTACCGGATTTAGCTTTCTTTCAATTTCATCCCTTTTTAGCTTCGTTTTATGCCACTTTTCATTTGAACTGTTTTTCGGCGTAAAAACATGATATCTGGCTTTTTTTACACCCATGCCCCATTTTATCAAATATCCGGCATTGTTATATTTTCCAGCCATTTTGATTGAGTAATCATTTATAACTCCATTATTATGGACATTTGCATAATATAATTTCGTGCCGTTGTCATATTTATCAAATCCCTTAGGATTATTATTTTTTTCGGCTTTATTTCCTATTCTTGATGACGAAGCCTCCAGAAGTTCCATATTTCCATGTGAATCTTTATGAATAAGCGCCGGGATAAATCTGTTGGGACTTCTCTTTACCGGATATTCTTTATCATTTAATATCCCCATACATGAATCTGTCAATGTTTCATATACACTTCTTATAACACCTCTAATCTCACTTCCGGGAATAACCGGTACATGATATTTTTTCTCATATCTCTCTAACGAGTCCAATTCAGTATACGAAAAAAAATCATATGATTTATGATCCGGTACTTTATCTGATACAGTAAATGCACTCTCAGAGCTGGAATTAGGGATAAATAGAGGTGTTTTAGTTGTAATCGTATACTCAATTACCCCTGTATGCTTATCAGTATCATTATAAGCCTCCGCTTTTTTGTCAGGAAACTTTATAAAATTATATGGATTTACAAACCCTTTCATATTACTGCCCATACTATTTCACCTCTCTCAAACGATAATTGTTTATCATAGCAATATCATTTTCATCATATGTTATGTAGTTTATAACTTCTACCTGATCTGATATATCAAATTTACTTTGCGTGTAAACTCTCTCTACATATATATCATCATGATAAACACTTTCATCACTAATGTAGCTTTCTATCTCTCCTCTGGAAGATTGCACCAATCTATATTCTCTGTTATTGTCAAATAAATGCAATTCCAAAAGATTATTACCTATGCATGAATTTGACTGCAGCTCTGCCAGACTATATCTCTTATATTCAACTCGGTCTTTATATATTGCATACATACTACCATTTTCCGGTGCTAATGTTAAATTCATGCGCGTCCTCCTTCTGAAGAAGTAATATTTTCAAGTAAATCTGTAATATACTCATTCTCTTGCCCTATTTCGCCATTGATAAGCATTGGTCCGTTTTCTTCAAACACACCTCTGCCTATCGCAGTCTCGCCTCCAACTGCCAGGTAACCATTTTGTAAATCTTTTAATGCAAGGATAAGCAAGCCCAAAATCCAGTTACTATCACCATCTTGATCAACTGACATTTTTAATGTTAGTGTCCCATTTACGAATGTCAATTCTTTGTAAAGCGCGCCTTGTTTTACTGCCGATTCAAACCTGCTCACACCTGTTCTTGTCATGGTAAGCTGATTGGCTCCCAGAATTTTAGTTTCATTTATTACAATACTTGACTTATGAGCTTTTTCCTTACCTACATAGCCAAACATACTATCTATTTTCTGTTCTATCTCTATTGATTTGTTGTCATCAATTTCTTTTATCAGCTGATTTATCTGCCCCAGTAAATCATGTACCCTGTGTCTTATCGCGCCGGCCATACTGCTTCCCGGTATTATAGGGACACCATTATCTGTAATATGTGCAAAATCCGGCTGTCCTTTAATCGCAGCATACTGCCTTATACTTATTCCTCCTCTAAGCTTTAATGGTACTTCTATATGAATCTTTTCCTGTTCATCCGTTGTAGGATTACACCATTTTAACTTTTCGTTCTCTAAAGTATCCCAGCATTTAGGATCATAGGCTTTTGAATAATCCAGATAATTGTCATGATTGAATTCTCTGCACTTAATGGATTCAAGTCGAATTTCACCAAATCCTCTGGTTTTTTTCTGTCCAAGGCGTATCTCTCCCATTTCAAAACCATTAAAAATCTTTTTCAGGTCATCTTCCTTAGGCACTTCATTGACATTGTCATTTTCACGATCCACCACTTCTATGTAAAACACACCCCTAATACCATGCTCGAGTATTTCCATATCATACTTACTACCTGTGATAGCAGTCTTATTAAGATTAAGAGAGACTCCATCCCTTATTCCAAAACTAACATTATCTTCAAACTGTGCATCCGAGACATAAACAGAACTCATCTTTCCCAAATCATTTTCCGAAGAATATCCCATCAGGCAATTTTCATTCTTATCTTTTTTTAAATAACTTCTCATTGCTCCGGCAATTGAGCTTCCCGGCACAAACGGGCTTCCGTCCCAGCTCCTTAAAATATCAGCATCTGTCCACTCATCATCCCCGGATGCTATGCTAAGTGGAGAAAGTGTCTCAAACTTTATCTGAAAGACCTTGCGTCTTAGTACTTTTCTATTGCTCATTCACATCACCCCCACCAAGACTTTTTACATAATATTTGAGTTCTGAAATGTACTGTCTATATGCATACAAGTATTTTTCCGGCTCACTCCATGATGATGCTACATCTCTTTTGTATTCATCACTCAATTCGTTCTGAATCTGTGCCACGCTCACCTCACTATACGTTTTATCAATTGAAACAAGATTTGTTATCTTTTCACATAATTTTTTCTTTGCAGTATCTTCTATACCCTCAATCTGCTCCAGCATAGCATCATATGAATTCGTACATTTAAATATAGCCCTGAGTTTTGATATTGCTACATTCAACGCAGCCTTATCCATGCCTATTTTCTTTTTAAAATCCAGTGAACAAATTTTTGCTGTTATCCGTCTCTTTAACTCAGTATCCAACAATAAATCAATGATTCCGGTCTGTTCACCGGTAAAAACATCTTCATTTATTATTTTATCTGCCTTTGTCACAATAACTTTTGAATCCGCTGCAGGTATACTTACAACTGTCTCACCAAATCCCTCATATGTTCTTTCACCAATAAACAGATTTGACATTTTTCCTATATCAAAGCCACTATCAGAATGAAGCCTGAATATGCTGCCTTTTCCAATAGCACTAAATACCGGCTTTCTTAATCCCCAGGTAACATTAAATCCCCCAACGGTATCAAAACATAAGAAAGGCTTTTCTATTGTAAGCTTAGACTTGTCAGTTCCCAATTCCATAGCTAAATATTCTTTTAAAGTATCAAGACTTGTAGTAGGTGCTCCGGCATTGTTATATAAAATCGTATCAGATACCATTTCGATAATAACATCATTTACTATATTACTATCCTCTGATATGCACCCAACACTTTCAATATTAACGTCAACAGCACCAAATTCACTGGATTTTCCATATCCCATGCGAACATTATCCATAGACTCAAGCACATGAATTATCTTTTCGGCGTTGGTCCTACCTGCCAATATGTACCCTCTAAATGTCTGACCAGCAGTAATACTTGCCAGCTGATAAAAGCTTGATGAATCAGCACCTGTTGCTCTGCCGATTGACTTGTCATCCGGTCTTTGATGATGATATGTAATCTGTGTATCCACACTTGTCACACAACTTTTATCATCTATGTAATCTATTCCAGCGGCTGACATCTGCTTTCCAGACATTTCATCTATATAAAGCATATCCATCAGCTCAAGTGATCCATCTGTATTATAAAAAGTATCCTTTTCCTTCTGTAGCGATACTCTTCCCGGAACACATCTGCCATTTACGGTACTTATATAAGCATTGGATACAATAACATCTCCTGATTCCATCAGCTTTCCATACTCATCACTACCAAGTTTTCCTGCAAGAAGTCCTAAAATTTTACTGCCAGCAATATAGTCCTGTGTTACAGCCTGATTTCCCTGTGCAGATTTACATATCATTGCTGATTTTAAATAAATGCTGTACTCTATTTTATTTTTTTCTCCAATCTTCCAAGAAATATCTGATATTGCTGTTTTCTTTTCTTCACAGTCTTCTGTCAGTGTTACATTCACCATTCCCAGCCCTCTGGTTCTGGCTAATCCCATATGCTTTACAATTGAGACAGACTTTTTAAGAACCTCTTTATCTGCATCCTTATAAACTTTACAATCAGCCACAAATCTTAGGCCTTTCTTTATAACACGAATTGTTCGAAGAGTATTTTCATCTGCCACACCAGTATCTATATCCAGTGCAGTCTGTGTTCTGGTATATGAAAACTGCTCAAGTACATTCTGACTACTTGTAATTCTCTTATCAAACGAATTTAGCTCCCTAACCATTAAATCATAGTTTTCAACATATGCATTTGAAAGATAAAAAGAAGTTGCACCGGCTGCATATTGTTCCTGAGTAATAATTTCCATATCTCTCAGCTCCAGAGCTGCTTCCCTGATACAGCCTTTTATTCTTTTTGCCGGTATATATGGTATTCCATGAATATCATATACCACATCCATATCTACAGTACTGTTGTGCCCATCTCCGGAAGTAGTACACATATCACTAAGTAGTTCTATTATAAGCTTCATAATTCGGTACCATCCTTCCCTTCATCGTATATATCTTTTTCAAACAAATCCATTAATTCTACTGCATCATAGCATACAGACAAGCATTCCTTATCATCCGATGCTTTCTTCAAACCATCAATTGCAGTAACATCGTACCCCCTTGATTTAAGGAAACTGTCTAACTGCTGTATCTCATTTTCACCGGATGCAATAGCTTCTCTTAATTGTTTTGCTTTGCTCCTCGGCATAGCATTTACATAATTTGAATAAGTAATAAAATCCAAAATATCATATTTATCACCATACTCCTTAATCTCTGCGCTGTCATTACCCTGTTCTATATAGTATGGCCGTGCAATAAACTTTCCACTATATGATATGTAATGTTTATCTCTATAGCCTTCCAGATGAGCTGCACTTATATTTGTACAGATCTGAAAATCTATGTAATTTCCGATATTACCATTACTGTCTTTGCCAAGCTTCGCTCTCTTTTTTGCACTTTCACAACAAGCTTCTGCTACCTGATATGCATCTGAAAACGGAAAATGACTGTTAAAAAAAGCAATTCCACCACAGGCACTATATCTATCAGCCGTATTTGTTCCAAGAAGGTCAATGAATTTCTTTACGGCAGGTATAGCCAGTTTAGGATTGCATACAAAAGTGATATCATCTCCTGCAACTATTATCTTTCGATAAGTCTTACGCTTTTGTTTTTTTATTACAGGCGCCTTAATATCCATATATTCTGTCATTTCTTTAAATGCAGTCTCAAAGATTGTAGATATAGACAATGACAGATTTCTCATTTTACTGGTTGCTTCTGAATATCCGGTAACTCCAGACATTTCGCTTATAATTCGTTTTCCCATACTGTTTCCATCAATATGGCAGACTGCCAAAAGTGAATTATCGCCTTTCCTGGTAACCATATTATCGAAAACCTTCTCATCCTCATTAGATGGAAATGCACCTATCTTAAGCTTTGCCTCTGTACATAATCCACCATTTTTATCTTTAGTGCTTATCGGATAACCGGTAATTGAATCGGCTTCCATAAACGGCAGCGCTCCTACCGGCTGAGTCAATGGCATATATGCCTTTATTTTCCTCATCTCCTGATTTATAGCAACATAATCATCTGCATAAGATACAGTCTTTTCTGCTACTGCAACTGCAAGGTTAAGTGAATATGTTTTTTCCATAACATATTTTGCCAAAAACCGGTTGACCTGACTGCAGATTTTACCGGTGCGGAAAAGTACATAGGCATTGCCTCCACCAACAAACATAACCTGCATAGCAACATCTGTGTTATCAAGGAATTCTGTGGGATTGTCGTTTTTCCAGTCAGTAAGATATTTTTTCTGCTCATCAGCAGGCAGCTTACTAATATAGTTTTGCAGACCATCGGTAATTATATTGGCAACAATAACCGAAGCTCCGATTATCTCTTTTGCTTTATTACTTTTAAAAATATACGCCTGTATTCCCCTGACATCATACATAGCCAGTACTTCTTTATCTAAAAGTTCTATTTTCATACGGTTTCCTCGCTATCTCTCGAATTTTCTAAACTTTGTAAAATTAAAATACGACTCTTTCCTATTTCCGTTAACAATAGCCTTTCTTTCACTGCATGCTGCAACAACCACTACCCCTTTATCCAGCAAAGTATTAATAATCTGGAAAGCCAACGTAAATTCTCCCTGACAAAGCACAACATACGGATTATATTTCATAACCTTTTCCACAATATCACCACATAACTGCTCAATTTCCGCTTCTGTAGCAGTCGAATTGACACTTGGGAATGGTATATCTATTATGGTTCCATATTCATTTGCTGCCTTTCTCTGATTTTCATCCCATTTATTCGATGGATGATTTGTAAGATTAATAAAACAATTATTACGCATATAACTCCCTTTTAGCTTATCATAGTCGTTTTTTCAATGCCATCTAACAAAATTTTTTTTACATCTTTGGCTTCTGGTTTAATTACTACATTATAGGATTTTTCCATCTCTTCTATAATACCATCATCTATAATATTATCCTTATCATTAGCATGATTAACCAGATTACGAACCATTTTTACTGCAAAATAATATTTCATAGCATTGAATATAATCACTTGGTTACTATCTAAAATTATATTGTTTTCTGGATTTATTATACGAATTGCCGTTAATTTATTCTCATATGTTTTATTCTTATCTATTTGATACTGTTGTTCTTTTACATCATCATCTTCTATAAGTGTTTCTTTTAACAGTTTATTGATTCTATTATCCTTTAGATGATTGATATAATTACCTAAAGTTTTAGGCAACTGATTATCTCCTTTTGACTTTCTTTTTCCATCTAGACAATAATTAGTCTTAATTTCGTCTATAATATCAGAAATAATCTTTAGATATTGTTCTGAAAAAATCCCTGATTCTTTTTTGTTAAAACCCTCTAATTCACCAACTACATAATCTACCGTAAAATTCTTTTCTTGAATTAAATTATCCAGCAAAGTACTTATCTCATTTCTAACTCTTTCAAATTCGCTATTATTCCCATGTTTATCTAAAATTTCCTTTTTACCGTATTTCTGATATATAGTTGAGAATAGCACTGAATAAAACCCTTTCGCCTCTTTAGAACTATCCATTACGTTCAATTCTATATTATTAAGATCTACGAATAAAGAAAGTTCCTTATTATACTCTTTAAAATAATAAATTGGCATTTTCTCTGTGTATATTGTAAGCGCCTGTTGCAACATTCCATTATTAACACACCATTTTATAAGTTCAGGATAAATTAGATACTCATTTTCTACATAATCCATTTTTACAAATGGCATCTTATTCTTTATTGTTCCTAATAGAGTCTTAAAGATCTGAGAGTACATTCCACTAATATTATCAATATTCTCAAACTCACTAATGGCATTCCTCAATTTTTTATATGAATCGTCCAATCTTGATAATGCACACAAACTCAATGTTTCGGAAAAATTATTTATCGCCTTGATTAATTCCTTTATCTTTATGTCATTCTCGCTGTTACCTTCATATAAAGCTTTTAGCTGAGTTGCGTTACCGGTATTAACGAACTCACTTACTCCATTTATAAGCTGATACATATCATAAATATAACCAATATCAAATATTTGCTTTTTAAAGAAATTTGAGTAGACTATTTTTTTTAATTTAACACCCAAAATTTGTAGATATCTTATGATAGATGTCATAAGAAAACTAACATCCCTAAGGCCACTAGTGTAATCGATATAAATAGGTATTTCATTATTATTACATTCTAATTCTTCTATTTTTTCACTTAACTGCTTATATATGTATAAAGCATAATCTCCTATATCATCATCTATTATTTTTCCATTTTCTATCCTAAAGTCATAATATATTGGATATATTTGTATCTTTTCATCCTTGCTGCGCTTTTCATTGACCTTTTCAAGTATATCCTTTTTAAACCATTCAAAAGACGTTTTCTCTTCTCCATATATGTCTACTTTCCTGTCATATACTTCTTTTGAAATAATACAATATATTTTATTTATTGGATTTTCATCATTTTTTGCACAATCTAATAAACACTTGATTGGAGCATCTGAAGTTTGAATTCCACTATATTCTTTTTCATTTTCATACCTGTATTTCTTTATATAATCTTCTATTTTCAGCTCCGTAGATTTATCATCTTTTCTATTCTTTTCTGGGAGCTCTTTATACTTTCCTAAAAAAAACAATAATATTGAATCTTTCATTAGATCACCTTTCGTTTATTACCTTAAATTATATTATCATTTACCATATGTAGACCGATAACCTCTTTATTTGAATACCTCAATGAATCAAATCTATATATCATAATACTGTCCTCATTTTCATTACAGCATTTTTTAATTTCATGCTTTAATTTACTCAATTTTGCCTCTGTTATTTTTCCTTCGAAAACAGAACTTTGTACATGGGTCAAATATTTTCTACAAATTTTCATTATTTTGTTTGTACGCTTGACATTTACATCATATACAACAATTACAAACATTCATATCCTCTTTAAGTGTATTTATATGGTTTATATTTTTCCTGCATCTCATAATATTTTTCAAATTCTGAATTTCACGTTTTATAATATAATCATAAGTACGTGATTCACCATCAATATTTACTTTCTGAAAAATTTTGTTCTCAAATTCCTTGATAAATGTCTTTTTACCACTTTTGCTAAGATATATTCCATCATCCTCAACTTCAATAAAATCAGACCTATCTAATTCATTACGATTCACCAATGTAAAAATTGTCCTATCCACTAATATTGGCTTGAATAAATCTGCTAAATCCAAATTAAGACTCTCCGGACGACTTCCTGCAGCATGTACAATACCTATTCGTATATCAAGACTTGTCCTATTTATTTCATTTGCTATGCGTTGATAAAGAAGTGTGTTTCCAAAACTTATCATGGCATTTATAGGATCCTGTGGAGGTCTACGGGTTCTCTTTTCAAATACAAAATCAGGATTATCCATAATCACATTAAAACTCTGATAATAGTTTTGCCTTGCTCTAGCTTCTATCAACATAAGTTCAGATATACTCTTTGACTCATTCATTTGTTTTATATATACAGACATCATATCCACATAATCTTTTATCTGACGTGTTAAATTAGTTTTTCGTCTCGAATAATATCTTAGATTTGCACGAATATTTGATATACTTGCCATTTCTATTTTTCTTGCCAAATCCAGCCTATCGTCTTCAGAATCATATACTCTTAATTGTTTAAGTTCTGTCTTTATACTTCTCTTATTATTTTGAGGTGTAAAACTTCCAACTTTTTCACCATATTTATCTATAAAACATAAATTAATGCCTGTGTTATTCAAAAACTCATAGAACTTGCCTGTTATTATCACATTTGAATATACATAAAGCGCATCTGTAGTCTCAACCGGTATATATTTTTTTTCCTTCGCTTCCGTCAAATAAAATACTGAAATCTTTCTTCGTAAGGATTCCATTATTAATGAGATGATAATTTCCATCTACTCTTCGAATCCCAGTAGTATACCAATCCCTATACACAGTTTTATAGGCTCTATTTTCTTTTTTAGTTACTACATTATGATCCTTTATTTCAAATCTATAACCAAGATATTTCCGATTAATTCCTTTAAATACACCAGTCTTCTTATGATTCAAAGGAAGTTCTTCCTGCTCGACTATATGTTTCTCAACATCTTTAAGACACACCAAAGCTTCATCATATGAACTACTGTAAATATTTATGTCATCACCAAATCTGCAAAAGCAGTAGCCTTGTTTCTCAATATAATGATCCAAATCATCCATATATATATTACTTAACAAAGGGCTTAATGGTCCTCCCTGTAATATTCCTGTATCCTTCTGAAATGTTATATGATCATCTAATATCGTACATTGAAGATACGAAATTATAAGATTTCTTACCAAGTCATCCTGAATCACATTATTTACTTTTTCCATCAAAATATGCTGGTTAATATTATCAAAGAAGTTGTGAATATCCAGTTCTACACACCATATATTTCCATTTTCAAGATATTGTGCAGCTTGCTTCACAGCCTCCAACACGCCTTTTCCATCTCTATATGCATATGAGTGTTCTGAAAAATTACTATCTAAATTTTTAGACATTACTTGAAACAAGGCTCTATAAATAAGCCTATCTACAGAATTCATCAAAGATATTGTTCGATGTTTACCTTTATAATTGACATTCTCAAATTGTTTTACCAAACCAATAGAATATGTACCATCCAATATAGCTCTCTTAACCTTTTCCCCATTAGCATTCCAATAATCCGAAAGTTCTGAAAGCTTAACCCCATCTGCTCCACAACTGTCTCTTTTACTTATAAGAGACTCCAGTGCCTCATCTATGTTCTCATCTAATAATACTTCATCTATTGTAATCCCCATACATATTTCCTCATTATACGAAACAAATACATCTACTTATAGGATACCACAATATTATTTTTTCGTAAACATGTATTAGGTATAAAAATCCTCATAGGTAATGTATCTCTCCATTTACTTTGAATCATGGGAATAAACAAAAACATTAAGTTGTCAATTCCTTATAGGTAATGTATCTCTATAATTCCAGACAGATTTATATGTGCAAACAAACATATCGTGTCAATTCCTCATAGGTAATGTATTTCCTTAATAATGGTTATTTTGAGCTTTTATCAAAGTCAGCAGGTGTCAATTCCTCATAGGTAATGTATCTCAATGACACATTTTAGTAAAAAGAGGTTAGAAAAAGTGTCAATTCCTCATAGGTAATGTATCTCAACTGATTAAATCAGTATCTATAAATGATACTACTCCATTTTCATCCCAATATCAATATAAAATGGTAAAAAAGTCCGTCGACCTCAAGCATCATAATATCAGCAAATCCTTTATTTTCAAGGATTTAGCAATATTTCACTATTCAGTCCTGACAGCGACAGGCTTTTCAGACCAAAATCCGGTAAAACACATAAAAATGAGTTGTTTTTTTACAAAACTGTCACCAAAAAAACACTTTAAACCATTATATTTACTGGAATTTTAGGTCGACGGACTTTTTCATTCAGTTTTCTGCGCATATTGGCTCTTTCCTTAACATTTTATGTTAAGCTTGTATATAAAGGTGAATTCTCCTTTACATATACAGCAAAAAAGCCCTGTCCTTACGAACAGAGCCCTATGCATTATTTTGCACTTACAAGCCTTACTATCACATCAATTCCAGCCGCCCAAAAGAGTATCGCCCCCACGATATATACCTTTGTCTTCTGCTCAAAACCGAAGTGATATCCTGTGTAAATGCCTGCCACTATACAGATGACAGTGAGCAGCGCCACCATTATCATAATGGTGAGAAGTCCGGTACCAAGGAAGCCGAATGCTATTCCTGCAAGAACCGTATAAAATGCGGTGATTCCTGCTATCCTTAGCACTCTTTTCATGTCAAGCTGTGCCTGACAGTGCTCCTCAATCCTTTCGTTTCTTATAGCTTTTCCTATAAGCCTGATCCCCAGTCCTATCAGTATTCCGATAGAAATTATCTCTCCTAAAAGTGCTTCATCCTTCACCGAGTATTTCCCATTAAGGAAGCTTGACAGGAAATACCCGATGTACATTGCTAACAACTGGCAAACTGCAACTATGAAGCAAATGGCTGTAAGCTGTTTCTTATTTACTTTCTGGATCAGGGATCCCTGACATTCCATCGCAACGAAAATCTCCAGTGAGCTTCCCGCCACGATTAACAGATATTCTATCCAGCCCATTTTTGCCTCCCCTAATCTTTAAACATCCTTTAATTAATTATTTGTCGCTATCTGCCTTAGCATCTATTGAAGCTAATTTATATATGAACTTAACGCTGCCCGTCTGTCCATCAGCGATTGCTGAGTATGTCTGATATTCCTCACCTGCGTCAATTACTGCCTGAAGCTTGTCGGTGAATGGCTTTAAGTCGCCGTTGTATGCGTCGAGAATCTTGTTGATTCCTTCCTCATTGAACTGTACCATACCGTCTGCAAGTGTGTGTGCACCGTCTGCAAGTGTCTTAGAGCCTGTTGTGAGCTGGTCAACACCTGAAACTATCTGATTTGTTCCATCTGCAAGCTGTGATGCTCCGCTATTGAGCTGTGCATTGTTTGCTACAAGTGTGTTTGAACCGTCCACAAGCTGCTTGATACCGCTTGTGAGAGTTGGTACTGAGTTCATGAGTGACCGTGTTCCGGCTGAAAGCTGGCTTGCTCCGGCATTGAGTAATGCTGCTCCGGCATTAAGTGTATCGTTGTTTTTAACTAACTCATTTGAACCATTTACAAGGCTGGTAATTCCATTTGTCAGCTCTGGTAATTTATCTGTAAGACTTTGTGTGCCTGTCTGAAGCTCTGTAGCTCCTGTTGCAAGCTTTGTAGTTCCTGTTGCTAAATCAGATGCTCCGCTTGAAAGCTTAGATGCTCCATCTGCCAACTGTCCCAAGCCAGCATCTAATGATGACGCCCCCTCTGATACCTTTGCTGATCCATCTTTTAAAGCTTTCACTGTGGAAGCACTGTCTGTTACACTTTGGTTCACTGCAGAATATACTGATACAGCACCTTTTCCCTGAGACAGCCCAACAACTATCTTGCTGTAAGTTGCTGATGGATCTGCATCATGCATACCGGTCAAAGCTTTTATTATATCTTCTGCATGGTTTACTGCTGCATCCGCTGCTTTTGATACATTGTCTGCTGTAATCTTATCTGTATCAATATATCTAAGAGTTTTAAATAATGTTCCTACATTTAATTCATTCAGTGGTTCCAAAGATTTATTTATATTGTCTTTGATTGTTTCAGGCATATCTGATAAAGACTGTTCTAACTGACCAATTCCATCATCAACCTGCTTTGCTCCTGCTGCAAGAGAATCAGCTCCTGTTTTTGCCGTATCAATACTTGTCTTTAGCTGTGCTACTCCTGCAGATACTCCTGCTGCGCCCTTGTTTGCAGCATTAATACCATCCGAAAGCGTTTTTGCTCCATCATTAAGACTTGTCACACCTGTTGCAAGACTTCCTGTGTTGTCATTAAGCTGGTTCAAGCCTGCATTTAGCTGACTTGCTCCATCCGTATATGACTTCAAACCATCCTTAAGTGTTGCACTTCCGCTTGCAAGCTGGCCTGCTCCACTATTAAGCTTATCTGCTCCTGAAACCAGGGCTCCTGTACTGTTTCCAAGTGTATTCAGTCCACCACTTAATGTACTAACTCCATCAGTATATGTCTTAAGTCCACTCTGCAGTGTGCCAACTCCTGATGCGAATGTGCCGAGCTTACTCTGCAATGTTGAAAGTCCGTCTGAAAGTGTATCAGTACTCTCTGCCAGTGTTTTTGAACCATCCTGAAGCTGTGTTGAGGCATCCTTTAAGTCATTTATCATGTCATCGATGTCTGATGTATCAATTCCCTCTGTGCTCACATAATCAGATGCGTTTACCACGAAGGTCATGGCTGCAGGCATTGAGAAATTCTTTACATCTGCTGTCATTTCCATGTATTCAGGGATATTTACATCGCCATCGAGATCTCCGTCCTTGATTCCGAGGCTATCCTTTAAGCCCGGAAGTGCATAGCCGAGCACTACGCTTGATGAGTCGCTTACCTCTGCCTTGCCGTTTGTCACTTCGATATTCTCGAAACCATCACCGAGTACAAGTCCTGTTACTGCTGCAAATGGTACGGAAACTGTCTGCTTCTCGCCGTTTACTGTCTCTGTATATGATGTGGTATTTGTGTAGTCAAAACGGATTTTGACCTTTCCTGATTTTCCTGCAAGGTCCTCAGGTGAGATTTCTTTTCCATCGAGGTAGTATGTAACCTTCTGTGTTACAGGTGGTTCCTCTGTTGCTGTGCCCTGATAGTAAATGTCCTTGCCGCCGGCCTGCCAGGTGAGCTTGTCACCGCTTTGTGTGAATTTTTCCTTGCCCTTTACGTTCTCGATATCTGAAAGGTTTGAAGCATCCTCCAAGGTATCCTTTTTGTCTTTATTTTTAAGGTGATCTACTACGATTGTTTTGTTTACGTTGCCGTTTGCATCTGAGATGAGGTATACGCTCTCGTCCTTGTCTGCATCGTTATCCTTTAACGATACGCTGTCCATGAGCTTATCTGCTATGTCATCAGCATCCTTGCTGCTTCCTGTTGTGCTGTCTGCCTCGGCTGTGACTGCGGTGCTGTTCTTCTCTGCAAAAACCGCTGTTGCTCCGATTCCTGTACCTACAAGTGCTATTGTGAGGACTCCGGCTACAACACGGACAATATATTTACTTTTTAACTTTTCTTTCAATTCTGGTAATTTCATGTCTTATTCCTCCTGATTTTGTTTTTGAGGTCATATTTTTATGTTATGAGGGTCAAAAAGTATTTTATCCCTCATTTATGATTAATCAGATTACTAAGCTGTCAGGTTCTTATTTTTAAAGCCTGCGCTTGTGGCACATATTACTTTGTCAAAAATCATAAACATTGACGGAAGTATAAATACTACTACAAACATACTGATGATTGCGCCTCGTGCAAGCAGTATACAGATAGAACTGATCATATCAATGTTTGAATAAAGTCCTACACCAAAGGTTGCAGCAAAGAAGCAGAGTGCACTGACTATAACTGAGTTTGTCGAATCTGCAAGTGCCTTTGTGATTGCCGACTTTTTGTCCATTCCGGTGTATCTGTTCTTTCTGTACTTTGTTGTCATAAGTATCGCATAGTCAACCGTTGCACCAAGCTGTATGGTTCCGATTACGATGCTCGCGATAAACGGAAGCTTTGTTCCTGTAAATCCCGGAATTCCCATGTTTACAAAGATTGCAAACTCGATGACCGCTACAAGTATGATTGGAAGCGATACCGATTTGAATACAATCAGGATGATAAGGAATATCAATACGATTGATACTGCACTTACACGCTTAAAGTCTGTATCTGTGATAGTGATAAGATCCTTTGTACAAGGTGCCTCACCGATAAGCATTGCGTCCTCGCTGTAATTCTTTACTATCTTTTTAATCTCTGTTATCTGGTTGTTTACCTCATCTGATGCTGTCGCATATTTTGATGAAACAAGCATCATCTGGTAATCACCGTTTTTGAATATCTCTTTTGCCTCATCCGGCACCATATCATCCGGTATGGTAGGTCCGAGTATTGAGTCAAGCGATACTGCAAGCTTTACTCCATCGACCTTCTTGATATCATCTATCATGCTTATGCTGTCTGCCTTTGACATATCGCTCGGCGCGATGATGATATGTGTGGCACCCATAGCATACTCCTTGTCGAGTCTGTCATTGGCCTGCTTACTGTATGCACTGTCAGGCATAGTTCCTGCAAGGTCATAGTAGACCTGATCATGAGTGTATCCGTATATTGCCGGGATGAGCACTACGATGAAAATCACTGCAAGTATCTTGTAATGATTTGTTACCCAGCTTGCAATCCTAGAAACATCCGGCATAAGAATCTTGTGCTTTGTCTTCTCGATTGCCTTATCACATGCAAGAATCAGTGCAGGAAGGATAGTTACACATCCGATAACTCCAAATACAACACCCTTTGCCATTACGATTCCCAGGTCTAGTCCAAGTGTAAAGCTCATGAAGCAGAGGGCTACAAAGCCTGCAATTGTTGTGATTGAGCTTCCTGTTACTGAGACAATAGTGTGTGAAATGGCATGTGCCATGGCTCTCTCCTTGTCTCCGTCATATCTGTCTATCTGCTCCTGATAGCTATGCCACAGGAAAATCGAGTAATCCATTGTTACGGCGAGCTGCAATACTGCTGTCAGTGCCAGTGTCAGATATGAAATCTGTCCCTGTATGAAGTTTGTTCCCAGGTTATAGATAATTGCCATTCCTATACTTAAGAGGAATAGCATCGGAACTACGATTGAATCCATTGTAATTCCCATTACAAGCATTGAAAGTAATGCTGCTATGATGACATATATTGGAGCCTGCTGTATAACAAGGTTTTTGGTGTCAGTGTTGACCGCAGCCATTCCTGCAACGAAGCAGTGGTTTTTCACCATCTTATTCATCTTGTCAACGGCTTCCATTGTCTCATCCGAGCCCATTGTGTCACTGTAGGTGACGAGCATGAGCTGGCTGTTTGCATCCTTGTTGTTGAATGCGTCGTACACCTCATCCGGAATTGCCTCTCTTGGCAATGTGGAATCAGCGATTGTTCCGTACCAGATGACATCCTTAACACCCTCAAGGTCCTCAATGTCATCAGCCAGAGTCTCTATGTCCTGATCCTTCATATCCTCCAGGATCACAAATGACAACGCTCCGGTTCCAAACTCATCTACCATGATATCCTGACCCTTCATAGTCTCTATCTGACTTGGCAGATAAGAAAGGATATCAAAGTTGATTCTCGTGTTGATAAAGCTGATGCCTGACGGTATAAGCAGTGCAAATGCAACTATCAGTATCAGCACACGATGTTTTACGACTCCTTTTCCAAATTTAATCATTAGATTCACCACTCTTTCTTTTATTCGTATTGAAGTATAAAAAAAAAGACCGAATAAATAAATATTCAATCTCTTCGATTTGTCATGTGAGATATACAAATCCATCAATTTGTATATCCGATATGACACATATATGATATTGTATTTGATTTCTGACACTTTTTCACAGCATTTTCACATTTATATGAACGCATGCCTCTTTATGATTCTGCTTTATGAGCTTGCTTAAGCCGTCATTTTCCATGACAATTATCCTCTACAGCTCGCTCAGTATATCATCCATCGAGCGCGTAATCAGATACATGTATGCCTCAGCCATCTCCTTCGGCTCAATATCATCCATGCCCTGGGCTATCCAGCCCTCCGTGATAAAGCACAAGGACTGCGCATAATATGTAGAAATCACCTCCGGTGTGAGCCAGCGGTATTTGGATTTCTTTCCTGTGCTCTTTTCGCTTATGATATTCATAAACATCTCATAGACGCACTTCATGGCAATCTGATTAAACGTCACAGCCCCCTCCAGCTTTAGTGCTTTCTTGTAAAAAACACTGTTTGCCGAGATATTATTGAGCATCAGCACAATCGCTTCAAAAATCATTCCGGCATTGAGCAGCGGCTTGATGGGCTCAAGCAGCTCGGTTTTGATAATCCACTCTATCAGCTCGTACTTGTCCTGAAAATGATTGTAAAACGTGGGGCGGATAACTCCGGCCTTGTCCGTTATCTCTTTAATTGTAATCTTATCGATTGGCTTTTTCGCTGAAAGCTCTATAAGGCTCTCAGCGAGCACCAGATCTATTGCATTCTTACCTTGCTGTGTCATTACTCATCAAACTCCATCGTGACAAAGTAGCCCTTCTCAGTCTCCCTCACATCCACGACATCGCCCTCACGGCTTTTGAGCCTCTCGCTGACCACGTAGTTTCCCGACATGGCAATCGCATGCTCTATCGTATAATAATATGAAGTTGGAAGCTTGCTCTCTGTTACCTTCAGATGGTCACCGACCTTGGTAAGTCCGGGTCTCTCCATCTTAAACTCCATCCGACGCATTCTGTCGCCTTTCTGTTACTGCTTAATTGTCCTCTTTTCTATCCTCAACAAACGTTGACTCATACTCCATTTGCTTGTTGTAAGCGCTCTCAGCCTTTGTGGCGCGGGTTGTAATCCAGATATTGGACACTCCGTTGAAAATCAATATGATGCCCACAACAACAGTGGCTGTTTTCATTACATCAAATGCATTTGTCACGCAGATTATTCCAAAAATCAGACTGATTATTGAAAAAATCAGGCCGACACTCCAGCCTCCGTAACCGTATTTTCTGGCATCCACTGCCTCAATAATACTCCTGATGCTGTGAAAAATGAGCACCAGACCGATGACTATAGGTATCAGGCTCACCACAACCTTTGGCTGTACCAGAAACCATATGCCAACTGCCAAAACCACAAGCCCCAGCATCGCTGAAAAACCATTCGTAACTATATTCAAAAAATAGCTGCACATATAGACCACTCCGATGATGATAAGCACTACCGCAAGCACATTGGCCACAATCGTGAGCACCGAAGCCCTCCATATGATAAACACCAATCCCAGCGCTATGCAAAGCACTGACGACAATAAAAAATCTGCCTTGATTCTGCCTAAAAACTCCTTCATACACGACCTCCTTTATATATCATGCCCTACATTACTTTTCTAATTCTGTTCCTCTGCACTGTTCTTGACCAGGTCAAGAACAGTCTGAAGCTCTGCCCCCTCAACCGGTGCAGCTCCATATCCAAGACGCTTGTGATCTTCTGTAATCTCAGCCAGCTCAGTAGTTTTATCGGCCTTCACATCAATTACAAAGTATCTGCCCTGTGACGCAGCATCATCCCACACGAGATAAGCACGGATTGCGCAGTTTGGAGCCATATCTCTTGTCGGGAAATCAACTCTGGTGACATTAAGCGTATCGGAAATCTGCATAGACATAACAGAAAAATCCTCCTCCATATATGGATACATACGCTTCTGCTGATATGCCTCCTCGTACAGCTCATCTATTAGCTTTTCCTTCTCATCGGCAAGTCGGTCCATAAACTCTTTGCCACCCTCAAACATCTTCGCCGGCAGGAAAATATGCTCATACTGCATACGCTCAAAGATGACATACTGCTCTGCTGTCATCTGTACAGTCTTGCCCTTTGTCGGTGATGTAGGATGTCCCTCTCTTCTGGCCTTTTCCACTGCCTCAATCTTTTCTACAAGAGGCTTTTTGAAAATCAGATTGTGAGTGAACGGATTGAATGCGATGCCATCAAGCTTTGACTCTTTATTTGCCACCATATTGACGACTGCAAGAAACGGCATATTTACAATGCATGGTGACGGATGATCCTTAGAAAGCTGTGCCTTTGAGGTATAAATCGGCATGAAAGCCTCTCCCTCACCGTTTTTAATAAATAGCGGAATCGGCTTATTGTTCTCTCCGACATTTGCAGGCACCAGAAATCTGCTCTTGGTGCATTTATCAATGAGCTTATTGAGTGTCTCAGCCTTTTTGTCGCTCGAATACTGTGTCATCAGCTCCTCAACCTCAGGGTTTTGCACCTCGAGAGTGAAGGCCGGATCGTCCTTTAATTTATTTTTGATTTTATTTTTATCCATTTATACTGCTTCTCCTTATATTAAATGCCCGGATTTACATCCAGGCATTATTTTAACACATTTCTTTTATCAACTCAACAATCTTAGTGTCTCTCGCTATCCATTCTTTATCCAGAAAGGTGCTGTTGGCCTTTATTATCTCATCCGGCGTGGCCCATGACAGGTGATACTCAAGCCTTATCTCGCTGTCTGTCATCTGTGTCGCCACCTGCTCGTCCCTCACATCGCAGAAATACACATAGGTGTGACAGTAATATATCTTGTCAGCCTCAAATATATCACGTCTCTTTTCTATGACCTTGCCACACTCCCTGATGCTTTCAGGCACGACAAGAAGCCCTGCCTCCTCGCGCACCTCTCGTGCCAACGCCACCTCGTTGGTCTCGCCTGCATCGATGCCTCCGCCCAGTATCTTGTAGTAGCCCTCACCGGCCTGCTGCATGGCAAGCTTTCCATCCCGGATAATAACCGCGCGCACTGCGAAGCGCTCAAAAACCTCCATATCATCGGAATAGTTGTGTTTGTCAAATGTATATAGCGTTCTCATGTTTGTCCTCCGTGTATTGGTATTATTCTACACCATTTGCACGTAAGATGGAATATGTTTTTCTTCATTAATACCGTTGATTTTACGCTTACACTCGCGACAGCAAACAAACCGTTTCAATGTGGCTTGTAAACGGAAAACAATCATACGGTGTGGCACGTTTCATACGATATCCATGCTTTGTGAGATACTTAAGGTCACGTGCCAGCGTGTCCGGTCCGCAGGATACATAGACCACGCGGTCAGGCGAAAGCTTAACAACAGAAGATAGAAATGCCTCGTCACTTCCGGTACGTGGAGGATCCATTATGACAACATCCGCTTTCTCACCCTTTTGTGCCATCTCGACCATGAATTTTCCGGCATCATCATTGTAGAAGCGGATATTTCTGATGTCGTTTCGCTTTGCATTGATGACTGCATCACGGATTGCATCACGGTTTAGCTCGACTCCGATGACTTCACCTGCATTTTTTGCTGCTATGATGCCTATGGTTCCGGTGCCACAGTATGCATCGATTATGCGCTCCCTGCCGGTAAGGTGTGCCTCATGAATGGCTTTTTCATATAAAAGCTCCGTCTGTACCGGGTTCACCTGATAAAACGAGCCTGGTGAGATGCGGAAGGTGCAGCCACACAGCTTATCCTCTATGAAGCCCTTGCCATAAAGTGTGATGTTTCTGTCTCCGAGCACCATGCTTGTCTTTTTATCATTCACATTGAGCACCACTGTCGTGATATTGGGATGCTTTTTCCTGAGTGCTTTTACGAAATTATTCTTCGACGGAAGTATCGGCGATGCCAGGACAAGCACTACCATTATCTGCCCTGTTGCATAACCCTTTCTTACAAGCACATGTCTGAGAAGCCCATAGCCGGTGTCCTCATCATAGGTCTTTATCCTGAATGAGCGGAGCATATCCTTTATGTCCCTTATTATCTCATCTGACTCCTGCTCCTCTATCATACAGCTTTCGATATCCACCACATCATGTGTGTTTTTCCTGTAGGCTCCAGCCACAATCTGACCGCGCCTCGTACAGTCAAAGGCTGCATGAACCTTGTGACGATAATAGAGCGGATTTTTCATGCCGACAATCGGCTCCACAAAGCCAAAAGGCTTTAGCAGCTTTTTCATGTATGCCTGCTTGGTTTTTAACTGATCCTTATATTCTACGCCCTGATAGTCGCAGCCGCCACATTTCTTCGCATACGGACATACGTTATCGCTTTTTGCCCGGCTGCTTTTCTCCTTTAGTCTCGGCTGTCCGTTGGCTTTTTTGTATTTCTTCTCATTACACGTGGGTTTTTCCTTGTAATTGCCTTGATTTCCCGCCATTTCTGCGCTCCTTAAAATCAGCTATGCTGACTACTTTGTGTATGTATTATATAAATACACATGATTATCTATACAGTGCCATCCGCTTGAAGCGCCTGCTGTCACACATATATATGTCTTTCCGCTTGCTGCCTTCTCATAGCTGACCGCACAGTTGCCGGACTGATTTACAAAGCCTGTCTTTGCACCAATTACCTCGCCACTTGTCATCCTGTCCTCTATACGGCGCAGGAACAGATTCGATATGTTCAGGTTCTCCGGATGCTGCGGTGTTGCAGCCGTGCTGTATGTATGATTTGAAAGTACTGTTTTACAAATGTCGTCCTGCATCGCTGCCTGCATGATGACCGCCATATCATAGGCTGTGCTGTAATTGTTCTCATCATATATGCCGACAGGGTTTGCAAAATGTGTGGTCTGGCCTATACCAAGCTCTGCTGCCTTCTGGTTCATCATATCGACAAATGCTTCCATGGAGCCTGCTGTATAAACCGCAAGCTGATATGCCGATTCTCCACCTGACGGCAGGATGGTTCCGTTAAACACATCGCGAAGAGGCACCTGCTCACCGTCTAAAAAGCCTGTTGTACTGCAATCATGCACATATGAATAATCTGTGGCTTCTCTTGTAATTGTAACAACCTCGTTGAGCTTGTTTTCTATCACAGCCTGTCTGTCTATTTCAGTGTTTTCATTCTTTGCTGCAGCTATCGCATTTTTCTCGGCCTGCTCTGCTGCTACAAGCACTGTCATAACCTTTGTCATGGAAGCCGGATACATTTTCTCATGAGCATTTTTTCCCGCAACAACTGTGCCGTCCTGCTCATCAATCACTACGGCATAAGAGCTCTCAAGCTCATCTCCGATTGCTGCTGTAGCATCAGACTCCTTTGGTGCAAAAAGCTCCTTTGCTTCCTCTGTCTCACTTACCTGCTCAGTCACACCGGTCACATTTTCTGTGGCCGTTCCTGTGTCTTTTGCCTTATTACTGTCTTTTTTTGTTTTATTAAAGCACGATATAACTATTATAATCGCTATAACGACTATCACAGCCACTATTCCTACAAGCTTAATCTGTGAAGCTCGTGTATTTCGTCTACGGCATCTGTAATTATTTCTGCTATTATTTCTCATATCCAATCCCTGTCTCGCTGTAACTATTCATCCCACGCACATTCGCAAAACCACACTTGAATAATCACATTTCATTTTTATACTGTAACCTGTTTAGTATACTCCCTATCCGGAAGCTGTGCAATAATTATCGCAATAAACATGAGCACGCATCCAAAAATTTCTCTGCCCCCCAGCATCTGACCAAGCAGAATCCATCCTGCAATCACAGAAACCACCGATTCAAGGCTCATCGCCACCGATGCCACCGCCGGATTTAATCCCTTTTGTCCGACAATCTGCAGCGTATAGCCCACTCCGCTTGAGAAAATACCGGCATAGAGAATCGGGATCCATGCATCCAAGGTGCAAAGCGACTGTGCCCACTGCGCCATACCGCCGGCAGACGGTCCCATATCAGTAAAAATCATCACTATACATGAGCCAAGTCCGGTGACAAAAAACTCAATACATGAGAGTCTGACCGCATCTACCTGTGATACGAAATGGTCAATCACAAGTATCTGTATCGCAAAGCACAATGCCCCTGCCAACAGGAGCAAATCCGAGCCACTAAGTGAAAATGTCCCATTCATGCACAGAAAATACATGCCTATCAGTGCAATAAATACACCTATCCATATTTTGGCTCCACATTTTCTTTTGAGGAAAATCCCTAGTATAGGCACCATAAGTATATATGTAGCTGTAAGAAATCCTGCCTTGCCGGATTCTGCGCCCATGCTGATTCCAAGCTGCTGCAGGTTGCTCGCAAAGAAAAGTGCTATTCCACAGCAGCTTCCGGCTATCCAAAGCTCTTTCTTTTGCTTTTTGCTTTCAGGTCTGTTTACCGTCAGCTCTTTCTTATCCAGTATTTTTATGACCGGCAGAAGGCAGAGCGCACCAATAAGGAAGCGGATGCCGTTGAATGAAAATGCTCCAACTGCATCCCCTCCCTTTGACTGCGCTACAAAGGCTATTCCCCAGACTATATCTGCCAAAAACAAAATAAAGACATGTCTTGTCTTTGAGGCTGTATTCATTTAATAATTCCTCCGTTTTATTAAATCTATTTAAGGTTACCGCTTGCCATTGTCTCCGGTAACCTTAGTAATCCGTCTTATTTGACAAAATCAGAGATATTATATCACCGTCTACCTTAAATTGCATACTTAAATATGCTGTTACATTTCGTTTGTATATGAAATTATACAAAAAACAGGCAGCAAACACCCTCTTTGGGTATTCGCCGCCTGTCTTTATATCTTATTGCATAACACTATTATTTACGCTATTCTGCCAGCTTAAAATGCTTTATCTCTCCGTTTCCCGCTACATAGAAATCATTATCCTTATAAATGCCTCTGTAGCCTTCTGTATTTTTATAGGTCAGTGCCTGCTGCTCCACCAGACTAAAGCCGTTTTCACTGTCATACGAAAACAGATAGTAGTCATTCGCAGTAAATCCTATCAGATTTTTCTCCGTGTCAGCAAGAATAGCCTTGTAGTTGTATACAAACTCATTACTCCAGCTCTCAGAACTGTCGATAAGCTTCTGGTTCACCTCAACCGGCTTTGTCGGATCACTCACATCAAACATAGTAAGCTTTATCTTACTCTGCTGCGAATCACCATAGCCTATTCCAAGCACGTGCGTATCATCCCACATATGCAGATATTCAGAAAATCCACTCACCTCAAGCTCACCCAAAAGCTTTGGTGCTGTCGGATTAGATATGTCTGCTACAAAAAGAGGATCCGTCTGCCTGTATGTGATGAAATATACGTATTTTCCAACAAAGCGGGCTGCATATATACTCTCCCCTCGCGCAATCTCATTTATCACACCGACCTCATTCATATCCTTATCCAGCACATGAAGCGAATTGACAGGCTGGCTGCCGGTATTTGAGGTTGGAAGCACATACAGATACCCTCCCTGCTCATTTATTGCGAATTTATCGTTAAGATAACCATTCACTGAAGTCGTCTCCCCGGTCTTCATCACTCCATCCTCAAACGAAATTTTACTGATTTTGGTAAGCTCACGGCTTGCACTCCAATCGGAATGATACAGATACATGGCATTGCTAGAAACGTATACCTCGCCGCTATTATTCATAATGCATTTTGCATCTATCGTCTTATCAGGTTTATCCACATCAAAGCTCGAAACAACTGTGCCTGAATATGTATCCTCTCCTATATAGAAGCAGTCATAGCTTATCACTTTGCCATTTACCTGAGGCACCCATTTCTCCAGATTATCCTCCTGCAGCGCCACATTTTTATTCATATCGGAAGTCTTTATATATGTGTCTGAAAAAACATATACCGTATTGCCGATTTTGCGCGATGTATTGTAAAATCCATCCTGACGCGCTTTACCTATAAGCACCGGTTTCGTCGGGTCAGCTATATCATAGCTATAGCATATAGTCTCATCCTTATCGCCTGCATGGTTTGATATGATAAGCATTTTTCCGTCACTGATATAAAGCTCCTCTACAGTATCTGACGGTACCTCAAAATCAGGACGAAACAGCGTCTCTTCCCCAGGCTTTCCATTTGAAATATCCGTAATGGATATCTGACCATCCTCGACCATGTAAATGTATTTTCCGTCCGTCTTTACCACATCACTCTCATCAACGCCCTCTGTCATCACGTTGGTTGTTGAATACTCTGTACCGACTGCCGACTCCTGTTTATTTGTAGACGATGCATCAGACGTAATTCCTGTTGCATCCGCACTCTCCAGCAAGTCTCCAGATGCAGTATTCCTTATGGAAGCCTCAGCTTTTTTTGCCACATCATACAATTTCCCGTAATCAGAGGCCGCTTCATAATCCCCAAGCTTTGCACCGCTCTTTATCCCTGCATAGACATTATTCTGTGCATTATTCTGTGAAATCACATTTGCAGTTTTTGTCTCCAGCTCATCTATACGGTTATTAAGCCGCACAACCTCCGTGCCTAAGACTGCAACAACAAGGACTGCCGCCACTGTGGCAAGCGCTTTTGCTGCCCGTGCAAATTTTTTGTGCTTTTTCCTGTTTTTGTCTTCTTTTCCGCCGTGATGGGTTTCATGATTTTTTACATAAATTTCATCACTGTACCCTGCCGATTCTCCGGTCGGCTGCGCTTCTTCAATTATTTGGTCATCGATGTAATTTAAACCATCAAATAAATCCTTTTTCGTCATAGATATACGCCCTCCTCATCCAGATATTTTTTAAGCTCTGCCCTTATCCTGAACAGTGTGGTCTTTACGCTGCTTTTGCTCCTGCCGCTCATATCTGCCAGCTCATCAATCGTCATGCCATACCAGTAGCGTCTCACGAAAAGCACTCTCTTTTCCGTCTCCAGTCCGCCCAGAAAATCCGATAAACACCTTCCAATGTCCGACAGCTCGCCCTCGTATTTTGCATTGCTGTCTGCAAGGCACTCCTCAAGCTCATCAAGCATACAGTTCATGTTGGAATTTCTCTTTGAAGCATTATTCCAGTCAATCCTGTCGCATACGATATTGCGGCATACCCTGTAAAGCCATGAAAGGAAACGCATAGGACGCTCCGGTGGTATCTTGTTCCATGCTGCTATGTATGTGTCATTTACGCATTCCAGCGCATCCTCATGTGCTATCATAGTGTCTGCAAACCTGGTAAGCTTCGCTCCGTACATCTGCGAGGTCGCACTGACAGCCTGCTGGTTGCGATTAAAATACATATCAAGTATCTGTTCCTGTGTGTACATTTTCCACAAACCTCCCTTCTATCTATTATGTAGGATTTTGTTTGGTGGGGGTTACATTTCATCATTAATTCTTTAAAATTTCCCTTATGTAAACTTTAAGCCTAGCCTCTAGGAAATAAAGCTTATAGTGCTGAATAATTGAATTGTATCATATTTAGTCTTAGTTTAAATATCAAAAAAGGAAGATTCTCCTTAGAATCTTCCTCATATGAATTCAAATAGTAATATTTAATTGTTCTTCTTTGCCATAACCAGTGCAACTACCGCAAGAACTGCATTTATCAGACACCAGCCTGCCCATATAGCCAGATCTGAAAAACTTCCATAACCCGCAAATCCGATAATTGCTGCCAATCCAAAGAGTACTATGAGTGCGATATTCCCACCCTTGCCTAACGATTTTCTCGTAGCGATTGAAACAATTCCACCTGCAAGCATAAGAATTGCCACAATTATTCCTGCACTTCCTGATGCCTCACCATTGGCCTCCAATGCATTAGATACTCCTGCAGCGCATGACTGAAATGATACAAAAACAAATAAAATTATTGATAAAATACCTGAAACTAATTTCCAAACCTTCATGATGAATTTCTCCTATCTATTTAAATATTGTGTAGCTCTACTGTTTAATAATCATACTTTCATATGATGTTTAAATTATTTACTGCGCCGTAAATGTTATCGCATCTGAATCCGCTATTGTATCGTAGCTCTCAGCATTGTATATATGGAATTTAAGCTCCACCTGATCGACCGACGTGATTCCGTTTGCCTCAAGGTCACTTGACATAATGGTTATATCATCTATAGACTTCTTTCCGTCATAGACTGTGGTTGAAAACAGCGGTGTCATCATATATCCATTGATAGACATGTTGTCCACGTTTATTCCGACATTCTGACCTGAGGTGTTTTCGATGTAAAGTAAAATTGCTGTTCCCCAGAAGGAATTTTCATCAACTGTTTTTCCAACAATCCTTACACCATTTGCATTGTAAAGCTCCTGTCCCTCATCGTTTGGTGTCGTATCCATGTTTGCAAATTCAGAGGTCTCAAGCTTTGAATATACATTCTTGAAAAGATTATCCCAGTTTGAATCGTATGCGTGGAAATACATCTCAATTTGTCCTACTGTATCTATTCCGGCTGCTTTAAGCTCTGTTGACGATAAATACATAACCTCATTCGACTTCTTTCCTGCCGCAACATCCGCGCTGAACAGATCTGTGATCATATAATCGTTCACTATAAGTGCATCACAGCCTATTGTATAGTCCTTGGCCGAATTATTTTCAACCAGAAGCTTAATTCCATCTCCCCATATGCTGTCCGTCACATATTCAGTCGCTGTTATTTTGATGCCATCCTGGTCTACAAGCACCTGCTCATTGATGCTCTCATCTGCTGATGCCTGATCTGCGCCGCCTCCGGTCTCTGTTGCGCTTCCCGGTGCAGCTATACTCTTTTTTTGCCCTGTGTCCGAACTGCATCCAAATAATGTAAACGTGATTGCTGTGATGCTCAGTACAAGAGCCAGTAAATTAGTTCTTTTTTTCATGGTTAAGTCCTCCTCTATAAATTGTAGGACTATTATACCATCACAGTATGAATACCGTTCTCCCCGCAGCGGTGGTAAAATTATATTCTAAACCTACTCCTGCACACCACTTGTCCTGAGCATTTCCATGCCATTTTTGCTGAGTAATTCATTCACCTCTATGATTCCACCCGGACGTTCCTTAAAAATAAGCATAAGAAGAGCATCTCTCGGAATCTTTGCATAGAGCTGCGGCATCTCGTATTTTCTCAAGGCTCTCTGGGTCTGCTCTAATGTAAGCTCTGCAGCATAACATATCCTCAGGATAATATCCCTCTGCCTGGTATGTTTTTCGCCTGACAGAAGCTTGTAGCCGTATTTTTCCGGAATATCAGCCTTCAAAAACACCATCTGCTGTGTTATTTTCTTTTCCTTAAGCAAATCCTTTATGTACTCCGAAAACGCATTTTGCTCCGGATTCATGCTGTCCTTCTGCTCAACACAAAATTTGTCAAAATCAGATATATGAGTTTTTCCAAGGATATCATCCAATTCTTTTGTATTTTTTTGCTTCATAAATTTCTCCTATCTGTTATACTTGTACTTGTAACTATTCCTACCTCATTAGCGATACCTGAAAGGATACATGCACCATGAGCGATTACAAAATAATCTCAGCCTTAAATGAAGAGCACAAGGTTTATCTGGTTCAATCTGCGCTTTCCGACAATATTTATGTCCAGAAAATCCTTGATGTATACAATATCCGCGTGTACGAATACCTTTATCGCAATCCTGTGTCCGGTATCCCACGCATTATCAATTACTATGAAGATGGCAATCAGCTTGTCGTAATTGAAGAATATATAAGCGGAACCTCCCTGCAGGAAAAAATAGACAACTCCAACCTTAGTGTTTCCGATATAAGAAGCTACATGATTATGCTCTGCAATATACTTAATGCTCTGCACTCGATGACTCCGCCTATAATCCACCGCGATATAAAGCCCTCAAATATCATAATCACCAGTTATAACTATGCCATGCTTTTAGATTTCAATGCCGCAAAACAATTTTCCGGACAAAACGAGTCTGATACCGTGCTGATCGGCACTCCCGGATATGCAGCTCCCGAGCAGTATGGCTTTGGCTCTTCATCTCCAAAAACAGACATATATTCTCTCGGCATAGTACTGCGCGAAATGCTTGGCAGCATCACTCCGGCTCCCGACATTGCTCCAATTTTGCATCGGCTTAACCTGATTGCAGAAAAATGTACTCAGATGACACCAGCTGCAAGATACCAGTCTGTGACAGAATTAAAAAATGCCGTATCGCAGTCATATTATCCTGCGCAGCACAGCACTTCTGCTGCCGGTAATTCAAGTCAATATGCACACCATAACCATGATAATGCAGCCAATGCCGATACTGCTAAACGAGATATCCACGACAGTGCTTCCCGTTTCCTCCCACCCGGATTTCGCACGAGAACTCCATGGAAAATGCTGCTATCCTCAGTCGCATATCTATTCATAATATGGCTTTGCCTGTCATTGGAAATAGAAAACACTTACGGAGCAAAGCTGTGGCTTGAAAGAATCTTCTGTCTTGGTATGTTCATATTTGCGATTTTCTGTGGCTTTAACTATCTCAATGTACAGAATATACTGCCACTTTGCAAGAGCAAAAACCGTTTCCTGCACTATGTCGGCATAATACTGCTAGATGTGGCAGTGATTTTTGCTCTATTTGTGATTATGTTCATTATAGAGTCTGTTGCATTCCCTATAAAGTGATTATTTTATAACTATTCAGTACAGAAATATGCGGTACCGCATATTTCGTAAGAAAACGTATATTATGCAGGAGCAAGCGCCCATCAGCGCAGCTGATTCTAATGCGCTTGCGGCTCGCAACTGTGAAGGTACTGAACAGTTACGATTTTTTATATCATAGCACATAAAAATAAGCCATGTTCTCACCGCTGTGGTGGTAACATGGCTTATTAAAGATAAATATATTTTGTTCTCATACATCAAAGAGAATTTCAGTCAAATTATTAATCAAGGTATTTGCAGGAACGATTGATTAGAATGCTGCTCTGTAAATCTCCACAATATCCTCTTTGCCAAGCGGTACAAACGATCCCTTTGAACCCTCGCAGGCCTTCTTTGCCATCACCTCAAAGTTCCTGTCGTCTGTGATTCCCACAGCTCTTAGATTTGCCGGAATGCCCATTGTCTCAAAGAAGAATTTCTTCAGTGCATCAATGCCTGCGTGTGCAAGTGCATAGTCATCATCACCACAAAGTCCCCAGACATTTTTTGCAAACTCCACAAACATCGGAAGTGTGTCGTCATTTAGTATGTGCTCCATCCACGCCGGTGTGAGTATTGCAAGTCCCTCTCCGTGAGTAATATCATAGAAAGCGCTCAGCTCATGCTCCATAGGATGTACGCACCATGCCGGTGAACAGCCGTCACCCACAACGCCGTTGATTGCATGGGTTCCTGCCCACATCAGGTTGGCTCTGGCCTCGTAGTTGTCAGGCTGTGCGAGGGCAACCGGTCCATTTTTAATCATTGTACGCAGCAATCCCTCTGCCATAAATTTCTGGCAGTCAGCATTCTCCATAGAAAAATAATTCTCCATTGTATGGCTCATCATATCTGCAGTTCCCGCTGCAGTCTGTTTTTTTGATACCGAAAAAGTATATTCAGGATTTAATATTGACATAGTTGGCACCATATACGGCGATCCTGTTCCCCACTTTTCATTTTTAGACATATCAGAGATAACAGCAAAAGGATCCATCTCTGTTCCTGTTGCGGAAAGAGTAAGCACATCAAATATCGGAAGTGCCGCCTTGACCTTTGAGCCATCAAGCACCAGATCCCATGCATCACCGTCATACTTTGCACCTGCTGCAACAACCTTTGAGCAATCAATTGTACTGCCGCCTCCTATTGCAAGCACCATGTCGATACCCTCATTTTTACAGATTTCAACACCCTTTCTGACTGTCTCAATCTTTGGGTTTGGCTCCACTCCGCTAAGCTCAAACACGGTCAGCCCCGCATCCTTAAGTATCTTCATTGCGGTATCGTAGAGACCGTTTTTCTTTATAGAGCCTCCTCCGTACACTAAAAGCACCTTGCTGCCATATGCCTTGAGCTCTGATAAATTTGAAATTGTGTCCTTTCCGAAATGAATCTTTGTTGGAATGTTGAATGTGAAATTGTACATATATAATACCTCCTGCTAAATAATCATATTTTTTAATTGCTCCATATCATCTGCATCGGGATGCGACAAAGCCTTGTCAAAATTTTCAATCAGCGCATCAATATTATCCGGATGCTCTGGGTTTTCTTTCATTTTCACATAGCGTTCCCTCACAGACTGTGGCATTTTGCCCTGACACATATATTCTCCTACAATAGTGTTGCTTGAATCAATGGCGCTTTTAACATTGCCAAGAATCCTTTGAAAATATGCATCACTTCCTCCAAAACCGGCTGTTCCGAACAGAAATATCTTTTTATTTTTCAATTTAGATAAGAAATCTAATGTATCGCTATCTGCATTTCCCTTGTCCGTCCAAAATCCAATGTATATCAATTCGGATTTTATCACCTGCGCATCAGCCGTGCCAAAATAATCACAGCTCTCCTTTGGCAGGATTTCATGAATTTTATCAGCCAGCTTACGTGTGTTGCCTGTCATACTACTGAATATTATAGAATAATTTTCGTTGTACATACAATATTCTCCTTTAAATTGAACTAATTCTCGTATCATAATTTCTCTCAGCATCCGATCAACACTTTTTTTCCGCAAAATGCAAATCCGTAATGCTTGATATTATTCTCAGATATTCCCCTGTCCAGCAATTGAGTATCATAGTTTTTCTCATCAATTTGTCTGAGCGCTGCCGCAACCGTATCTTCGAGTCCACTTTCTTCACTGTCATCAAACACCTTAAACTCCATAACAAATGCGTCACGTCCCTTCTCCCTCGGAACCAGAACTACATCATATCTTCCAAAGCCACTTTCACGATTTGAAAGGACTTCATAATTATCACGTATATCAACCAAAAGTCCAAGCACAAAGCCATGATAAAAACGCTCCGGCTGACTACGGTCTGATGGATGATTGCCTGTATCAAAACTACTAAAAGTAGACATCGCCACATCATTCATATACACGTTCATTGCTTTTACATCCCCACTAAATAAAGCCTTCACAAATTCATTATAGTTGGATGATACATCCGCAAACCATCCTTTGAACAGATTAGAAAACATACTTATAGTCTCAAGATTCGTTATACTAAGTCTATACCATGGCTCAAGAGTAATTCCCTTATGGACAATGCTATCAACCTTCAGATACCCACTCGCCAGAAGAAGGCTCCATATAGCGCTCTCATCTTTTTCGAGCCGGTTGAATACTATCTGTTCATCAAAATTAACCTCAATACTCTTTCCATTAACCAGACTTTCCATGAGGCTCTTTATCTCTGCAGATGATTCCTGTATAAGTCTGCTTATAAGAGCATTGGAGCTGGTAGCAGCCCAATAAGGCTTTAACTTTTTTTCTTTCAGGAAATTAGTGATAGACCATGGATTATATATATCTTTGAGCGAACCAAAGGTAAATCCATCATACCACTGCTTAACAACAGCTTTTTTATCACTCATGCCATACTTTTCAATCGACTCAAAAACCTCTTTCTCAGTAAAACCAAAGCAATCAGCATATTGCTCTGATGTAGTCGTAACAACTACCAAGTTATTCAAATCTGAAAAAACAGACTCTTTTGAGACTCTCGTAATTCCTGTCATTATTGCACGTTCCATATATGGGTTGGTCTTAAAAGTAGAGTTCAGCAATCCTCTCATAAAATTAACGAATTCATCCCAATATCCATGAATGTAAGCTTCCTGCATAGGTGTATCATATTCATCAAGTAGAATAATAACCTTCTTCTTGTAGTACTCGCTTAAAAAATATGACAGATCTTTAAGGGAATCCTGAGCTGTTACATCATCAATCCTATCTGTCATGTCTGACAGCTTACGCCTGTCAGCTACTGTGAAATCAGGATAATCCATCAGATAACGATACTGCCTGTATACATCCGCAATTATCTTCTTAACCTTCTGTACCGCATCCTTATAATTTCCCTGCTTTACATCAGCAAAGCTTATAAATATAACAGGATATGCTCCCTGTAGCTTGCGGTATTTTACGCTGTTCCATATAGAAAGTTTCTCAAAAATCTCACTTTTTTCCGAATAATGATTTGAGAAAAAATAATTAAGCATACTCATATTCAGAGTTTTTCCAAAGCGGCGTGGTCTGGTAATAAGCGTGATGTCATCCGCACTCTCCCACCATTGCCTGATAAAATCAGTCTTATCTATATAAAAATAATTATTTTCACGAAGGTATAGAAAATCCTGTTTTCCGATACTTATAGTCTGTGCCATACTTTCTTCTCCTAAAATCATATATGCCTATTATATAATTCTTTTGAAACGATTACAAGCAAAGAAAGATACCGCTTCCCCCATAACAACAGCTTACGCGAGAAATAAAATACAAATGGTAATGGCGGCATAGAAATAAAAAATATTATAATATAGGTTAAATATACATTACAGGTTCTTTATTACTTCAACTCTTGTTACCACGCCTTCGCGCATACTATCCACTCTAAGTGCACAATCCTTATAATACACGCAGGCACCTATTGCAACCGTCTTTCCCTCTTCACTCAGCTTGTCGCTTATGACATTGCGAAGAATTCTTGTCTTTTCCTCCGGAATTTTGGCTCCGGTTATGAGATTCGCGTGTGCCACTGTCTAGCTGCCCCGGCATATCATGTGATCTGCCTCATCAAAACTGCAGAACAGGAATTTTCTAATTGCAAACAGCGCTGCTATCGCGCCAATTCCAACAAGAGTCTCATATACATTGAGGTGCTCGACTATCATCTGTCTGGCTGTTGCAAAAAGCAGAACCTCTATTATCGTGCCCGGCTGATGCGTACAGAGCATCTTTACAAACTCCACGCCTATAGCAAGCGACATGGCATATTCCATGTAATACTCCAACTCAAGCTTGTCATGCCATATATCAAAAAAACATTGCCCTACAAGCTTTATAATAAGTATCGCTATCACAAATACGAGAAATGCAGACAATACCAGTTCCACGTAGGTCGCTATGTTTTTCATGGTTTTCCTCAAAAATTGTTTCATCATTCGGTCTTCCTCTCAGTTATTGTATTATTCAATAAATTTCTCCCGGGATGCTCATATCCACAAACAGAGCTATCATAAATGATAGCTCTGCCTGTATTGTTAGTATCTGATTTATTATTCGGTGTACCGGCAAATATTTGCCGCTTCAGGGCACTCAATCCCTAGAACAGAAATGCCACACTGCATATAGAAACAACTGCAATAAGTATAATAAGCAACGGTCCACCGATTTTTACGAAATCTGAAAACTTGTATCCTGCCGGAAGTATCTGCATATTTACAGCTGTTCCGAAAGATGTTGCTATTGCAAGGTTTGAGCAGGCACCGATTACGATTACCCATGGAATAGGACTGATTCCAAGCGATAATGCAATTGCTATACATATTGGTGTAAGCATTGCTGCTGTGGCATTGTTTGACATGATGTTTGTTAGTACACTTGTAAGCACCGCGATAACTACTGTAAGAAGCACAACCGATGCATTCTTTCCTCCGAAGAGGTTGAGTACAGCGTTTGCGATTAATGCTCCACCACCTGATACATCAAGTCCTGTTCCGATTCCTGATATTGTTCCGATACATACGAAAACATCCCAAGGAAGATCCGAATATGCTTTTTTAATCGAGATGCAGCCTGTTCCAAGTACTATTGCAGCACCTATAAGACCGATTGTACCGATGTTAAAATAGCTCTTGAATGGCTGGAAACCACTTAATACAAATAATACTATGCATAAAATCATGGTTCCGAGTGCCACATAGCCCTTCCATGCCGGAGCATCTGACTCCTGTTCCTTCTCGAGCTTATGTATCTCTGCAACTGAATACATATTTCCCTTGTCGAAGTCAGGACTATTCGGTTTTAATACCTTGTCGAGGAGCTTGTAGCCGATGGTTCCCCAGAAAATAATCTGTACAACTGCTGCCGGAAACATGATCTTTGTCATGTCAAACATTCCCATGCCTTCCTCATAACCGGCATATCCCTGTAATACTGAGTTTGCTGCAAGCTGTGAGGTTGAGCCGATCAGTGAACATGCCCCGCCGATAACGGCTGCTGTTCCGGCTGGGAAAATAACCATTTTTGAACGGATTTTTCCACATGAGTTTGCTGCTACGATTGCGATGATAGGCATCCAGATAGCAACAGTTCCGTTGTTACTCATAAATGCTGACATCAATGAACACACAGCACTTACCGTTACTATAAACCGCCTCTCCGTCTTGGCAAGAAAAGAATTTCCGATTTTTTCTCCTATCTTTCTTGCTATTCCGGTTTCAAAAAGTGCAGCACTTACAACACACATTCCGACTACCATCGGCCAGCCTGTTGCGCTGAATCCGCTGTATACTGCGGATAGCTCCATTTCCGGAATAAACATTGCCATTGCTACCGAACCCAGGATAGCAACCACGCTTATCGGCAGTCTGTTCCAGACAAACAAGCCCATTGTAATTAATACAATTATAATTGAAATAATACTAGAATCCATATTATATCCCCCGATATATTTTTATTTTAAACCTCTGCCCAGTCAGCACCCTTCCATTTCTCGTGCTCATATACTGACTTGTCGGCTACATATGGCCACTTTTTACCTTCTGCTACTGCCAGACAGCCCTTGACACACATCTGTGCCATCTTGATTACTGCCTCTCTTGTCTGGGCTGCTGAATGCGGACTTACGATAAGATTTCTGCAGTTTAATAACGGATCATCTGTTTTTGGTGGCTCACTGCAGAATACATCTGTTCCCGCGCCGGCGATAACTCCGTTATTTAATGCTTCTACGAGATCTGCTTCGTTGATGATTCCTCCACGGCTGCAGTTTATTATAAGCGCCGTCGGTTTCATAACAGAAAGCTCCTTCTTTGAGATCATGTTCCTGGTCTGATCTGTGAGCGGTACATGGATTGATACCACATCGCTGTCCTTTAACAGCTCCACATAATTCTCATAATATTTAGCACCATAGCCTTCTACCTGCTCTTTTGTCATAAAAGGATCGTACGCTGCAATGCTCATTCCACAGCCTTTGCAGATTTTGGCTGTTTCTCTTCCAATTGCTCCAAGGCCAAGGATTCCGACTGTCTTTCCCTCAAGCTCGAAAGCCTTCTTTGCTCCACGGATTTCCCAGTTTCCTTTGCACATCTCATTCTGTGCCTCGATAAGATTCTTTGACAACGCAAAAATCATTGCTACCGCATGCTCAGCAACACTTCTGTTGTTGGCTCCCGGTGTGATGACCACCGGGATACCAAGCTCTGTTGCTTTTTTTACATCAACCGAATCGTATCCTACGCCTGTACGTCCGATTACCTTGAGCTTCGGGCTGTTTTCTATAGCATTTGCATCACATTTTGCAATTCTTACAATAAGAGCAGCTGCATCCTTCATCTCGTCAAGATAATTGTTCGGATCCTGATTGTCAGCTACATATACATCAGCTATTCCATCTAAAAGCTGCATTCCTTCAGGGCATACAGCCTGTGTCATTACAAACTTCATATTAGTTCATCCTCCCCAGAGTTAGTTCATACCTTTGTCAGCATTCTCTTTTAATACCTTTGCAAGCGCTTCCACACCCTCATCACACAGATAGTTGAATGGACGTCTGCAATCGCCAACAGGATATCCGAGCATTGCAACCGCTTTTTTAACAACTGTGTTAGGATTGCCGTATTTGAATACAGCTCTGAAGCTTGCGATAGAATCCTGTGCTGCCTCTGCCTCCTCAAACTTGCCCTCTTTGAAAAGGTTGTAGATTGATGAAAGCACATGTGGATAAACATTTGAGCATCCTGCGATTCCTCCGACTCCTCCTTCTTTTAATGCAGGAAGAATGAGTGAATCATTTCCTGATAATACATAGAACTTCTTGTCAAGTTCACGTGTCTCTGTGATATATGCCTTTAAGTTATCCCAATCTCCGCTTGAATCCTTTGCACCGATGATAAGGTCAACATCCTTTGCAAGCTTCTTTACTGTCTCAGGAAGCAGCTTGTTTCCTGTACGGGCAGGAATATTGTAAAGAACGATTGGAGTATCTACATGCTTGGCAACCTCTACATAGTGATCGTATAACTCCTTCTGTGATGCAACCGCAAAGCTTGGAGTGATTATTGAAAGGACGTCAGCTCCGAGCTTTTCTGCCTCCTTGCTCATTCTGATAGTATCCTGTGTTGAAATGCAGCCTGAGCCGGCATATACAGGTACTCTTCCTTTTACCTGATCAATTGCAGCTTCAAGGACTTCGCATTTTTCTTTTTCATTTAAGATATATCCCTCACCGTTTGTTCCAAATGGGAAAATTCCGTGCACACCGCCATCGATAAGTCTGTCAATCTGTGTTCTGAGCTCGTCAGTGTTGATGCTCTCGTCTGCGTTCATTGGTGTTAAAATTGGTGTAATAATTCCTTTTAATTCTGTCTGTTTCATGTTTTTCTTCTCCTTTTAAACTTGTTTATTTTTTTATTTTTGATTTAATATTTTATCTGCAATCTTTACCAGTACATCTTTGGTTCCGAACCCACCTGATTTGGATATTATCTGCTGCACAAATCCGTGATTTTTCAGATTGGAAACAACCACACCCTGTTCTATCTCACATACCGGTGTAATCTGAGTACAGCCTATCAGCTTCATATACCCCATCAAAGTGTCGCCGCCTGTCATAAGTATTGTCGTATCCTGCTTATTTGCTGCCAGATAGTCGGCTATGTGTCCATGTGCCGTTGGAATCAGGGCTCTTACATCATTCATAGTCAGCTTATTTGCTTCCATAAAGCCCTTTTTGTCTTCTTCCCGGTCTATGGAATCAATGATGAGACATCTGTCTTTTTCACATTCCTCCTGCATCTTGTGCAAAAACTCCAAGCCCTCCTGTGTGCTGTAATAATCCTTCTGCAATTTTTGTTCTACGGTCATATGGATTCTTGAAAATCCGTGTTCTTCGGCATAGTCAAGCTGATTTTGCGTAATCATATTCAAGCTGCCACATTCCACAAGAAAATTTTCACTCTTCCTATAGCTTTGCGGCTTCGCTGCATCAAATCTGAGCTTGTCGGCAAGCGCTTCCGCAAGTGCGGCACATCCGGCAATAATACAAAGCTCATCTTTTTCCTGCAATTCATCAAGCCTCTCTTCTATGTCTTTGTGTTTTTCCACATCGCAGATTACGATACGTTCATCGCTTTTTATATCATTCAAAGCTTCATTGTGCTTAACACAGGCACATTTCAAAGCTGTCTGCTGTGCGATAATATCAGGTATGTACGACAGCTTTACCGGTTCAAACGGATCCTGCCCGAATACACTTTTTTCTAGAAGCTGCCCCTGTATGTAGTGAGTTCCGTTTACCGTACAGCGGTCTATCTTCGGATACCCCGGCAGAAAATAAACTTTGTCGTGCCCGCTTCCGTCCAAAACTGCCTGAAGCTCACTTCCGATATTTCCGCGGAGCGCTGAGTCCGTCTTTTTGAAAATAACAGGAATCTTAATTGCTTTTGCCCATCCTGTAAGATTTTTTACAGTATCATATGCCTTAGCTGCCGGCATTGGTCTGGTCTCAGAATCTATAACCAGAACCTCTGTCGACTCATCTATATCCCCGATAGCTTCCGGCATTTTTGTAAATACCTGGGTGGCAATTCCCTTATTCACAAACTGGATTCCGGTATCCAATGCACCGGTAAAGTCATCTGCTATGATCAACAGCTTTACCATCGCATTTCCTCCCGCTATTTTTTGTTTACTGCAAGCTTTGTCGCATAGTCAATTGAATTTACAAGGCTTAACTCATTCGATTCGCCTTTTCCTGCAAGGTCAAAGCCTGTACCATGGTCTACCGATACCCTTATTACAGGGATTCCGAGTGTTACATTTACGCCTGCTACCGCATCCCATTTCTTTAATTCTTTGTTGTATACAAAGCCTTTAACCTTCAGAGGAATATGTCCCTGATCATGGTACATTGCTACAACTATATCATACCAGCCTCCGATTGCTTTAGAGAATATGCTATCAGGCGGTGTCGGTTTTTTCTCAGGAATATTGATTCCTTCTGCCATTGCCTCATCTATTGCCGGCTGGATTTCCTCAATTTCCTCTGTTCCAAACAGTCCGTTTTCTCCGCAGTGTGGGTTAAGACCTGCCACACCAATCTTTGGATTCTCAATGCCTATCGCCTTGCAGGCATCATTTGCAATTCTTATAACTTCAAGGACTCTGTCCTTCTTTACCTTGTCACATGCCTGCCTGAGAGAAACGTGCGTCGATACGTGTACAACCCTCAAATCCTCGTGTGCAAGCATCATTGTGTACTTGTCTGTATGGGTGTACTCTGCATAAATCTCTGTATGTCCCGAATAATGATGTCCTGCCATATTTATTGCCTCTTTATTTAAGGCATTTGTGACAGTTGCGTCAATCTCGCCGCTCTGCGCAAGCTCTATTACCTTTACGACATACTGAAAAGCAGCCTCTCCACACATCTTTGATACTTTTCCGAATATGTGTCTGTCCATGTTCACAAGGTTCATGTCGTACACATCAATCGTTCCGTACTCAAACTTTGCTTCTTTAATATCGTGAATCGCATGAATCTTTATCTGTCCTTCTTTTCCTGCGATTTTTACTGCCTCTTCCATACATGCGGCATCACCGATAATCACCGGACGACACTGCTTATATATTTCAGGTCTTGATAACGCTTTTACTGAAATCTCAGAACCGTTTCCCGCAGGATCTCCCATTGTAATTCCGATAATTGGCTTTTTCATAGGCTCCTCCTTTATTTTAATACCTTAAGATATATGTTTCTGATATCGTCAAGGCTTAATTCTTTCATATTGTTTACAAGAAGTCTCTGCTGTTTGCTGCCGGCATCAACAAGGAAATCCAGATCCTCCGGCTTAACACCGAATTCCTTTAAATCCGTTGGAATGTTTGTAACCTTTACAATGTCAGCAATCTGATCGATCATGTACTGTGCTTTCTCATCCTCAGATTTTCCTGCATGCTCAGGGTAAACAGCATCGCAAAGTATTGCAAGTCTCTTGCTGCATGCGTCCTTGTTAAATTCCATAACATGTGCAAAAAGTATGGCATTTGATACACCGTGAGCAATGTGATATTTGCCTCCCAGTGGATATGAAAGTGCATGAACTGCTGTTGTTCCGCTTCCTGTGATTGCGACTCCGCCATAGAAGGCTCCGGTCATCATATTGCTTTTTGCTTCCATATTGTCCGGATTGTTATAAGCTTCCCTGATATTGTGGAAAATAAGCTTGGCTCCGGCTGCTGCGTAGGTATCGGAAAACGGTGTTGCTTTCTTTGAGGTGAAGCACTCAACCACATGGGCCAATGCATCTACACCTGTTGCTGCCACAATTGATTTTGGAAGCTTTCTGATCATATTTGAATCCAATACCACATAGTCCGGAATCATACTGTCATTTACAATTCCTTTCTTTGACTGTTCCTCCGGAACCGCAACGATTGCATTGCAGGTTGCCTCAGATCCTGTTCCGCAGGTTGTCGGAATCATAACCGTCTTAATCTGTTTCTTTGCAAGCGTCGGATCATTGAGCAGATCTTTTATAGTGTAGTCTGCATCTTTTAATACGCAGCAAAGCTTTGCTGCATCCATAACACTTCCCCCACCGATTGCTATGATAAGATCTCCTGATGCGCTCTCCACTTCCTTCATAACCTTTTCAACATCCTGATATGATGGTTCACAAGCAAGATCATCAAATACCTGATACTCTGTCTTGTTTTCCTCAAGAATCTCTGTCAGCAGATCTAAAAGTCCTGTTGCGCGAATGCCTTTATCCGTAAAAACTATTACTTTTTTTGCATTCTCTTTTTCTATTACCGCTTTCACATTCTCAATGCTTCCTGCTCCGCCAAAGATACATGACGGAATTTTAATCTGATAACTCATATATTACCTCTCCTTTGTTATATTGTTATTCTTGTGTTTTATTTTTGAACATCTCTTTGAACTAATCATATAATATCTGTTTTTTGTGCCTCGTTCAACGCGTTGTTTTGTTATTTTTGTTCTATTTTGAAACATAAACTACATTTATTTGTTGCATTTTGAAACATACCGTAATACAATATAGTTAAATAGTAACAAAACATCACTAGCGCTATCTTCACGTTTCATTTTTAAACATTAAAATAACCACTTAACATTTACAAATCCCAAAAGGAGAAATATATGCAGAAAACCAAGATTCTTGCAGTCGCCCCTTACGAGGGCATGGCTGACATACTTACCGATATAGCACAGTCGCGCGATGACATTGCTCTCACTGTCCAGACCGGTGATCTGTTCACCGGCCGTGATATCGCAATGCAGCTTGCACATAAAAATTACGACGTTATCATTTCGCGAGGCGGTACAGCAGAGCTTATACAATCTGCTGTTGAGCTTCCCGTCATAGATATATCCATCTCTGTTTACGATATACTTCTGAGCATCAAGCTTGCCGAGAGCTACAACGGAAAATTTGTAATTGCCGGTTTTCCCGGAATCACTGCAAATGCACATCTGCTGTGCGACCTGCTTCAATATGATATTGACATAATCACTTTCAAGGACTCGGCAGATGCAGTCAATCGCCTTAAAGAAGCAAAAGAAAACGGCTGCACGCTTGTCCTATGTGACGTGACCGGTGCCAGAGCCGCAAAGGATATCGGATTAAATTATAATCTTGTAACCTCCGGCAGGGAAAGCATAGAAAACGCCGTTGCCGAGGCTGTAAAGCTTGTGCATTCTTCCAATTATGTCCACAAGCAGAAGGATCTGTTCCAGTCGCTTCTGACCGAGGATGACCGCGAATTCTTAATTTACTCGCCTGCAGGTACTCTGTGGTTTTCAAGCATCGCAATAGATGAAATGAATACATCGTTAATGAATTTTGTACAGACATACATTAAGTCATTTTTGAAAGTTTCGAACCAGACCGTTTCGCATCAGATACGCGATAACGTCTATACTCTGTACAACCGCCACCTGATTTACGAGGACCAGAAGTACACTGCAATTACTATATGTAAGAGTCCTGCATTAACCGCCGAGGACGACCCTGGATTTCAGATTTACAATATTGACAACACCTCCTCCAACGACTTTGCTGACGCTTACAACGGAACCGGTAAAGCAGGCAAAATAGCGCAGATAATAGAAGAATACGCTAAAAGCCATCTGCCTGTGCTTATTCTCGGAGAAAACGGAACCGGCAAAGGCAAGGCTGCATCACTTATTTACAAGCAAAGCAACTATAAGCACGCTCCATTTTACAGTATCGACTGTTCTCTGATAAAAGAGCGTAAGTGGCACAGCCTGCTAAATAATGAGAATTCTCCTCTCAACGAAGTGGACAGCACAGTATTTTTTGAAAAAGCCGATGCTCTTAGTCTGGAACAGATTGGTGATTTGTTTCAATATATAGACCAGACGAAGCTTTGCACGAGAATGAGACTCATAGTCTCGCTTTCCACCAACAACTCCAATCAGCCTGCATTTGCCACAATACGCACCTTTATGGAGAATCATCTTTCCTGCCTTACCATGAATCTCCCACCGCTTCGAGAGCGCATTGACGATTTTTCCGGTATAACCGCGCTCTATCTGCACCGGTTCAATGTCTCCCTCGGGAAACAGATAATAGGCTTTGACGTTGACGCAATGGAAAAAATGCTCTCGTACAACTGGCCTAACAATCTCGACCAGCTGCAGCATGTCCTTAAAGAGCTTGTCACAATAACAAAGACACCGTATATCTCCTGTGACACTGTAGAAGCCATCCTGAAACAGGAGCCCGACTACGGACGCGTCTTTGATGATTCAGTAAAATTTGATGGAACTCTAGATGAGATAAATTATCAGATCATTCTTCAGGTGTTACACGAAGAACTTGACAATAAAGAAAAAACCGCCAGGCGGCTCGGCATAAGCCGAAGCACACTCTGGCGGATCTTAAAGAACAATAATTAACGCTTAATCAATTTCTCCCTGTGGGATAAAAACCTGAACATCAGCATTCTCGTCAAGCTCTATAAATACTCTTGTATCTTTGCCGACCAATCCCTTAAAATGTCCGGTGAATTTCTCTCCGGACTGGGTTGTTCCGGTAACATCCATGTTGTATACGCTTGCGGCATCTGATGAGATATTAATTGAATCATGGCTGCCAAGTGTATTGACAGTCTGCTCTTTGCCATCGTTCCAGGTTACCCTGATATTCTTAACATTAAAATATGTCTGGTTTATAAGCCGGATAGTTGTTGTCTCTTTTCCGTCCTGCGCTGCATAAATACAATTAGTACCTATTAACACTCCTGCCATGATAGTAACTAATGCAAACGTAGCAAGAACTTGTTTGTTTATTATTTTATTCATTTCTGAATACCTCCTTATAATGGCACTCCATTATCTTCGCGGATATTTTATCACAAGATATATTAATTAAACAATTGTCAATTAGCTCAAAACTTTTTTATTATTTTATGTTTTTATTGACACTTTTTCAAAGCATTTGACATTATTTTTGGGTTTGTTTTGTACCTAAATTTTATATGAGCGTATTTAGATAAAAATGGACGAAGCATGGTATAAATGATATAATTAAAATGAATGATGGAATAATAAGAAATGGGAGAAACTGTTATGGGATTGTTATATACAATATTTTCAATTTTTATCACGCTATTTTTCCCAAAGCAAATTACGGATGTGATTTGTTATGGAAGACATCGTGATAGAGAAAATATAAAGAGTAAAAAAATATATTGTCTTATATATGTTTTTTGGACATTATTTTTTGGTTTGTTTTGCCTTATGATGGGTTCGGCATCAGGTGTAAATAATACATTTGATAGAGTTTTGGATTATTATGGATTGAATTTTGGCGAATATGATTATTTTGAGGCGGCGTCCATATATGACGAGCATGATTATAATCATGAAGGTGATTTCACTCTTGTATACTATATCAGAAAAAATGAAGATAATTTAGATGATTTAATTAAACAAATTGTTCAAGAAAATAATTCTATATACAAAAGATATCAGCTCAGTGAAATTGACGTGGTATATGAAACGAATGGTATTTATTACATATGTGAAAAGGGGGAGGTGATTGCAAAGGTAGTAGTAGAAAACGATGGATTGTTAAAAAAAGTAAGTTATCAATGGAGTAGAGAAAAATTAGAACAAAATCTAGGAGGGTAACAGTATTGTTATGAAAATCCGCGTATATTACTCCTGCAAAAACACCACATTAAATAATAGGCTCACTAATTATATCCTGGCAAGCCTATTATTTTCTTTCAACCCTATCTGTCAATAGTTAGCTGATTCTCAAATTTTCGCTAACTGATTCATAAAACTTAAACAATGGAATGGCTTTATAGTCTATCCCTTCATCCAAGTCTTCTGAATATAACAAAAGGGTGCTTTTAGAAGTGTTTTTCATGTCTATATGCAAACACAATACATTTATAAAATAATAATCGAAATAATGAATTTCACACTTTATTACATCTTGATATTCATATTTATTCCCATTAATATAGAAGAAATCTTCATATATCTCATACTCCAATTCCTTTATGAATAATTTCCTTGTTGCTTTTTGATAAATATATGCTATTCCTACAATCATAAATGCATTCATAAAAATAAATGGAAATCCATTTATATTCAAGCACAACCTATCAATTGAATATTCCTCAGCAAATACTGCCACAATTAACACCAAGAAAAATATAGAAAATCTACCAAATAAGTGCTGTATTTTTATCGTTTCCATATAATACATCATACCTTTCTATAAAATCCAGTTATAGTCCATTATTTTCTCAAACTTATTTTTTAAGCCATCCTAAAAAACAAGAGTTTTCATGTATACAGCTTCGTTCATTTCATATGTCACATGGTAATTATATTTTTCTTAACAATACATTTTTCTCTGTTCATTGCTGCTCTCTTATATTTGCATAGTAACCAATGTTCCAAATCCATTTTCCTTTTCTACTATATACTTCTTATCAATTTTCCGTTCAAAGCAGGCAAATTCCTTTTTACTGAAAAATAACATAGTCAATGTAATTTCTTCATCTTTTGATTTCGATATTGTGATCCATGTCTTATGATAACAATCAAGACCTAGAATTTTCTGAAGGTTTTCTTTTAGTCTGGCACTATTTTTTATTTGATTTACTTCCTTGTTAAGCACTAATACAAATCCTATATTTCCAAATAAACTGTAGATATCCATATTTTTTCTATCAGAAAACCATATTATTGGTGTAAAAATAGCCAACAACATACATGCTGCTAAATTTAAGGATATAAAATCAGCACTTACATTTATATCCAGTGCTAATATTACTAATAAACACGCCCATGAAAGTATATTCACAGCTGCCAATATCTTCCACAAAATATTAATTCTTTTCGTCTTTACTAAATAGTATCCCGCAATAAAAATAAGAGCTATGTACATTCCTTCAACAATCTCTTTATTCAAATTCATTACTCCCTTCATGCACTTTAAAATTAATAAAGTAGGTCACACACGAACATATGCTCACACAATTATATGTGACCGAACTTTCAGATGAAAAATCAACGAATTGGTGGACACATTTATGAATATACTTCCGGTCATTTTGAAAACAAAGCTGCATAAAGTTTAAACATTGACGGATACAACATTCTAATCACTATTTCAATAATAATTAATATCGCTCCCAACAAAATTCTTCCCTTTTTTAACAATATGTCTATTTTACTCAAATTTGTTTCTTCACTGATTTTTCTATAACACCATTCACTTTGAATGATTCCAATTAACATTCCATAGCACTTACCTCTTGTATAGTATGGATATCTACTTAATTACATCCTCTTTTTGTTTTTCCTATAATTGTGAACATTTATTAAAATAGTTACTATTATAATCAAATTTATAGACACCAGAAAAAGCATATGTTCCGATACATTTATCTGCTTAACTATCAAAACAACCATTTCCATAACCATCACCATAAACCATAAAACCACTTGTGTTATTAATAATATAAATCTAGCTTTTTTATCTTCTACGCGCTTATCTTGCTCCATTATTATCCCTTCGTATGCTATATATTAAAAGCTTATTTTCTAATTTTTTCTGTCTAACAAAGCCTCATTTTTAGAAGCAAATCTTATAAAAAAACTGTTTGGCAACTCTGTATTTTTAAAAATCACAATATAAAATATTATAAGAATCAATTTTGTTACGTTTGATACATTTTCTACATTAACCAACAAAATATCATCCCACTTATAACCAAGAACACTGCCTATAGAACTCGCCAATACATTAAATGCAATAAAAATAAGTAAAAATTGTCTACTCCATATATTTTTTGTCCAAAAAGATTTTATATATTTACGTGATAGTATCAGCACAATAACAGAAACTACTATAAGAACAATGCAAACTAATGGTTTCTTATAAAGTTCAAATATATACTGCAAGCTAAACATGTTTATTAAAATTCCCATGCCACGTCCGCCAAATATTCCCGATTCATTCAATTCACATTCAATTTTCTTGATTTCTGATATCATAGAAATATAATACACTGCATAAAACATCAAACATCCGATTAATAATACGCTAATATTCTGAAACTCATCTCCGACCGTTGTCTTGTCTAATATATAGTAACTAATTACACCTAGTCCCCATATAATAAAATGTACGATATATTTTTTCACTCTTCACCCCTGCATTTTTATCACTAATATTTACCATATCCCCAAACTATTTTTTCTTTTTTGAATCAAATCCAATATACATTCCACCGTGTTTTTCACCTTCAGTAAAAAGTCAGCTAGATAACCCAAAAGCAAATTACTATATATGTCCGTGACATACCAAATAGCTTCTTTTCTGATTTTTTTATAGTGGGGTATAGACCACAGCATAAAAGTGGAATAACTCCAACATATAACTAAAGACCTTCCAGCCCTTGTAAATCAAGCATTTCCGCCACTTTCTGTCATCTACTTCTCATCAACGACCTGGAAAATGAAAAACTTAAGATAATACGACTCCGGTACATTAGCTGAGTTGGCCCACAGTATCGGATGATCCGGTCCCTGTGTGCGGAACTCCACCTGGCGCAGCCTTTTGTGAGTGGCCTTTGCCGCTTCCTTGACCGTTTTTGCAAGCAGCTCCTGCGTCATGAAATGAGAGCATGAGCAGGTAGCCAGAAAGCCACCATCCTTAACAAGCTTAAGTCCCTTCATGTTAATCTCGCGATAGCCCTTTATCGCATTTTTGGTGGCCTCACGCGACTTTGTAAATGCCGGAGGATCCAGAATGACCACATCATATTTTTCACCATCTGCAGCGAGCCGTGGCAGCTCATCCAGCACATTTGCAACGCGAAACTTCACTGTGTCTGAGAGATTATTTCTCTTCGCATTTTCTGTAGCCTGCTTAACCGCATACTCTGATATATCAAGTCCTGTGACCTCACTTGCCCCTGCAATTCCCGCATTAAGAGCAAATGTACCCATGTGCGTGAAGCAGTCGAGCACTCTTTTCCCCTTGCAGATGCGCTGCATAGCAAGCCTGTTATACTTCTGGTCTAAGAAAAAGCCTGTTTTCTGTCCATTTTCCACATCGACCATATAGTGAACTGCGTTTTCTACTATCTCCACATTTGTGTCAAACTCGGCTCCTATAAAGCCTTTTACCTTAGGAAGACCTTCTTTTTTGCGCTCATTTGCATCACTGCGCTCGTATACTCCACGAATATTTATTCCGTCCGCCGCCAGCACTTCCTTTAACAGTTCAACGATTTTCACCTTAAACTGCTCCATTCCAAGTGCAAGACACTCCACCACAAGCACATCTGCGTATTTGTCCACTGTAATACCCGGCAGGAAATCAGCCTCGCCAAATATCACACGACAGCAGTTTAAATCAGACACATTGTCATTGCCTCCTGCCATCACCTGCTTGCGATAATCCCAGGCATTTTGCACTCTCATCCTGAGGAAATTGTCATCAATCAGCTGGTCTGCTTTTCTTGTCATCATTCTGATACGGATTTTTGAATTCTGGTTTATGAAGCCGCGCCCCATCGGATATCCGTCGAAATCGTGTACCACAACAATATCTCCGTTTGTAAAGGTGCCTGTGATTGTGTCTATTTCATTGTCAAAAATCCATGCGCCACCTGCCTTTATAGTGCGTCCTTCGCCTTTTTTCAGGGTTACAATTGTATGATTTTCCATGTTTGTTCCTCTTCTAATTTACTTCATTATTCCTTGCTAAAATCTGATTATACATTTTATCTGAAATTCTATAGCCTTTAGAAATAAGTTTATCTGTCGACATTACATTTCAATTATATGAAATCCCGGCAATATTTACAATACACAAATATTTCTGCAAAACATGCCGATATATATTATAATACAATTATAACATCCGACCGGTAAATGGAGATAAATATGATTACAATTAGCTTATGCATGATAGTAAAGAATGAAGAAGAGGTGCTCGAACGATGCCTGAACAGTCTCAAAGGGCTGATGGATGAAATCATCATAGTGGACACCGGCTCGACTGACAGTACAAAGGAGATAGCTGCACGGTATACTGACAAAATCTATGATTTCTCATGGTGTGACGATTTTGCTGCGGCCAGGAATTTTTCGTTTTCCAAGGCTACGCAGGAATACATATATGCACCTGATGCCGACGAGGTGCTCGACGACACCAACCGCAGGCGTTTCATGATGCTTAAGGCCGCGCTGCTGCCGGAAATTGAGATTGTCCAGATGAAATACATTACTCCAAGCAAATTCAACACGGTGCAAAATTCATCCTCAGAGTATCGCCCGAAGCTGTTCAAGAGGCTTCGCACGTTTACATGGATTAATCCGGTGCACGAGACTGTGCGCTTAGAGCCTGTAGTCTATGACAGCGATATCTGTATACAACATCTGCCGCAGGGCACTCACGGCAAGCGTGATTTCACCATATTCAAGCGCTCCTTTGAAAAAAACGGCACCCTGCCAAAAAGTATAGCGACTATGTATGCCAAGGAGCTTTTAAAATGCGGAAGTCCCGAGGATTTTGCCAATGCCCTGCCATATTTTCAGGGTGAGTACCGCAACAGCCCTGACATCGAATCCACCTGCGTGCTATCCCGCTACTATCGCATGAATGGCGACTACGACAAATTTTTTTCTGTTGCCCTAAAAAATGTAGCAGTTGATGGCTGCAGCGAGGTATGCTGTGAGCTCGGTGCGTACTATTTCGACAAGGCAGACTATGAGGAGGCAAGCCTGTGGTATTACAACGCTGCCTTCGAGACAAAGCCGGTACTTGATGTTGAGTGCGGCGGTGGCAAGGCGCTTCATGCCCTGTCTGAGTGCTACTCAAGATGGGCTGATGAGAAGCAGAAAAAGCTTGATTCGCTTCCTCCTAAATCAAGGAATGTATTTAAAGGCGATAAGGAGCTGATTGATTCACTGCGCAGCCAGGCGGCCGATTATCAAAAGCAGGCTGAGGAATGGATGCTTCCGGAGGGTGACTAGCAGAGGCTGTCATATAAAAGTCTCTATCAGCATTTACCAACTTGTAAAATCCTCTCTAAAGTGATAATATAGAGATTATAGGGTTTGTTATTTTTTTAATGTAGCATTTTGCTACTATCATTTTAGGTATCTAAGGAGGATTTTATGAGCTTTTTAGAAGAGTACAAGCAGAAACTTGTCTCAGCAGATGAGGCAGTAAAGATTGTCAAATCAGGCGACTGGGTTGACTACGGCTGGTGCACAGGCACACCTGATGCCCTCGACAAGGCACTTGCCAGAAGAACTGATGAACTTAAGGATGTCAATGTACGTGGTGGTATTTTGCTTAAGCCACTTGCCATTTTCGAGCGTGAGGATGCCGGCGAGCATTTCACATGGAACTCATGGCATATGGGCGGTTATGAGAGAAAGCTTATCAAGAGAGGCTGTTCTTTCTACTCACCAATCCGTTACTCAGAGCTTCCTCGTTATTATAGAGATTCAACAACACCTGACGATGTCGCTATGTTCCAGGTTGCACCGATGGATTCACACGGATACTTCAACTTTGGTCCTAACGCATCTCACCTCGGTGCTGTATGCGAGACTTCAAAGAAAATCATCGTTGAGGTCAATGAAAACATGCCTCGCTGTCACGGCGGTTCAGAGGCCAATGTACATATTTCACAGGTTTCTTACATTGTTGAGGGTGACAACCCTGCAATCGGAGAGCTTGGTGCCGGTGGTCCTGCAACAGATGTAGACAAGAAGGTTGCAGAGCTTATCGTTGACCAGATTCCAAACGGTGCCTGTCTCCAGCTCGGTATCGGCGGAATGCCAAATGCAGTAGGCTCACTCATCGCTGAGTCAGACCTCAAGGATCTCGGTGTCCACACAGAGATGTACGTTGACGCATTCGTTGATATCGCAAAGGCCGGAAAAATAACAGGAGCAAAGAAAAACATCGACCGTTATCGTCAGGCTTACGGCTTCGGTGCCGGAACCAAGAAGATGTACGATTATCTCGATGAGAATCCTGAGCTCATGAGTGCCCCGGTAAGCTACACAAATGATATCAAGAATATTGCCGCACTTGACAATTTCATCTCAATCAATAACTGTGTAGACCTTGACCTCTTCGGACAGATCAGCTCAGAGACCTCAGGCACAAAGCACATCAGCGGTGCCGGCGGACAGCTTGATTTCGTTCTCGGTGCTTATATGTCAAACGGTGGAAAGAGCTTTATCTGCTGCTCTTCAACCTTCACCGACAAGCAGGGCGTAGTTCACTCACGTATCCGTCCTACTCTTGTAGAGGGTTCTGTCGTTACTGACACAAGAGCCAACACTCACTATATCGTTACAGAGTATGGTATGGTAAATGTAAAGGGTCTTTCTACATGGCAGAAGGCAGAGGCAATCATCTCAGTTGCTCATCCTGATTTCCGTGATGAGCTCATCAAAGAGGCTGAGAAGATGCACATTTGGAGAAGATCTAACAAATAATTAACTTTGGATATAATTTTTACAATAAAAGCGGTTTCAGGATGCAATGTCCTGAAACCGCTTTTATGTTCTTAATCCGTCCCACAAACTATATTTTCAAAAAGTTAAAGCACCTCTTTTAACACTTCCTCAATCTCGCTCTTTGCTGCCTTGACAGAGCCCTGCACCATAACCGGCTTACCGCCGCCTCTGGCACCCAGCTTATTTCTCAGTGCTGCGGCAACTGTATTGCAGTCTGCATTCTTGCTTCCGATAATAAAGCTATAGCCCGCCTCATCATTTCCTGTAAAAAATGCACTAAAGCCACTATATTTCTCCACAAGGCCATTGACGCAATTTCTTGCTGTATTCGTATCAATGCCGTCCTCAAACAATACTGCATTGTCCGTATCTGTAGGAAGCTCTGCTACCTTATAATCCAAAAGAGCTGACTTTGCTGTACCAAGCTCTGACTTAAGTGACTGGTTTACTGCCTTAAGCTTTGTGACGTTATCCACAATAGCCTCCTGATTTGTGGTAAATATCCCCATGAGCTCTGAGATGATGTCGCACTTTTGTCTGAAAGCCTCCAGTGCCCTGAAACCACAAAGGATGCTGATTCTGACGCCTCCTTTATAATTCTGATAATTCATAACCTTAAGCATGCCTATCTCGCCGGTGCGCTTCACATGCGGCGCACAGCATGCACACACATCATATCCTGGCACTGTCACTATTCTGACCTGTCCTTCAATCTCGATTTTACTTCTATATTCCAGCTGCGCAAGCTCATCCCTTGACGGATATGTAACCTCTATTGGAATATTTTTTGAAATGGCCACATTTACCTCATGCTCCACCTCTGCTATATCCTCCGGTGAAATCACTCCACTGAAATCCATTGTCACTACAGAATCACTCAGATGAAAGCCCACATTCTCAAAACCAAACCTGCGGTGGACAATTCCCGAAAAAATATGCTCTCCACTGTGTTGCTGCATATTATAAAAACGATGCTGCCAGTCTATTTTGCCCTGTACATGAACTCCTGCCGCAAGCTCAGCTTTCTCAGAAGCGCACTCCATACCTATAATCTTTCCATCAGCCTTCTTTTCTGTCTGAACCTCTTCTTTCCCCATTATGCAGCAATCACCTGCGGAAATATCCACCGTATGAGTAATGACTCCATTCTTAATCTGCACATCAACGACCCTGTAGCCACCAAGTATTCCCATGTCCGGGCTTTGTCCGCCCTCCTCCGGGAAAAATAAAGTCTGATTTAATATTATATCAAACCGCTTATCATCTGCCTTGTTCGGCTCGCAGGATATAATATCTGCCTCAAATTCCGTGGCATATGCATCCCTGTCGTAAAGTTTAATTGTTTCTGTCATACTCATACTGCTTGTTCCTCTCGCTCTATATTCTTACGCATCATAGCTATGTCCTATTATAGCGCATTAATAATTCATATGAAACCCCTAAATCTGGTTTCCCACAATCCTGTAGTATGCTCTTGAAGTAATCCTGAAAACCATATAGTATATAGCCACAAACACCAAAAGCGTAGCAACCATACAGATCGCAATAATCTTAACATCCGTCAGATTAAACATGGCAAGCAGCCTGCGCAGCAGAGGAAATGCTGCTGCAAGATGACACGTTGCAAGCATAATCGGCAGGAAAAACACCATGCGCACCTGTGAAGTAATGGATTTCTTCACCTCGTCATTGCTCATGCCTACCTTCTCCATAATCTCATAGCGTGCTTTGTCATCATAGCCCTCTGAAATCTGCTTGTAGAAAATAATCATCACAGTAACCATAAGAAACATCGTTCCAAGAAATATTCCGATAAAGAACAAGCCACCATACAATACATAAATCTGTTCTCTGTTTGCATCACGGCTTTCCTCATAGAAGCCTGACACATCTGATTTTACACTATTTTCCTCAAAATGCTTATCCAGAGCCTTTGCCACAGCAAGCTTATCCTCACTGCTGCCATACAGATTATAATCAATTTCATTGTTGAGCATAGTCGACACACTATCCTCTTCCAGAGAACTGTTCAGGTTAAATATCTCTGCAAGTGTTGCCTTGCTGTCTACCACTACATAGTACACACCACTATACATTGATGCCATATAGCTATCTTTATTCACAGCAGTTTTTTCTGTTGCAGCTACCTTAAATTCTCTACCCAAGATGTTAATTATATCATTATTAAACTTTTCAGTTCCATAAACAGCGGCCGAACCGGCATCGAGCTTTGGTATTTTATCTTTTAATCTATCCTGTAAGCCCGGCTCTAGCTTATTGATTTCATCTCTCGTTACAAAATACAACACGGAAATATCATTGTTGTAATTTAAAACCGGCTTAAACTCCTCCCCCTCTCTGCACACAGGCCAGCTAAAATATGTGTAGCTTTTGCTTTCCTTAATATCACAGCCACTGCCATCGATTATCTTATCCGACTCTGCCTCTGCTTCTTTCAAAGCATCATCCAGCTTAAGCCCTGCCGGTATTTCCTTATACCAGCTATATACGCTTATATCCGCAGGATATCTCTGCTTAAGCTCTCCCTCCATGCCCACATACATGCTCACGGTTGTAGAAACAACAACCAGCACCATTGTGGAAAGCACACATATACTCGCTAGTCCGCCTGCATTCTGCTTCATTCTGTAAATCATGCCTGAAACTGCCGCAAAATGCTTTTTATTATAGTAAAACTTCTTGTTTTTCCTGAGTGCCTTAAGTATTACAATGCTTCCTGAAATAAATAAAAGATACGTTCCGACGATGACAAGCAGCACTGCGACAAAGAACAGTGAAAGCACCTGGAGAGGGTTCTTTGTGGTAATCGCAATATAATATCCCCCGGCAAGACAGCCTAGTCCGATTATAGTGATAAGCCATTTGCTCTTTGGCTCTTTCTCACCGACATTGCCCCCGCGAAGCAGCTCTATCGGATTGGCAAGCTTCACCTGCATCAGGTTATAGATGAGAGTGAGAAAATATAACACTCCAAAAATTAATATTGTATTTACGACAGCGCTAGCAGATACAGTGAAATTAATTTGTGCTTTAATATTTATAATCCTATAAAGAAACATAATCATCAGCTTAGAAAATAAAATCCCTGCTATAATTCCGGATGCTATTGCTGCGAGTGCTACGGTAAGTGTCTCAATTGACAAAACTCTCGCGATATGACGTTTTTCCATGCCAAGAATATTGTATATTCCGACCTCTTTCTTGCGCCTTTTGATAATAAAGCTGTTTGTATAAAACAGAAATATATATGAAAAAACCGCTATTGTTCCGCATCCAAGCCCCATTATCGACGCCAGTGCATCCGCGCCAGGCACCTTGCTAAGTCCCCTTGAGTTGTTTAAAAACATCATCACATAAAACATGGCTATCATGACCATTCCCGATATAATGTAAGGCATATAGAGAGTCTTATTATTTTTTATATTTGTAAATGCCAGCCTGCTATATATTTTATTCATGCTTCTCACCACCTGTCGTAATCAGCATAAGTGCATCCTGAATCTTCACATAGAGCTCGTCATTTGTAAGATTGCCACGGTAAATCTGATGAAACACCTGACCGTCCTTTATGAAAAGCACCCTGTTGGCATGACTTGCAGCTTTTGTGCTGTGTGTCACCATGAGAATGGTCTGTCCGTCCTCGTTTATCCTGTTGAACAGCCTAAGCAGACTGTCTGTTGCCTTTGAATCAAGTGCTCCTGTCGGCTCATCAGCCAAAATTAATTCAGGATTTGTTATTATCGCGCGTGCCACTGCTGCCCTTTGTTTCTGTCCGCCTGACACCTCATATGGATATTTATTAAGCAGCTTTTCAATTCCAAGCAGTGAAGCTATAGGTGCAAGCCTTTTTTCCATATCCCTATAGTCCACACCTGACAGCACAAGCGGTAAAAAGATATTGTCCTTCAGTGAAAAATTGTCAAGCAGATTAAAATCCTGAAATACAAAGCCCAGATGCTCACGTCTGAAGGCAGATATCTCCTTTTCCTTCAACGATACAAGATTCTTTCCATTTAAGAGCACCTCTCCCGCTGTCGGCTTATCAAGTGCCGCGAGAATATTTAAAAGTGTCGTCTTTCCTGAGCCGGACTCTCCCATGATTGCAACATACTCACCTTCCTCTACAGAGAAATTGATGTTTTTCAATGCCTGAACCTGATTTCCACCAAATCTGGTGGTATATATTTTTTTGAGGTTACTTACTTCTAAGATTGCCATTTCAATGCTCCTTTACGATGATTTCAAAATGTTATTTAAACTTCTATTTTTGTTGCATTTATTTTAAATATGACGTCATAATCGGCTTCACAACTTACATTGTTGCTGCTTCATGTAATTATAATAACAAAAGGCCGGAATATATGCTATCGAATCAGCTTACATTTCGAACTCGTATCTTACATTTTTGTAAGAAATTAATTTGTAGTTGACAAATAACCTTACATGTATTATTGTATTAATTGAATAATACAGTAGTACAAAAGCAGGTGAAATGATGGAATGGAATTTTAACAACGAAACGCCCATATACCTACAGATCATAGACCGGTTCAAGATGGATATTGCAAACGGCAGCCTAAAGCCAGGTAACAAAGTGCCATCCGTAAGAGAGCTGGCATTGTCAGCCGGTGTAAATCCAAACACCATGCAAAAGGCTCTATCTGAGCTTGAGCGTGACGGCTATCTGGAGTCGAGACGTACCTCCGGCAGATTTGTCTCAGACATGGGGAATCAGGCTGACTCACTAAAAAATGATCTGGCACATAAGCTGTGCAGTGAGTTTTGTGAAGGAATGGCAAAGGTCGGCTTTACACCGGAACAGTCCCTTACGGTATATGAAAATTATCTTAAAAGTTTAAAAAAGGAGTGATGTAAATGGCAGAACGTATTGAAATCAAAAATCTAAGCAAAAACTATAAGAGCCATAAAGTTATCGAAAATATGAATGTGACTTTTCCCGGTGGAAAGATTATCGGCATCCTCGGCCCTAACGGCAGCGGTAAAAGCACACTGATAAAGATGCTTGCCGGAGTATTGCAGCCAAACAAGGGGCAGATACTGATAGACGGTGAGCCTGTCGGAGTAAAGAGCAAGGCTATGGTATCATATCTTCCTGAGCGGACATATCTTAATCCGTCAAAAAAGGTGAGTGATATCATTGCATTTTTCAAGGATTTCTATGCTGATTTCTCACCTGAGCGTGCAAATGCCATGCTTGAGAAATTCGGAGTTGATCCACAGGCAAAGATCAAAAGTCTCTCTAAAGGTATGCGTGAAAAAGTACAGATTGTGCTTGTAATGAGCAGGAATGCAAAGCTTTATCTGCTCGATGAACCTATGGGCGGTGTTGATCCTGCCGCAAGAGACTATATTTTACGCACAATAATCGAAAACTATAATGAAGATTCAACAATTCTTATCACAACTCATCTAATAAGTGATATAGAAAAAGTGCTCGATGATGTGGTATTTATCAGAGATGGCGGTATTTTCCTAAACGATTCCGTAGACAATATCCGCACTAATTACAAGAAAAGTGTTGATGAGCTTTTCAGGGAGGTGTTCGCATGCTGTTAAAATTAATTAAATATGATTTCAAGGAGCAATTCAGGGAGCATATCGGACTTTATGCACTGGTGTTTGTGTCAGCCCTGACAGAAATAATTTTGGATAGCTTTGAATTTGATCTTGTATCAGTATTTTTCTGGGCACTGCATAGCCTGTCAGTAATCGCCATGCTGATCTGCAGCTTAGTGATCATAGTTATTTACTTCAGACGCAATCTGTTAAAAGACGAAGGCTACCTCATGAATACGCTGCCTGTAGCGCCATGGATGCTGTATGTGTCAAAATTCCTGACAGCTTTTGTACTTTTTATACTCGATCTGATAGTTGCTGTTTTAACATTTTCTATAATGAACCATGGCTTTGAATGGATTAAAGATATTATAGGAAGTATGTCTGATGAGTTTGCCAATGCCGGATTTACAATGAGTCCTGTTGTAATGTTTGGCAGTATTGCAGTAATATCCCTGCTCTACACGATCTCTATGCTGTTTTTCAGCCTTACTACCGGCTACAGGGCAAATGGAAGCAAAGATGCTAACTCTGTGCTTACTTTCATCATACTTTATGTGATCGGTCAGGTAACAAATATTATAGTGATGATTTTTACATTTTTTATTCCGCTGTCATCAAAGGGATCTATCACTTATATTTTAAATGTATTAAACCATCAGGAGATTACAAGTCTTATGAACAGAGTGGTCATCGGTGCACTTGCCGTATCGCTGATTCTCACTGTGGTGTATGTCGCAGGCTCGATATACAACATGACAAGGAAGCTTAATCTGGAGTAGGAAAAATGAGGGGCAAATTACCTTTTGCCCCTCATATCATTATATCCTAATCCCTCGTATCTGCATAATCCAGATCAAACCCTATCCACACCTTAGTTCCTTTTCCAATCTCTGACTCAATGCGGATTGTATGCCCCAGCTTATCCGCCATCTGCCTGCACAGATAAAGCCCAATGCCCGTAGCCTTCTTATCGGCATGACCATTGTAGCCTGTGTAGCCCTTTTCAAAAACACGTGGCAGATCCTCGGCTTTGATTCCTATTCCGGTATCCTTTATTGTAATAAAAAACCGGTTAGCTTTCTTAGCCGTTTCTATTTTAACAAAACCCTGTGGCGTATATTTTATAGCATTTGAAAGTAGCTGTTCCAGTATAAATACAAGCCATTTTCCGTCAGTATATACCTCCTGCACGGTTCCTGAATAATTCATCCCAATATGCCTTCGGATCATAATCTTTGCATATTTTTTGATGGTATCACGTATGACACCATCCACACTGACTTTTTCAAGCACAAAATCATTTTCGGTGCTGCTTACACGCTGGTACTGTAAAGCCATACTGACATATTCCTCTATGCGGAATAATTCGTCCTCAAACGAGTCCATGTTATCTGACAGCAGGCACTGACTCTGTTCATCATCACACATCAGCTGCCCAAGCTCCTCCCGCTCTGCCTCAAGCAGTAGTTTCATAGCCGATATCGGAGTCTTTATCTGGTGCACCCACATAGAGTAATAATCTCTCATCTGTGATTGTCTGATTGCAGCACTGCTTTCTGACTCACTTCTTGCAATACTTTGATTTTCCAGCAGCCTGTGATAAAGCATCTCCACATCATCTGCTGCTTCCGGAAGCTGTGCCTGTTCCTCAACAGGACGCTCTAGAGCATTGCTTAGAGCTTTTACCTTGCTGCTATATCTGAAAAATCCAACCAAAACTGTTATCAGAAGAAGTATTGCATCAAGCACTGCCGCATACACCAGATCCTGTTTGCGCGCACCAATCAGGTACATGTAAAGCAAATGGATACATGACATTGTGACTATCATCAGAATCCATATATAGTTTTGTTTTATAAAATTTGTCAGATGCGGTTTGTTTTGTATTTTTGCCATGACCTCTCACCCAAGCCTGTACCCAAGCCCCTTTTTTGTGACAATAAAGCTCTCAAGCCCTATAGAATCCAGCTTTTTACGCAGCCTGTTGACATTCACAGAAAGCGTATTCTCGTCCACATACGCATCACTCTCCCACAGCTTTTCCATTAGAAGGCTGCGTGATACAATCCTTTCTTTGTTGTCAAAAAGTGTCTGCAATATTTTGAGCTCATTCTTTGTAAGCTCGAGCCTTTTGTCGTCATAGGTTATGGTGGCATCAGATATATTGAGCATGGCGCCATTATGCTCCAAAACACTGTTGTTTGCGCCAAAATCATAGCAGCGCCTGATGATAGCCTGTATCTTTACGGTCAGCACATCAAGATCAAACGGCTTTGCTATAAAGTCATCAGCCCCCATACTGACTGCCATCACTATATTCATATTATCAGCAGCGGATGACAGGAAAACCACAGGAACCTTTGATACCCTTCTGATTTCCGTACACCAATGATACCCATTGTAAAACGGCAGACCGATATCCATAAGCACAAGATGCGGATCAAATGATGCAAATTCTGACATTACAGCATCAAATTTCTGCACCACATGCACATCATAATCCCATTTTTCCAAATGTCTTCTGACAAGCTTTGCTATGGTCTCGTCATCCTCAACCAAAAATATTCTATACATTATTTTCCGCTTTCTTCCATGATAATCTCAGCCGCATCTATGATGAGCTGTGATGCCTTCATACGAAGTAAATCCGGCTTGAGCTGTGCCTTTGGAATCACCTGCTTTACAACGTCAACAGGCTGACCATACTTCTGTGAAATAAGCTCATACTGCTCATCCATCTCCTCGTCAGATACAGTGATATTTTCCACTCTGATGATTTCATCGAGAACAGCCTCAAGCTTTACCTGCTTCTGTGCAACCGGCTTGAGTTCATCCTTTAAGCTGTCCATAGTCTTGCCTGTCATCTGAAGATACTGCTCCATAGCCACACCCTGCTGTGCAAATGATGCTGCCATCTGCTGAAGCTGCATATTTACCGCTGTCTCTACTGCCTGTGGCGAAACAAGGCATGAGCTGCTTTCAAGAATCTGGTCATAGAGCTTTTCTCTTGCCGCATCAGCCTTTCTTGCCTCTACCTGGTACTCAAGATACTCGTTGATATATTTCTTTAAATCCTCCACTGACTGTACCTCAGGGAAATTGAGAGATGCTGCAAACTCATCGTTCAGCTCTGCTTCCTTCTCATTGTAAATCTCGTGCAGCTTAACCTTGAAAACAACCGCTTTGCCTGCAAGCTCCGGCGCATGATACTGCTCAGGGAATGAGAGATTGATGTCTCTGTCCTCACCGATTTCCATGCCTACAAGCTGCTCCTCAAAGCCCGGAATAAAAGAGCCTGAACCGATCCCCAGAGGATATTTCTCAGCCTTTCCGCCCTCAAACGCAACTCCGTCCTTAAAGCCCTCGTAGTCGATTACTGCCGTGTCGCCCATCGCTAACGGGCCTGTTTTCTGCTCTCTGACAGGATTTCCTGAAAGAAGTGTCGCTATCTGTGAATTAACATCCTCCTCTGTATATGCAATATAAGGGATGTTTGCCTTTAATCCTTTGTAATTTCCTAATACGATGTCCATGATTATACCTTTCTTTTATGTGTATTTATATCTGCTTAACGAAGCTGTTATATGCAAATAGTATACACTAGTTACCAAATAAAGCCAATAAAAACTCAACTCTTTCCATGCTTTTATATATTCTAAATAATTAAGCACCACGTCATATATTACAATTCAATCAGGAAAAGAAATGCCAGTCCATAATAGGTCACAACTGCCACCAGATCATTCACTGTCGTGATAAGCGGGCCTGACGCAACCGCCGGGTCAATCTTTATCTTGTGGAAAAACATCGGAATCACTGTGCCCACAAGGCTTGAAATTGCCATTGCCACAAGCAGTGAAACTCCTACACAGCCTGATACCGCAAATGCTCCAAGCCATGTGTAGCCCTTGAACAGATGCACATATATTCCCAGAAATACAAGTGCCATTATTCCAAGCAAGCCACCATTTACAAGGCCTATTCTTACCTCTTTTACTACGAGCAAAAGCTTCTGCTTACCGCTTAAATTCTCATCCATGAGTACTCTGATTGTGACAGCTAGTGACTGTGTTCCTACGTTTCCTGCCATATCAAGCACCAGCGACTGGAAGCAGATGACTATCGGCAAAGCCGCTACCACATTCTCAAATATTCCGACTACAGAAGACACTATCATTCCCAAAAAAAGCAGGATGATAAGCCATGGCATTCTCTTTTTCATGCTCTGCAGCGTGGTCTCCTTCAGATCCTCCTCTGCGGTCAGTCCGGCGAGCTTTGCATAGTCCTCACCCATCTCATTGTCTACCATCTCTACAATATCATCAGATGTGATGACTCCGAGGATATGCTTATCCTTTGAGAGCACCGGAATTGAATCCTCAGCGTAGTCCTTGATTGTATCGATACAATCATCGATTTTCTCATGGTCAAGCACATATGGATATGAATGGGCTATAATGCTTTCCAGATTCATGCCCTCCCTGGCTGTGATTAAATCCTTTAAATCAATAGCTCCCGCAAAGCATTCATCTGAATCAACCACATATATAGTCATGATATTGTCGTTTTCGCCCGCCTGCCTCACGAGCTGGCTCATAGCCTGCTTCACTGTCAGGCCGCCCGGAATACAGATGTAGTTGGTTGTCATATAGCTGCCTATTTCATCATCGTCATATGACAGAAGCATCCTGACATCCTTTTCTGCTTCCTCATCCAGATGCTCTACAATCTCCTTCTTGTCCTCATCCTCCAGATTTTCAAGCAAATCGACAGCATCATCCGAATCCATCAGCGATACTACCCTGGCAGCCTGCTCCACAGACAGCTCATCAAAATAGGCCTGCGGCTCATCAAGATATGCAAAGATCTCCGCTGTCCGCTGTGTTCCAAGAAGCCTGTAAAGACGTTTGCGCTCCTTCTCGTTCATTCCTGCAAGCATATCAGCAATATCATTCTCATGATAATCTGACAAAACCTCCAGAATTTCCTTATCCGTTTTGTGGCTTCTCAATAGAACAAGAAGCTCTTCGTATTTCTTTGTATTCATCTCCATTTCTCTCCTTTCTCATTTCCGATAGCATTTTCCACATAAAATAAACATATGTGGCTCTCCAAAATCATTGGATTTTGAAGCATAAAAATCATTCCATGATAGAAAGGACGAAACCCGTGCACTCCATAAATTTGCGCACGAAAAAAGCACCTAACGGTGCTCTGATATATAAACAAGTATGCATTTATGCACAGCAAAACACAGCACGGCGTAAGCCGATATTCCTTAATATGCCTACACTGTACCTCTAAAAACTGTCCGGTGATGAATCCTTCCACGGACAGAATCCACTATGCCTGCCAATACAATACTCACTTGTATATCAGCACCGATGTTGTTCTTACTTCGCCCAAGACCATCACTACTGTCCATGAAATTCACCTCCATACTTAGATTCTAAAATTAATGTAATCATTAACCGTTGAAATTGTATCATCAATATACACAATTTTCAACCCATTAATTATATGATTAAATGGTCAAAAGGTATCATCGATGCACACACGTGACAATTTTGCCACAACGTAAGGGGCGTAGGTCCCGGGTCTCGGTGTGGAGTGGCGGCGTGTGCTCTAGCGTGAGCGCATAGCGAAGCTGCCTAGATACTGTAGAAATTATGCCCATGAAACGCAGAAATGCCCCGCCAAGGACGGCGGGGCAAGGATTATATGCGCCATGGACGGCGCATATAAACTATATTTTTCTACTGGTTCTCTGTCGGTTCATCTGTCTCCGACTCACTGTCGTGCTCCACTGCAGGATCCACATATGTATACGCATTCTCAGACTTTCTGAAAATGGTATCACTAGATCCAACCTGGCACACAGTTATCTCATCACCATCACTGATGTCTTCCTTATTGATAGCAAGCACACCTGCTGAGAGATAAGTCGAAGCCACCTTGGAGTCGTTTATATAAACCTTACTCCAGTTGGTAAAGTTGTGACCGTAAATATATACTGTATCACCGGTCGATGAATCAGACACATTTGTGATGTTCACCTTGTCAATTCCCATGACAAGATCTGAAGCCGGATATAGATCTGTGCCGTTGTAGCAGTAGCGCTTTCCATAAAGGATATCGTACTGTAACAGGTCAAGACCATCCTGATATGATGCCTCATCTGTACTGTTCATCTGAGTCTGATGATAGTTCATGATAGTTCCCTCATGGATACCTACAGTGTCTGTAGTCTGGGCAAGAAGCTGGTAAGCATAAAGGTCAGCATCCTCTTTTGGCAGTCCCATGTTGTTCCATGTGATGTACTTTGTCTTGTAGATATCACCTGACTTCATATCAGAATCCTGAAGTCCCATTGTAGGAAGGTGATCTCCAAACATAACAACAATGGTGTCCTCATCTCTCTTAGAGAGCTCATCTGTGAGCTCCTTAATGAAGCGGTCAGCCTCGTTGAGCTGATTTACATAATATGTCCAGGCATTTTTCATGCCCTCGTCCTCAACACCTGACACAGTGTATGTAGGATTTTCTATAACAGGCTCCTTTGGATAATCACCATGAGTGCCAACTGTGATGATATAAGTAAAATCAGACTGATCCGGTGTCGCATCAAAGGTCTTCATAGTCTCGCTGACGAGAATATCATCTGTAGGCCAGCTTCCGTTTGGAGTGTACTCTGTGATATTCATGAGCTCCTTGCTTGTAAAGGTATCAAAGCCCATCTTTGAAAATGCATTGGTACGGCTGTAGAAATTACCACCGTTGTTGTGCACTACATGTGTTGCATAGCCAATTTTTGATAAATCTGAGGCAAGGCTCTCGCAATCTGTCTGCTTTAAAATAGTCTTGTATGGATACTCTCCTGTACCGAAATACTGCATACTGAGTCCTGTAAGCATCTCAAACTCTGTGTTTGCGGTTCCTGCTCCGACTACAGGTACAGTCAGATATCCGCTTGAATAGTTTTTCTCAAGCTCATGGAATGTAGGAATAGGATCCTCATTCACATGAAGGAAATTAATCTCGTCCGGGTCACAGAATGACTCTAAAAGCACACAGATGATGTTTGGACCGGTTTTTCCGTCCACTGTGGTGGTCTGCTTCTGTGAATTAACCTTCTGCTCCACCTCTTCCACATTCTGCTTATTGTAATCCGCCGGCTTTTTCATTCCACGATCCACTACGGTAGATGAGAATGAGTATACAAAGCCATAATCATCATAGCCCTGGGCGATATTTGAATAGTAGCTGGCAACCACATTGGTATTCTGTGCCACATTGGTTGTGACAGGGATTGCAACGAAAAGCAATGCTAAAAATGCCACTGAAACACCTGCATAACGGATTTTTCCTGTATATTTAGGTCCCTTGATAAAAAGTGCCACAAGAAACAGTGCAAATGTACCAAGTCCAAATACAACTATTGTAGCCTGCTGTGCTGTAAAATAGCTGGTATTGTTCATGGCTAAAAGCTCCGGAATACACTTTAAATCAGTATAACCAAACGGTGTGACACGGTTTGAAAGCACACAGCCGTTGATGATTCCGAGGATAGTCCAAAAACCTGTAATTATTACCCTTGCAAAAGCCCTGCGCCTGAACAGATACACAAGTGAAAATGATACAAACACTAAAAATGAGTTGTACATGAACGCAAGTGTATGTGCATCTACGAACTTACATGCAGAAATAAAGCTCCTGCGCGAGATAATCTCCACTATAAATACGATAGCCATAGCTATGATTGCATGGAATAAAAGCGAATATTTATTTAAAAAATCAATTCTGCGATAATATTTTTCTGAATGAATCTTGTCTTTCTTTACAAAGAGCTTTTGTTTAATGACATTCAATACATCAAATATTTTCTTCATATTTTCCTCCTATTTGCCTTTCTTTTACCTTCTCTTTACTACATGATAATATAGACAAAAATATGCACAAAAACAAGGGCATTTTTTTATAAAAATTGACGTTAAAATTATTGTTTTTGGGTAAATATTGATAATAAAATTAACTCTTTTTCCATATTTTGGTTGTTTTCGTAAATTTTGAGTATAAAAACTATTGTTTAATCTGTGGGTAATATGATTATGAAGCCAATGGTCAGAAATGTAAATAGGGAAATCGCATATTTAAAGAAAGTTTAATATTTGGCAGTGCAGGCATATATACCGCACCCGGCGGATATATGCCTGCTTCATTTGCTCTTTTTACTTCTGTACGAAATATTAAATACGCTCAAGTACTTCGGTTGCTTTTGCGAGATGGTCGTTTTCTATGCTGTAGAAATCTCCCTTATCGGCGATAGCTGCATATGATGTATCGAGTGGCAGCTTGCCAAGTACCGGTACTGAAAGCTCTTTGGCTATCTCGTCTATATGGCTCTCTCCGAAAAGCTTTATCTCCTTGCCACAGTCAGGACATTTGAGATAGCTGAAGTTCTCTACCACACCAAGCACTGTGATATGCATTGCCTCTGCCATGTTATAGGCCTTTTTGACAATCATATTGACAAGCTCCTGTGGTGATGTGACGATTACGATTCCATCTACCGGGAGGGACTGGAATACGGTGAGAGGTACATCTCCTGTTCCCGGTGGCATATCAACGAATAGATAGTCTATATCGCCCCATGCTGTCTCGTTCCAGAACTGTTTTACTACTCCGGCAATGACCGGGCCTCTCCAGATAACCGGATCCTCCTCGTTGTCCATGAGCAGGTTTACTGAGATGAGCTTGATGCCCTCTTTTGTCTCATACGGATGCATCAGGCCGTTTTCGTCTCCGAGTATCTGGTCATGTGCACCAAACATCTTTGGTATTGACGGACCTGTGATATCGGCATCAAGGATACCTACCTTGTAGCCCTTCTTTGCCATGTTTACCGCCAGTGAGGATGTGACGAATGACTTTCCTACTCCACCCTTTCCGCTGACAACTCCTATTACATGCTTGATGTTTGAAAATTTATTCTGCTCTACGAGGAAGCTCTGTGGTCCTCCATTGTGTGATGGACAGCCCTCGCAGCTTGACTTTGTGCAGCTTCCCGCGCTGCTACAGCTACTGTTTTCCGGCATTTTGTCTCCTTTCCCTATGAGAGCGCAATTGTTATATTTCACAAAATATATTTGTGATTGCGATTACTTCTCATATCCTGTGTTTATTTATGTGTTTATCGTTCATATTTCATACGATATCTCTATATGGTAGTATAACACATATGCAACATTTTTTATGCTTTTTTTCAAAAACACCCCTATTCCCACCTGTTTAATCGTATTTATTTCGTGACTGTTTCCCGGAAATTCAGCCACCTTTTCATGTTTTGTCACTACATATCCATAATCGTGCTACGTTTTCCCTTTTTATTATATGGATATCCACGCAGCTTTATAACATAATCGAGATTCACAACCTGCACTCCATTTTTATTTTCCAACACAATTCCATTATCTGTAACTTCCTTTATTACTCCATCAGCTCTTCCATCCAATAAATTGATATAGACATCTTTTCCTATAAAACGTTCTGCTAATTCTCTCATAATTTTTCCTGCACTCCTTTGACTATTGTTTATTTTACCTTTTTTCATAATTCTTTTTGCTGCATATCGTTTCCTTCTTTTCCACGGAAGATACAATATTATAATCATCAAAAGCAAATAATAAATGAACCATGTGTCATCCATAGCTTACTTGCCTCCCTACCGCATCAGGTCACCTTAAAGTACTTTATTGCACTTTATCGCAGCACTGCAATATGCACACTGGCTGACAAGCCATATCAGGCAGACGACAAATGATGGTAAAAATCCTATATCAAACGTCAAAGCACCTATTGCCAGAATAACAGATAGTGCGCAACATACTGAATTGGTCACCTTGAATGCCTCAAAGGCACATCTGCCTATCATGATTTTTTCTGCTTCATCGCAGCTGTCTACCCATTTCTTTTGAAATTTCAGATCATATACCGAAGCAGTTTTCTCCGGATACATTATCTTGGTAATATCAACCGCCTTTTGCTGGATGATTATTCCCTCAGCCAGTATTACCAGAAAGGCCACAATTCCCAGCACATACATGTTAAAATTTTTATCAAGCATTGCAAATCCACCTGAATATGTTGCGCTGATAAGGAAAAATGCACATATCAATACAATGCTGCTTATCATGAGTATCACATTAAGCTTCTTCTCTGCGATATCGCATATGGATTCATCCTCTCCATCCCATGCCAAAAGCATCCTTTTTGCCTTTTGATAAACAGGTATGACCACTATCGGTGTGATGACGGCTATAGCAAGCAATATCCAGCCGGAAACATATTTGCCGAAAAATGCTCCCGCGCTTTTCATGCTGCCTGCCAACCGTTCAACACCATATTTTGCGGAATAAAATCCGACAATACCACCCACAATTGCTCCCACAAGTGTAATAAGCAAAAATCCCGGCATAGCCTTACGGTTTGCTTTTTTAATATCATTTCTCTCCATCTTCATCTTCCTCCTGCAAATAAAATACATCTTCAACTGTAACACCGCACACCTTTGCTATCGTCAGCGCCAGGGTAACTGAGGGTGAATAGTCGCCTCTCTCTATAAGGCTGATTGTCTGTCTCGACACACCACACAGCCTGCCCATCTCCTGCTGATTAACATTCAGTGCGGCCCTGCGTTCCTTTAAACGATTCTTCAGTGTCATATAACGCCTCCGTGTGACAATTATCGTCAATTGTAATCTGAGATTCCATACCCACATCTCAGACTGATTTAAAAAGTTA
>ERZ791822.84-NODE-84-length-56856-cov-6.748261_pt1 | contig 56856 bp, 57 predicted proteins | sample MGYA00510299_ERZ791822 | MGnify/ENA primary metagenome ERZ791822 (study PRJEB30046, sample SAMN00791945) | human gut metagenome | study: EMG produced TPA metagenomics assembly of the A metagenome-wide association study of gut microbiota in type 2...
ATACTCTTGATTGATGAGCAAAAGAGCATTTTAGATAACATAAGATTGAGAAAATCGTTAAGGAAAGAATCGAAGGTGGTGCAAACGAAAAATCTCAAGGCTGCTTTTTCGTTTACACCAACTCCGATTGTTTCCTTAACAGTTTGTATATATCTTTTAAAAGGTATATGATTAAGAAAAACGGCAGGAGGTATCTGAATGAAAGCACATAAATATTGGTCTATCGGTGCACTGATTACAATGCTTGGAACTTTTTATACAGGTTATAGGGGATCAAAAGAAGGCCATAAGTACTTTGCAGCAAGTTCTTTGCTTTGCATGATTATGGCTATTTATACAGGACACAAGATGATTTCTGGTAAAAGTAGGAAAAAAAAGAAGTTTCAGTAGAGAGTGTTGAAGATTAAAAAACAAAATATTTTAATAAATAACGCCGGTGCGGGATTTTTGATATCCAGTACTGGCGTTATTTATTCTACAGGGGCTTGGGGGTGTAGCCACCAAATATATTATTAATTTTGTTCTTCGGTAAGTTTGTTAAGGATCCACTCCCTATTGATAACAATATCCTCATCATCGCGGAGATCTTTGAAATCAGTGCAGTGTGAAGAAGCAAATTCATACATATTGTCAATGTCAACTGCACCAGTGATCTCACCCTTATTAATGATTACAAGAATATTTGTTCCGTCGTCGTCGACAGCAAAGCGCAGTTCATCAAATTCTTTATCAGGATTATTCTCGTGAAGAGAATCTGTCACAAGTAATTTAACAAGTTCCATTATCCTGTCATCTTTACCTGCATCAAAAATCTGTATCTTTTCAACGAGCTGATTTGGTGACGTTACGATTCGGGATAAATATTTTTCAGTACGAAAATCAAACAAAGCATTTTCACCATAAAACATTTCATATGTCTTTTCTACTTCTGATTCAGAAACCAGATAAATCATGATAAGATCTTCCATCTGGTGATAGAGTGTAGGATAGTTTAAACGAAAGGTCTCTCCACAGCTCGGGCAAGTATAAAGGAAAATAGATTTATTAAGTACCTTCTCTTTCATTTCAGGATCCAGTGCAGTATTAATACTGTCCCAGAGCTCAAAATCCCCCTCATGATGGCAGGAAGGACAAGTTACTTTTTCAATATGATGTCTTGACATAAATGTTCCTCCTTTCAGTGAGATAAATCTATAGTTTTCTTATTGTAGAATGCGCTTATCCTTTATTATTTTGCCAGGAAATTACTCTGAATCTCCATCGGCATATGATAAGCCTGGCCTCGTTTTGTCAGGCTGTATAGTTTAAAGCTCATGAGTTCCGGAGTTGCATTCAGAGAACTGCAGAGTCCGAAATAATCCAGGTCTTCGTTCTGAACCATATCTTCGATCTCCTCATCATCAATCAGAAGATCGGCAGCAAACAGATTGGCCTGGTATTCTGTATTATCCGTCATATTGTAGAGTGTATCATCTTGCATCGGAGCCATTTTCAGCTGGGAACGATGCAGGATGATATGCCCTAATTCATGGGCGGCAACGATCATCTTTTCTTCTTCTGAAAGGAAACTGCTGATCATGACATAGATCGTCTTGCAGCTCATAAAACAATATCCTTTCAGTGTCTTATATCTGGAAGTTTCCCCGACAACAATGTTCATCTGATCCATGATCTCAAAGGGATCCCTGGTGCCATATTTCTTGATTAATTTCTTTGTTTCTGTATATATGTAAGTGTTTCTCAAATAAATCACCTCAAAAGTAAAAAATAAAAAGGGCAGAAATATCCTTGTAACTATAAGGTAACAGATTAGGTGTACAATAATCCCGCCTTCTATTATTTTTCCTCTTGGTTTTTCAGATATTTTTTCGGTGTAAATTTCTTTGCACGTCTTTTGGAATCCAGATAAAGGCTCTGGATCTCATCCATAAAAGCTATTTTATCTTCGTCTGTCAGTGATCCACCAGCAAACATAGCTGCAGCCTGTTCCAGGATCTGCTGAGCCTGTTTGGCACCACGGTTACCAAACTGTTCGGATGCTTCTGTGATAAAAGCTTCATCCTCACTCATGAGATAAGAAACGTCACACTGTAATGCATCTGCCAGTTTCTGATACAGAACATTTTGTTTTGGAAAACGTCCTTCTACTTCCCAGGATCGAATGGTCCTATATGAAACATCAACCATACTGGCCAGTTCCTGCTGACTCATCTTTTTTTCTTTTCTTAATGATCTTACTTTTTCACCGAATGTCATAAACATACCTCTTTCTAAGCCTTGTCTTATAAGTTTCATTAGCCGCCTCAAGGCAAAACGGGAAATGTGTCTCCTGAAAATTAAAAATTAATCTTGACAAAGGGAAATATCTCTCCTATAATGTGAATCACAGATAAGGGAAACATCTTTCCTATAAGATACACAATATTTCCTCTTTTGTCAATGGATATGTGAAATGAATTTCCTGTAATTCAATGAAAACAGGAAGGATAGACAATCATTGATAGTCAAAATGGGATACATGTTACAAAAAGAGGAAAGACGTATGGGAGGTGGCAATGTGAGTCAGGATCAGACTTCTATTATCTGTATTGATCTGAAGTCCTTTTATGCTTCTGTAGAATGCGTAGAACGTGGGCTGAATCCATTTAAAACAAACCTGGTGGTTGCAGATCCGACCAGATCAAAGTCAACAATCTGCCTGGCAATCACTCCGGCTATGAAGTCTCTTGGCATCAAGAACCGGTGCCGGATCCATGAGATACCGGATTGTGTGAAGTACATTACAGCCATGCCGAGGATGCAGTTGTACATGGATTATTCCGCAAAGATCTATGGAATCTATCTACGGTATGTCTCAAAAGAAGATATCCATGTGTACAGTGTTGATGAGTGTTTTATTGATGTGACAAACTATCTGCAGCTTTATCATCTCACTGCAAAAGAAATGGCGATAAAGCTTATGCAGGCAGTCATGGAGGAAACTGGCATCACTGCAACTGCAGGTGTGGGAACCAATCTGTATCTTGCTAAGATCGCAATGGATATCGTAGCAAAGCATGTGGATGACCATATTGGAATCCTGGATGAATTCTCTTACAGAGAGCAGCTATGGGATCATAAACCATTAAGTGACTTCTGGAGGATTGGATCCCGGACTGAAAAGAAACTGGCTGGTTACGGGATCCATACGATGGGCGATATTGCAATGGCTTCTTTAAGATCCGAAGACTGGCTGTATAAGGTGTTTGGGATTGATGCAGAGCTGTTGATCGATCATGCATGGGGATATGAAACGTGCCGGATGAGTGACATCAAGAACTATCATTCGGAGGAACACAGCCTTTCAAATGGTCAGGTGCTGATGCGAAATTATTCTTTTGACGAAGCACTTGTGATCGTAAGGGAAATGACAGATAATCTGGTCCTGGATCTGTTTGAAAAAGGACTGGTAACAAGCTCTCTCACCTTATGGATCGCCTATGACCACAGGTATGAGCATGAGGCATCCAAAGGAACCGTAAAACTCGAAAGAGAAAGTAACAGTTCCAAAAAGATCATAGATGCAGTGGAAGATTTATATCTCAGGATTGCAGACAGATATACCGGAATCCGAAGAATCGAGGTGTGTGCGAACAGGGTTGCTCCTGAAAGTTATGTGCAGTACAGCCTGTTTGATGATCCCAAACAGACTGATAAAGAACGGCATTTACAGGAAGCAGTATTGAATGTAAAGCAGCGTTATGGAAAGAATGCGATCATGCGTGGATCCAATCTGCTGGAGTGTTCCACCTATAGAGAACGCAATGAACAGGTTGGAGGACACCGTGCTTAGAGGAGGTGCGAATAGTGCTGGCAAGTGCATATCAACCGTATTTATATTTACCAAGACCGGTTTCCAGGAGACATCCCATGGATGTAGGACGCAGGGCAAAACAGTTTGCTCCATTTGCGGCACTTCGTGGACTGGATGAAACGATCCGGCAACAGGAAATCATTTACGAACCAAAAAGAGATTTATCTGAGGAAACGAAAAATGAGCTGGATATGAAATTAAGGATACTGACATATGGAATGAAGATACAGGCAACTTATTTTCAAAAGTCATGGAAGAATCCATTAATTGGTCAGTACCATACATTATCTGGAACCGTAGAATTTTTTGATCCATCAGTCCACTTACGGATTGATGATACCGAGATCCAGATCCAGGACATCTGTGATCTGACTGGTGATGTATTTGAAACTATTGAAATATCATGTTAATTAATCACAGCGGAATTTTTTATACCGGAAAGAGTGTGTGGTAGCTGGTGGAAGGATAAAAAAGGATGCACAGATCGACAAAGCAGATCTGATCAGAATAAAAATCGTGCTGTTCGTGCAGCTTTGGCACTTACGGAATGGATGGCATGATGCTCATAAGGCGGATTTGATTTCCCTTTGGTCCGTTGAGTAATAAATGGAGAAATATCTTATTGCTTAAAGGAGGAAGCCTATATGGGATCAGGTGCTATTAAATGGCATGTACACTGCTCTGTATGCGGAGCATTTATTGAAAAGAGCGCACAAAGCGATTCAGAAGTGGAGTGCAAAAAATGTCGCAGTACATTGGAGATATTTGTAAAGGATGATATGGTGTCGGTTCGTCCGATCCACATCAGAGATGAACAATTAAAGTCCAGGATGCGGACGTATTCCCGAAAGATGATGAATCAGGGATCATAACAGAATAGAATGAGCTGTCTGTAGTAAGCGTTGGATTTGGCAAGAACCATCAAGAACGCACCAGACAGCAAGAGTTTGTCAAGGAGCTGAACCTGACTGGAATCACTAAGAGCCCGGCAAAACATTTACGGATACACTGCAAGATCAGAAGTATTTTCTGGTTTTGGAGATTGTTGAAGTATTTGTTTTGTCGGGCTTTTTTGACGTATTTCGAAAAATTTTTAAATTTTTTGTCGTACCCCACTGTAAAACGGGCTCTCAGCGTTTCGTTATATAGAGGTTGAATTCTTTTTTGCAAAAATAATTGTAAATAGAGATTTTGATAATATGACACAAAGGAGGAAGCAAAGATGACTGAAATCGAATACCAGGAATTTGTAAGGCGTTGTCCTTACGATGCTATGGGCGATTATTCCATGTTTCGCAAACAGCAAACAGAGAATAAATCATAAGATGCACATAGCAACTGAATAAGCCAGGCAATCTGGCAAACTTAATCTAAACGCAGATACATGCGTTACAAAGGAGTCGCGGACTCCCGTTCAAAAAAAACGGGTGAGTTCGTGACCTCTTGTACTGCAGTTCTTTATGTCTGTGCAGGAATTTTATAAAAGATGGAATGGACCACCCGGAGCCGAAAGGCAGAAAGGTGGTCTTTATGTTGACATTAAAAGAACTGAAAAAAATCGTGAAAGTTGCTGATGTGGAGAAGAGAATCCCAAGCGTGAAATCCTTGAAGGAACACAAAGTTGTAGTAAAGGAAATGATCAATGCAGATACAACAATCTCTGTTTATGATCACGGATATGTACTTTATACAGCAGGAAATCAATCAACCGTATTTCCACTTCATAGTTGTGATGACTATGAATATGTGAGTGTAACTGGCGATAACAAGGAATTCAATAAGGAGTTCTTTGATAATGAAAACTGGTATATCCGTCTGCTGATAGAGGCTGAAGACCGTATGGCATACAGCCAGAGCAAAATCAGCACCAATCATGGTGTATTTTCTAACAGCGATGTTACAGATGATGCGGAGATTATGAGAGGATCTTCAAAAGATTTTGTTGACGATGTTATCGACAGAGAAATTCTGAATGCTTTGATCAAAGAGTTAACAGAGAGACAAAAGACGGTACTCAATCTGGTTTATTTCGAGGAAATGCGTCAGCAGGATGTTGCAGATTATCTGGGAATCAAACAGCAGAGTGTAAATGACCTCCTGAACAGGGCATTAAAAACGATGAAAAAAAAGGCGGAAAACGAAGAATTTTAAAAAAATTTCAAAAAAATTGAATTAGACCACTGTAAAACAGGCTCTGAGCGTTTCGTTATATGAAGGGTTTGCATAGAACACCTTCATGTACCTTGAAAAATGAATAGCCTGCCCGGAGTGATATTTGGTTTGAACATGCATAGAGCGAAAAGCTGCGTGTCTGCCAGAAGAAAACGTATCAGAGATGGAAACTGATATAGGAACGGATCCGGGAAAGAAAACAGGAAAACGCTTAAATCTTAAATCAAAATAAAATGTCTGAATCTAAAAAGAGGATGACAGTAGAAATCATGTGGCGGTATTTGTGACAAACAAGTACCGCCACATATTTGTGCTGTTATCTCAGCTTGTGCTGACTGTCCCAAATAGCGCAAATTTCAGGAAAGGAGGCGATCATCTTCGTATAAAAGATAATATGCAGAAACTAACAGATAACCATACACAAAAGAATCAGAAAGGAAGGATTTAAGAGAATGAACGTGAAAAAGAAAGCACGCAGGGTGATGTCCGGTTTATTGACTGCAGTAACGGTTCTATCGACGGTACTCTCTCCCGCTGTTGCCTATGCTTCTGATGATGCCGGATCTGTAAAAAAGATTCCGCATTATGAAGAGATCAAGGATCAGCTGGATGAAAATGAAGTGGTAACTGCAAAGGATTATGAGATCAAGGTTGGAGACAATTTCGATGTAAAGAGTGATTATATCGGTCTTACGATCCAGGATGACAGCAAAGTAAAAGTTACATTTCAGGAAGCAAAAGATACGGACGGGAATGACTTTTCTACCGATTATGCCAATTCCTATAAGGCAGTCTATTATGTAGAACCACAGACAACGGATCACCCAACCTACCAGATCAATCGAAAGATCGTGGTAAAAGAAGCGGATCAGCAGAAAGATTCGCAGTCAGAAAGTTCTTCTGATCAGGATGCTGGTTCTTCCGATAAGACAGAAACAGAGGATTCTGAGGCTGACTCGTCTACAGAGGAAACTGGTGCTGCTGAAACGGAGAGCAAAACAGAACTGACAGAAAAAGAATTTGATGCAGAGATCGAAGCAACGGAGAATCAGGAGACCGTTGATCCGGAAACAGGGATCACACTCTCAGAGGTTATGCAGGAAGCTGTTGACCAGGAAGTTGCTCTTGCAGATCTTGAAGCAGGCGAAAGTATTACTTTTGATATGCCAATGATGCTTGCTTCCGGTGAGACAGGAACAAAATCAGTCACAGTCACAGCCGGTTCCTGGTACTATTACGCAGACTATGGATTAGGTTCTTATCTGACTTGTCCATATTATGTGAAATGGGGAAGCATCAATGCGACAGCATACTGTGTTGAACCATCGAAAAAAGGACCGGGAAATGGAACTTATACGATCCAGAAACTTGCCGATGGAAAGACACTTGCAAAGGTCTGCTATTACGGAACAAAAGCAAGTGATGAGAATGGTTTCTTCGATGAGAAACATCCGGATTTTCCGGCAGGAAAGAGATTCATCATTACCCATCTTGCAGCAGCTTATGCAAATGGATCCAGTGACTGGGCATCCGGAACCAATGCAACAGGAAAGAACCTGGCAATGGAACTTTACAATTATTGTGTAAATATGCCGGACATTCCGTCTGTAGATATGAGCTTTTCCGAATCTAATGTAAAGGCTTATGTGGAAGGAAACAGCCAGCGAACAAGCGTGATCACATTCAAAGCAGATAAACTGCAGACAATCACATTTAAGTTGCCAAGCGGTGTAAAGCTTGTAAATGTGACAACCGGTAAAACCAGTGCTGCAGGAGCAAGTGTAGAAATCAGTGGAGGTACACAGTTTTATCTGACAGCACCACTTGATCAGGCAGAGAGCGTCAGTGCTACATTTTCTTCTCGGATGAAGGGAAGCATTGATAAAGAATACTCTGCTTACAAGATTGTAACAGGATCCGGAACACAGGACCTGGCTCTTGTTTTCGGTGAAGGTGTCGGAAATGAGAAATATGTGGATTTTAAAGTAACCTGGACAAAAGAATGCAAGGTATCCATTGTAAAGAAAGACCAGGATACAGGAAATGCACTGGCTGGTGCAGTGTACGGGATCTATTCCGATGCTGCATGTACAAAGCTGATTGCAGAGATGCCTGCAACTGATCAGAATGGTGCTTCACAGCTCACAATGGAGAAAACACAGGAAGTTGTTTATCTGAAAGAAATCTCTGTTCCAACAGGATATCAGATCGATACAAAGTCTTATAATGTGACTCTTGCTATCGGAAAGACAACGACTAAAAACGTAACAGACAAACGTGTAAATGCAAAGCTCAACATTGCAAAACAGGATGCTGAGACAGGGAATGCAGCACAGGGTGATGCAACGCTGGAAGGTGCAGTATATGGTCTTTATGCAAGGGAAGATATTGTTCATCCGGATGGAAGAACCGGAATGATCCATAAGAAAGACAGCCTGATCACATCCCTGACAACGGATAAGAATGGCGAAGCTTCTGTATCGGATCTCTATCTTGGAAAGTATTATCTGAAAGAGCTTAGTGCTCCGGTGGGATACGTACTGGATCCGACAGAACATGAGGTGGACTGTACTTACGAAGGTGCTACTGTTCCGACAGTAGAAAGAACTTCTGTATGTAAAGAAACCGTCATCAAGCAGCCGTTCCAGATCATCAAGGCAGCAAACAATGGGAAGACCGATGCAGATCTTCTGCAGGGAGTTGGTTTTTCAGCATGGCTTGTCAGTGATCTGAAAGTAAAAGCAGATGGAAGTTACGATTTTGACTCAGCCAGACCAGTTGTACTGACTGCAGATGGCCAGGCAGAAATGTTTACCGATGAAAAAGGATATGCAAGATCGATTCCGCTTCCATATGGAACTTATGTGGTAAGAGAAACCACAAGCAAACACAACTATGCACCGGTCGATGATTTTGTAGTGAAGATCACAGAGAATCATCCGGATACACCGCAGACATGGCGAGTGCTGCTGGATAAAGAATTCAAAGCAAAATTAAAGATCATCAAAAAGGATGCAGAAACACAGAAATCTGTACTCCTGGCTAATACTGAGTTCAAGGTATACGACCTGGATAATCAGAAATATGTGGAACAGACAACATCCTATCCGAAGCCAACGGTACACAAATCCTATTTCACAAATGAGGAAGGATACCTGGTACTGCCGAGAAATCTGAAACCTGGTAACTACAGGATTGAGGAAGTGACGGCACCCGATGGGTACACAATATCCAAAAACTATGTGACAGTTGCAGTTGATACAGATACTGCTTATCTGACCGATCCTGTCACAGGAGATGCAGTCATTGATGTGGAATATACCAATGCCCCGGTCAAAGGTCAGTTAAAGATCTATAAACAGGGTGAAGTGTTAAAGGGATTTGATAAGGAATTCCAGTTTGAAATGGCTGGACTTGCAGGTGCTGAATTTGAAGTCTATGCGGCAGAGGATATTTATACTGCCGATCATCAGGTAGGTGCAGATGGACAGAGAACTCTGTATTTTGCAAAGGATGCACTGGTAGCAACCGTCACAACGGATGCAGATGGTTATGCAACCGTAAAGAATCTTCCACTTGGCAGGTACTATGTTAAAGAGAAGAATGCACCGGACACTTATGTGTTAAATACTGTGCCGGAAAATGTCGAATTTGCTTATGCGGATCAGGATACTGCAGTGATCGAGAAAGAAATCTCTGTCACAGATGAACGACAGAAAGTGTCGATTACTGTCGAAAAACAGGATGCTGAGACAGGCAATACAGTAGCCGGAGCAGTGTTTGGTATTTACAATGCAAAAGACATCCAGACGAAAGATGGAAAAGTGATTGTCAAAGCAGATACTCTTTTACAGGAAATGACTTCTGATGAAAAAGGTCAGGCAGCATGTACACTGGATCTTCCACTTGGAAGCTATTATGTAAAAGAACTGAAAGCACCAGATGGATTCGTATCTTCGGATGAAGTACTGAGATTTGATGCTTCTTATCAGGGGCAGGATGTACAGACAGTAACATTAAAATCCGTAAAGAAGAACCAGCCGACAACTGTTGAGATCACAAAATCAGATGCAACAACCGGTGTAGAACTGGATGGAGCTTATCTGAAAGTAACGGATAAAGATGGAAATGTAGTAGATAGCTGGACATCTTCCAAAGATGCACCGCATGTGATCAAATATCTGAAAGTGGGTGAGACTTATACCCTACATGAAGAGTTTGCACCGCATGGTTATCTGGTAGCCAATGATGTGATATTCACAGTCAAAGATACCGGAGAAGTTCAGAAAGTGGAAATGAAGGACGAGGTACCGGTTGGTGAACTCATCATCAACAAAAAGGGAGAATTCCTGGATTCTGTTACACTGGCCGATAAGGTCAAAGGTGTGGTGGAACACATTTTCAACTATGTAACCGGAAAGCTGACAGATGTTACGTTTGAAGTCTATGCTGAGGAAGACATTAAGGCTGCCGATGGCGTCAGTGACGATTACTATAAAAAGGATGAACTGATTGCAACGATCAAGACAGATGAAACCGGTATTGCAAAACTGGAAAATCTTCCACTTGGTAAATACTATGTGAAAGAAACAGGAACTGCTTACGGTCATGTACTGGATGGTGAGATCCGTCATGTAGATCTGACTTACGTGGATCAGAATACACCAGTTGTAGTCTATGACAAAGACTGGCAGAACAACCGCCAGAGAGTAGAAGTCACTGTACTTAAGAAAGAAAAAGATTCTGACCGTACATTGGAAGGCGCTATCTTTGGATTATTTGCCAAAGAAGACATTAAGTCTGAGACAACAGGTAAAGTCCTGTTTGAAGCCGATGAGATCATTGAACTGAAATCTACGGATGAAGAAGGAAAGATCACATTTGTTGCAGATCTTCCAATAGGAGCAACTTACTATGTAAAAGAGCTCTATGCACCGGACGGATTCGTAACCAACGATGAAGTAAAGGAATTTACGTTTGAGTATGCAGGTGAGGATCAGCCGACTGTAACCTATGATTTTACCTTTGAGAATCAGCCAACCATTGTAGAATTTACCAAATCCAGTCTGACAACCGGAAAAGAACTTCCAGGATGTAAGCTGAAAGTGGTAGATGCTGATGGAAATATCGTGGATGAATGGACTTCCGGTAAAGAAGCACATGTGATCCGTGAGCTGACTGTCGGAAAAGAATACACACTGGTTGAAACAAAACCTGCTGATGGTTACGTGACAGCTGAAAGCGTGAAGTTCACGATCAAAGATACTGCCGATGTGCAGAAAGTTGAGATGAAGGATGATGTAACGAAGGTGAAAATCTCCAAACAGGATATCGCCGGAAAAGAACTTCCGGGAGCGAAACTCACAATCCTTGATCAGGATGGAAAAGTTGTGGAAAGCTGGACCAGTACAGAGAAAGCACATTACATCGAAATGCTTCCGATCGGAAAATACACTCTCCGTGAAGAAACAGCACCGGATGGCTATCTGGTTGCAAAAGATGTGGAATTCAAAGTAAAGGATACCAGTGTAGTACAGCATGTAACCATGGTGGATGAGGAAAAACCGGCAGAAAAGACACCGGAAGGTGGAAAACCTGTCAGTGATTCACCAAAGACTGGGGATAACACCAATCTGTGGCTGTGGTTTATGCTTCTCGGCATTGGTGCGACTGGTACAGGAGCCCTTGCATTTATGAGAAAAAAGAAACACTAATTAAATAAGAATGAGCGTTCATGGAAACCGAAAGGAATCTGTGGACGCTTTTTTAGATGGGAGAAACCATGAGAAATATCATTATTTTTGTTGCTCTTCTGGGAGCAGCGGCAATATTTACAGTTTTGTATTGTCTCATTGCTGCCGGAAGTCAGGCAGAGAAAAAACTGACAGAAATCATGAGAAAAGAGGAAGAACAGAATGAAGACTAATAAAGATCTGATCATAGAACCAAATGCAGCTATTGAGGGAAGAAAGTACAGCGAAGAAAAGCCATGGTCCTGCAAGTACCGTTACTGGTGGGGAGGCAAAAAGAAAGGCTGTAGCTTGAAACAGTGCCACTATCTGCTTCCGGAAAAGAAAAAAGCAGTAAAAACAACACCATGTGGTGGCTGTCCGTATGGAAAACATGTTCCATGCATCGGATATTGTATTGCCCGTCTTTATTCTGAAATGAAAGGAAAGAAAGGACGTGGGTAATTGCAGGAAGAAGTAAATCAGAAAGTGATCAGCCTGAGCATCCAGGGAGTCAAGATCACTGCCAGTGTGCTAAAAGCAGCCATTCGGAAGTTCCTGGAAATGGACAACCGGAGGAAACAGAAAGCAACGCAGGTGAAAATGGCTGAAAAGACCGGACGGGCCCAGGAGAAAGGAAGGGAAAAAGCCCGAAAAAAGATTGAAAAGAAAAAGCCGCATGGAAAGCAGACCATCAAGCAGCTGAATGCACAGGGAGTACAGCTTTCCAACATAAAGATCACAGATGAAAATATCAAATCCTTTGACCGTGTGGCAAGAAAATACGGGATTGATTACAGCCTGAAAAAAGAAGTCGGTGCGGATCCACCGAAATATCTGGTCTTCTTTAAGGCTAAAGATGTGGATGTGATGACAGCGGCTTTCCGGGAATATGCCGGAGTAGAACTGAAAAAGAAACAGGTGAAGAAACCATCGGTCAGAAAGAAACTGCAGAAATCTGTAGAAAGAAAAGCAAAGCACCGCCAGCGTGTGAAGCAGAGACAAAAATCCAGAGGTCAGGAACGATGATGCGGGAGAAATTACAGAAGATCCAGGTCAAACGGCTGGTGATCTTAAATCTCCCATATTTCTTTATCTTCTATGTAGCAGATAAAGGATCCTGGCTGTACCGGCATTGCCTGGGAGAAAGCATGGTCCAGAGACTTGGCGTGATGTTAGTCAATTTTCGACTGGCATTTTTAAGCTGGCTGCCAAGTATCGCTTTGCAGGACCTTACAGTAGGTGTTCTGGTTGCAAGTGCATTAAAACTGGTTGTCTACTATCGTTCTAAAAACGCAAAGAAGTTCCGGCAGGGTGTGGAGTATGGATCTGCAAGATGGGGAAATAGAAAAGATATCGAACCCTTCATGGATCCGGTTTTTGAAAACAATGTCATCCTCACAGAAACGGAACGTCTGACCATGAACAGCAGACCAAAAGCACCAAAGTATGCCAGAAATAAGAATGTGATTGTCATCGGTGGTTCCGGATCCGGTAAGACAAGATTCTATGTGAAGCCCAACCTTATGCAGATGACGGATCACGTATCCTATGTGGTCACTGATCCGAAGGGTACGATCATCGTCGAATGCGGGAAGATGCTGGTAAATGGAGGATACCGGATCAAGGTATTAAATACGATCAACTTTAAAAAGTCCATGCATTACAATCCGTTCCATTATATCCGGAGTGAAAAAGACATCTTGAAGCTGGTCAATACCATTATCGCAAATACCAAGGGTGAAGGCGAAAAATCAACGGAAGATTTCTGGGTGAAGGCCGAACGTCTTTTGTATTCTGCACTGATCGGATACATCTGGTATGAGGCACCAGAGGAAGAACAGAACTTTTCTACTCTGTTGGAATTTATCAATGCCAGTGAGACCAGGGAGGATGATGAAGAATTTAAAAATGCAGTGGATGAATTGTTTGAAGAGCTGGAAGCAGAAAATCCAGAACACTTTGCAGTAAGGCAATATCGCAAGTACAAGCTTGCTGCCGGCAAAACTGCAAAATCGATTTTGATTTCCTGTGGTGCCAGACTTGCACCATTTGATATTCAGGAACTAAGAGAAATCATGTCCTATGACGAGATGGAACTGGATATGATCGGTGATCAGAGAACAGCTATGTTTGTCATCATCAGTGATACAGATGACACATTCAACTTTGTGGTAGCAATCATGTACACCCAGCTCTTTAACCTGCTTTGTGATAAAGCGGATGATGAGCATGGAGGCAGGCTTCCCTATCATGTACGACTGCTTCTTGATGAGTTCAGCAATATCGGACAGATCCCAAAATTCGACAAATTGATTGCTACGATCCGAAGCAGGGAAATCTCCGCTTCTATCATTCTGCAGTCACAATCTCAGCTGAAAACAATCTATAAGGATGCGGCTGAGACGATCACGGGTAACTGTGACACCGTTCTTTTCCTGGGTGGAAAGGAAAGTTCCACACTGAAAGAAATATCAGAAACCCTGGGAAAGGAAACCATAGATCTTTACAACACATCAGACACCAGAGGCAGCAACCGGTCCTATGGGCTGAATTATCAAAAGACTGGAAAAGAACTGATGAGTAGAGATGAGCTGGCGGTCATGGATGGAGAAAAATGTATCTTACAGCTTCGTGGAGTCCGGCCGTTTTTAAGCAACAAATATGACATCACAAAGCATAAACGGTACAAAGAGCTTGCCGATTTTAATAAGAATAATGCGTTTGATGTCGAAAAGTATCTGGCACACCGACTGGTGATGTCCGAAGATACAGAATTTGAAATGTATGAAGTAACTGTAACACAAGAAGACGTATCATCGATTGAAGCTGAGGAAGGTGAGGACTGATATGAAAGAAAGAATTCGAGCACCCTGCTACTACTGATAAGGATACAAAAAGGTCTGAATAAAAGGGAAAGGAGTAGAGCCAAACGCTTACAGACCATAAGAAAAGCGTTTGTTCATACATTTGATTATGGCTTTTTTTAGCAGTGCAATCAATATCCTTCAGACACTGGTCGTTGCAATCGGTGCCGGTCTTGGTGTCTGGGGCGTAATCAACCTGATGGAAGGTTATGGAAACGACAATCCGGGTGCAAAATCCCAGGGAATTAAGCAGCTGATGAGCGGTGGTGGTGTTATCCTGATCGGAACACAGCTAATTCCGCTTCTGAGTGGATTATTTGGTTAAGAGAAAGGAGTAGAGATCCATGTTCAGTCAGATTTTTGATGCGATTGAGGAATGGATGAGGGAACTCTTAACCGGGATGATCACTTCCAACCTGGACACAATGTTTACTGATGTCAATCAAAAGACTGGTGAGATCGCTACCCAGGTTGGACAGACCCCGCAAGGGTGGAACGGCAGCATATTCAGTATGATCCGGAACTTATCTGATTCCGTGATCATGCCGATCGCAGGTATTATTATCACACTCGTACTCTGCTACGAATTGATTTCTATGCTGACCGAGCGCAACAACATGCATGATATTGATACCTGGATGTTTTTCAAGTACTTCGTAAAAATGTGGATCGCTGTATATCTGGTGAGTAACACATTTACGATCACAATGGCGGTATTCGATGTGGGCCAGCACGTAGTTAATTCTGCGGCCGGTGTTATCACAGGAAGTACCGCCATTGATATTTCTTCGGCATTGACGGATCTTTCCGCAACACTGGAAAGTATGGAAATCGGAGAACTTGTTGTATTGGCGCTGGAAACCCTTATCGCCGGCTTCTGTATGAGAATCCTGTCTGTACTGATCACAGTGATCATGTATGGACGTATGATAGAGATTTACCTATATACCTCAGTTGCGCCGATTCCATTCGCAACTATGAGTAACAGAGAATGGGGACAGATCGGCACGAATTATTTCAGAGGACTCTTTGCCCTGGCTTTCCAGGCATTTCTGATGATGGTATGCGTTGCAATCTATGCAGTGCTTGTTGCAGGTATCCAGTATTCAGATAATCTGAGTTCTTCATTATTTGGCGTTATAGCTTACACGGTGATCTTATGTTACAGCCTCTTTAAGACGGCATCCTTAAGTAAGTCGATATTTAACGCGCACTAAATTACAGGAAGGAGTGAAAATCATGGCATATGTCAGCGTACCGAAAGACTTAACGAAGGTAAAAAATAAAGTAGCATTTAACCTGACCAAAAGACAGCTGATCTGTATTGGGATTGGTGCTGCAATGGGAATTCCAAGCTATTTCCTCTTGCGTAATGTGATGGGAAACAGTAATGCGGCAACGGTCATGGTGCTTTTGATGTTACCGGCATTTTTATTTGCCATGTACGAAAAAGACGGGATGCACCTGGAAGATGTTCTGATGCATATGATCCGGGTGAAGTTTCTTCGTCCACCCATCAGAAAATATGAAACTGAAAACTATTATGAAACAGATCCGGAACAGATCAGACAGTCTCCGGATGCAGGAAAACCGAAAGGAGGAAAAACGGTTGCGAAAAAAGAAAAATAAGAAAACTGTCGCAGATACCGGATACAAAAAAGTAGACAGAAAAGAGAAAAAGAAAAAAGAAAAGCAGGAAGAGAAACGCAGGCAGAAAAAACTGTCCGTCCAGCAGTCGATCGCTTATAAGGAAATGGGAAGAGATGGGATCTGCAGGGTACAGGGAAAAACGTATTCTAAGTGTATCCGCTTTTATGACATCAACTACCAGCTGGCTCAGAACGAAGATAAAAATGCGATCTTTGAAAACTGGTGCGATTTCCTCAATTACTTTGATGCCAGTATTCATTTTCAGCTGAGCTTTATCAATCATAAAAGCAGCATGAAAGAATTTGAACAGGTCATCCGGATCCGTCCTCAGGAGGATTCTTTTGACGATGTTCGTATGGAATATGCCAAGATGCTGAAACAGCAGCTGGCGAAAGGGAATAATGGACTGGTGAAATCAAAATATATCACCTTTTCCATCGAAGCGGATAATATCCGGGAAGCAAAGCCAAAGCTGGAACGTATTGAGTCGGATATCCTGAACAATTTCAAGATCCTTGGAGTTCCGGCTTATCCATTGAATGGGGTGGAAAGACTGCAGATTTTATATGAGACTTTCAATCCAGATAACATGACAGACTTCCAGTTTGATTATGGTTCCATGATCCGTACAGGACTCAATACCAAAGATTATGTGGCACCGACCAGTTTTGTATTCAAGGACAGAAATACATTCCGCATGGGAAATACCATCGGGGCAGTCTCTTATTTGCAGATCCTGGCACCGGAGCTTACAGATAAGATGCTTGCAGAATTTCTGGATATTGATAAGAATCTCATCGTCAATCTGCATGTTCAGTCTGTGGATCAGATGAAAGCAATCAAGCTTGTAAAAAGCAAGGTTACGGATATCAACAGGATGAAAATTGAAGAACAGAAAAAAGCAGTCCGGGCCGGATACGATATGGATATCATTCCATCGGATCTGAACACGTATGGCGGAGAAGCTAAGCGTCTGTTAGAAGACCTGCAGTCACGAAATGAGCGTATGTTCCTTGTAACAGCGCTCTTTTTAAATACAGCAAAGACCAAACAGGCACTGGACAATGCCATCTTCCAGACTGCCGGAATTGCACAGAAATACAACTGTGTACTGAAACGTCTGGACTATCAGCAGGAAGAAGGACTGATGAGCAGTGTTCCGCTGGGAGTCAATCATATCCCCATCAAACGTGCACTGACCACGACCAGCACTGCTATCTTCGTACCGTTTACCACTCAGGAACTTTTTATGGCAGGAGAATCCCTGTATTACGGATTAAATGCACTCAGCAACAACATGATCATGGTGGACCGCAAGAAACTGAAAAATCCGAATGGCCTGATCCTTGGTACTCCTGGATCCGGTAAATCCTTTGCTGCCAAAAGAGAGATCACCAATGCTTTCTTTGTTACGAAGGATGACATTATCATCGGAGATCCGGAAGGTGAATATTATCCGCTGGTCCATGCACTTGGCGGACAGGTAGTACACATCTCACCAACCAGTAAGGATTATATCAATCCGATGGATATCAATATGGATTATTCCGATGATGACAATCCACTTGGTGTGAAATCTGATTTTGTCCTGTCCTTATGTGAGCTGATCATGGGAAGCAGGGACGGTATTGAAGCAGAGGAAAAATCAGTGATCGACCGCTGTCTTCCACTGGTGTATCAGAAGTACTTTGCAGATCCAAAACCGGAAAACATGCCGGTCCTCGGTGACCTGTATGACTGCCTCAGAAAGCAGAAAGAACCACAGGCCCAGAGAATTGCAACAGCACTGGAAATCTATGTAAATGGATCACTGAAAGTATTCAACCATAGAACCAATGTAGAACTGAATAACCGTATTGTCTGCTTTGACATCAAGGAACTTGGAAAGCAGTTGAAGAAAATCGGAATGCTCATTGTCCAGGACCAGGTATGGAACAGAGTTACGATCAACCGTGGCATCAAATCTACCAGGTACTATATCGATGAGTTTCATCTTCTGCTCAAAGAAGAACAGACAGCCGCTTATTCCGTAGAAATCTGGAAGAGATTCAGAAAATGGGGAGGCGTACCGACTGGAATCACACAGAATATCAAAGATCTTCTTGCCAGCAGGGAAATTGAAAATATCTTTGAGAACAGTGATTTTATCCTGATGCTGAACCAGGCTGCAGGTGACAGACAGATCCTTGCAAAACAGCTGAATATTTCCCCATATCAGTTGTCTTATGTGACGAATTCCGGGGAAGGTGAAGGACTTCTTTTCTATGGAACAACGATCATTCCATTTAAGGATAAGTTCGATAAGACATTGAAATTATATGGTCTGATGACCACGAAGCCCGAGGAAACATTGAAACGAGATAAAGAAATGAGGGATGCAAATGAAGGAAATCGATAAGATCCGAATCAAGCAGTGGAATCAGGACAATCCTTACATTCAGATGAAAAATCTGGAAAATGTGCAGCCAGGATACCGTGTTCATACAGTCAATGATGATCATCATCTGTATGAACTTCCGCTGGAAACACAGAACATTATCCTTGACTGGGTATTCTGGAATTTTTATCCGGCACAGAAAATCTATCCGCATCTTACCAGTGATGATCTGAAAGAAGTTCTGTATAAACGTACCCAGATCCATCTGCACAACAATCAGTTCAAGGAGGCTATGCTGATCAATGGTTTCTGGCCGAGAGATCCGAGTGAATTGAACTGGGTATTTCATATCCAGGCGAGCTCTCCAGCAATCAGGACACAGGCAGATGGTTATCCTGGTATCCCGATTATAGGACGCCAGGAACTGAATGAGTACAGAAAGAAAAGTTGTGCCAGGAGGTGATGACCTATAGCTGGAAAAGAATTTAAAGGCAAAGATAAAAAGGTCGCAAAGATGACCAGAGATGGTCTGATAGAAGAAAATCTCCGTGATGGCAGCATAAAAGATATCAGTCACAGGAGTCGGGGGCGACCGGAAAATAAAGAAGAATTTGTTCCGGAACGGGAACGAAAAAAGACTGAGGGCGAAGATTCAAAATCGGGAAAAGGAAAACGACTGCAGATGGAGAAAATCCGGAAATCATCTGTCCGACAGGAAACTGTTGAGGATACAGTTGAAGTCACACCGGAAGAAAAAGTATCTGGATATCGAAAGAAACTGCATCGTCATGAAAAAATCCCGGATGATGATAACAGCCTGAACAGTCAAAAGAAATCTATTCGGAAGAAGCAGTTGCAAAAACAGATGACCAAAGAACAGGCAAAAGCCGGAAGATTATCCTTTGATGATGAAGGAAATCAGATGGTGAAAGGTGCTGGTATGAAACCGGGAGGGACAGCCGGGAAATACATTGCCACACAAACTGTTATATCTGGCATGAAAGCAGTCATTTCCGAAGAGGAAGAAATAGATGAAAATGCAGGTGTGGAAAGTGCCAGACTTGTAGAGCGTGAAACAGAAACTGCTTTGCGTGGTCTGCGTCATGCTCAGATCCGGAGTAAACGAACGGATGTGAAAACCCATCGCAGAGGTTATCGTGAGGCTACCGTAGAAAAGAAACTGAAATTTGGTTCTGCAGAAAGTATGGAAGGAGCAAAACATGCAGAATCGGTGAAGAAAGCCGAACAAAAGAGACATTTTTATAATCGCTTCTTCCAGAAAAAACGATATAAGGATGCTTACCGGGCAGCCAGAGCTGGAAAATCCGCTGGTAGTCTGGGTGGAGCAACAACCATTGCCGGTGTCGAGAACATGACGGTAAAAGCAAAGATTGCCTTGAAAGAGATCATAAAGCGTAATCGTGCCATGTTCGCAGGCATCGGTATTTTTGCGCTTCTTTTTCTTGTCATAGCGGTATCCCTGGGGAGCTGCAGTGCCTCTATAGAGGGAGCTGGATCTGTGATCGGTATTACAACGTATCCAAGTTCGGATGAGGATATCTATGCTGCTGAAAACAGATATGCCACTTTGGAAAGTGCCTTGAACCAGCAGATCAATGAGATGGAACGAAGACATCCGAATTATGACGAGTATCAGTACAACATTGCTGAGATCGGCCATAATTCATACCATCTTATCTCGTATCTTACCGCAAAATATGGGGACTGGACGTACGCAGATGTTGAAAACGAGCTGCAAGCTCTTTTTGAAGCACAATATCATCTGAATACAGAAGGTCGAACAGAAACGGTGACAGAAACCAGAAATGTTCGAGTCGGAGAATCATTGGGACAGGTAGTGACCAGTGGATACTGTAACTGTCGAATCTGTTGTGGAGTATGGTCCGGAGGTCCAACTGCCAGTGGTGCATATCCAACTGCAAACCATACCATTGCTGTAGATGCTTCCAATCCGTTTGTGCCGATTGGAACAAAGGTAGTAATGAATGGTGTGGAATACACAGTTGAGGATACCGGAGCCTTTGCACGATATGGTGTGCAGTTTGACGTTTACTATGATAACCATGCTGCCGCTTCTGCTCATGGACACCAGACCTGGGAAGCCTATATCGCAGATGACAATGGCAGTCAGGAAGTAACGGTTACCAGTACAAGCACTAAGAAGATTCTATATGTGACACTGACAAATGGAAGCTTTGATGCTGTGGCAAGAGCCAATCTGAATGCGGAGCAGCTGATCATCTACAATGCATTAAATACGACCTATGGAAACAGAAATTATCTGTGGGATGTAAACAATGTGACCAGTGGATCAGGCGGTAATGGAATGAGTTATGAGATTCCACCGGAAGCACTGCAGGATGAAGAATTCGCCCGGATGATTCGAGAAGCAGAAAAATATCTGGGAGTACCTTATGTATGGGGTGGCTACTCTCCGTCCGGATTTGACTGCTCAGGTTTCGTATCTTATGTCATTAACCACTGTGGTAATGGCTGGAACTATGGACGATTGACCGCGGATGGATTAAGAGGCGTATGTACTTATGTATCACCGCAAGAAGCAAAACCAGGAGATCTGATCTTCTTCCAGGGAACGTATAACACATCCGGTGCAAGCCATGTGGGTATCTATGTCGGTAACAATATGATGATCCATTGCGGGGATCCGATCCATTACTCAAATATCAGCACATCCTACTGGCAGCAACACTTCATGTGCTTTGGAAGACTGCCATAAAGGGGTGAACGAAGGGAGGTGAAAGTTTGAATAAAAAGATTAAAAAATATCTGGATGAGATTGCCAAGACAGAGAAAAAGATTGCGGATCTGCAGCAATATCTTAGGGGTGTCCAGGCTGCATTAAAGCAGGAAGAGGACAATGAGATGATCAGGTGCATCCGTGGTATGAAGATGGATAATGATCAGTTATATGATCTTTTGGATGGCATCCAGAATGGAACAGTTAAATTTCAGGTAAGCAGGGAGTCTGACGATGAAGGTTCAGGCTCCTTTGTATTCACAGAAGAAAATAAGGAGGAATATCAGAATGGTGAAATGGAAGAAAATGAATAAGAAAATGGCAGGACTGCTGTTGGGAGTCATGATGCTTTTTACAGCATCAACCACAGCATTTGCCTATGTGGATGAATCGGCAGAGGCATCCAAAGTAGAGACAATTCAGACGGAACAGTCAACAGACAAAGAAGAGAAAAAGGACGAGGCGACAAACACAAACGAGGTGCTGCCGGAAGATGGAACAGACAAGGGAACTGCATTTACGACACCTGGCAATGGTGAAGTCAAGGATGACATTACCGATGATTCCACAAAGGAATTTCTTACGGTTACAACGAAGAATAACAACACTTTCTATATCGTGATCGACCGTAGTGCCACATCACAGAATGTCTATATGTTATCCCAGATTGATGAGAATGATCTGTCCGAATTTCTGGATAAAGACAGCACTGCTACTGTCGTAACACCACAGCCAGATAAATCAAAGGTAGTGTTGGATGAAACAAATAATGAGGATGTAGACAAGGAAGCTACCGTTGATCCGGAGAAAACAGCATCTACCAAAACCAATATGGGTGCAATGGCAACAATCCTGATTTTGGCTCTCGGCGGTGTGGCAGCTTACTACTACTTCAAGATCTATAAACCTAAAAAAGAGGAAGATGAGGATGATCAGCCGGAAGGTTTGGAAACAGGTGGACTGGAAGAAGTTCCGGATGAGGAAGAGTCTGAAGACGAAGATTTTGAAGAAAATGAAAAATAAATAAACTTTTTTAGCGGAGGGGGCTGTAAAATATGCTCTCTCCGTTTCGTTATATGAAGGAGGTAATACATCATGTATTTAGTAATTGCAGAAAAACCAAGTGTATCAAGAGCAATCGCAGAAGTGATTGGAGCACAGGAACGAGAAGACGGATATTTACGAGGAACCGACTGTATGGTCAGCTGGTGCTTCGGACATCTGGCCGAATATGTTTCACCGGATGCTTACGATGAGAAATTTAACCAGTGGAGATATGAAGATCTCCCGATCATCCCGAAAGACTGGAAAGTTACAGTCTCAGAAGATAAGAAAGATCAGTTCTATATCTTAAAAAGACTGCTCAACAGTCCGGAAATTGAATACGTCGTAAATGCCTGTGATGCCGGACGTGAAGGAGAATTAATCTTCAAACATGTCTATGACTTATCTGGAAGTAAAAAGCCGGTGAAACGATTATGGATCAGTTCTCTGGAAGATTCCGCAATCCTTGATGGAATGCAGCATCTGAAATCCGCGGAGGAATACCGACATCTGGCCGAAGCTGCTGTATGTCGTTCTCAGGCTGACTGGCTGGTAGGAATGAATGCAACCAGAGCTTACACCACAAAGTACTTCAAAAAGCTGACCGTTGGAAGGGTTCAGACACCGACACTTGCCATGTTGGTGGAACGTGCCGGACAGATCAGCAATTTCCAGAAAGAAAAGTATTTCAATGTGGAACTCGATTGTGATGGAATTCCGGCTGTAAAGCCAAAAATCTTTGATCCGGATGAGGCGGAACAGTTAAGAAGCAGATGCCAAGGAAGTGAAGCTATTGTCACAGCAGTAAAAGAAACGGAAAAGAAAGTAAAAGCACCAAAGCTTTATGATCTGACCACACTGCAGAGAGAAGCAAACCGTATCTACGGAATGACAGCCAAACAGACACTGGATACCGCTCAGAGCCTGTATGAAAAGAAACTGATCACTTATCCAAGAACGGACAGCCAGTATCTGACCGAAGATATGGAGCAGACCGTAAGAAATGTGGTTCGTCAGATTTATGAGAAATATCAACTGACAGGTCCGTTTGATCAGCCGGAGCAGCCAGATGTGAAGAAAGTCATGAATAACAGTAAAGTGACAGATCACCATGCAATCATCCCAACGATGGAGCTTGCATCTTGTCATCTGGGTGAACTGAAATCCTGGGAAGAAAAGATACTGTTTCTAATCGCAGTCCATACAGTCATGGCAATGAGTAAGGATCACATTTACCAGGAGACAGAGATTGAAGTGGAATGCCAGGAAGAAATCTTCAAAGCAAAAGGAAAAATTGTCCTGCAGGATGGATGGAAACTCTTTGAAAACTGCTTCAAAAATAAGGATCGCATGGCAATCGTAGATCCGGATCAGGAAATGAAAGAGAGGATGCCGAAAGTAACCCAGGGACAGACTTTCTATGCTGTAGCTGCAGAAAAGACAGAACATTTTACATCGCCACCAAAACCATACAGCGAAGATACTCTCCTTGCGGCAATGGAAACAGCTGGAAATAAGGAATTCGATGAAGATACGGAAAAGAAAGGATTAGGAACTCCGGCAACAAGAGCCGGTATCATCGAGAAACTGATCTATTCCCAATATGCTACCCGAAAAGGAAAAAAGATTCTTCCAACAGACGATGGAAAAGTCCTTGTGGAGATCCTGCCAGACTTTCTGAAATCTGCAAGTATGACTGCAGAATGGGAAAATCAGCTGCTCTTGATGGAGCATGGAGAAATTGCACCGGAACAGTTTATGACCGGGATCAAAAACATGCTGACCATGATGCTGAATGGATGCGATGCGATTTCCGAAGAAGAAACAAGAAGATTTCAGACCAGAGAAAGCATTGGAACATGTCCGGTATGTGGAAGCCTGGTATATGAAAGCAAAACCAACTTCTATTGTAGCAACCATGATTGTCACTTTGCTCTCTGGAAAGAAAATCGCTATCTGCAGAGCATGGAAAAAGCCATGGATAAGAAGATGGCTGCAGAACTTCTGAAAAGTGGAAGTGTGCATGTAAAAGACTTGTATTCCAAAAAGAAGAATATGTACTTTGAGGCAGATCTTCTTATGGATGCAGATGAAACCGGAAGGGTAAATTTTTCTTTATCCTTTCCACAAAAGAAACCAAAAAACAAAAGCAAAAAGAAATAAGAAAACAGATTAGAGGAGGAAACGAAGAATGAATTTTAATGAATTTGTAAATGAAGTAAAGGACAATATCAAACTCTTTTTACCAAAGGATTATGAGAATGCAGAAGTATCAACGATGGAGTGTCAGAAACTGAACCGTGCCTATACGGGATTGATGGTGAGAAAAGAAGGTGAGATGCTTACCCCGACGATTAATCTTAATCAGCTGTATGAAGCATATAAAGCACAGCCTGGCGTAACAATGGAAACTGTATGCAGAAAGATTGCAGATATAGTCATTGAGACACCGATACAGATTGATCTGAAATCCATTTTAAATTATGAAGACGTGAAGGACAAGCTGTTTATCCGTGTATCATCAGCCGAAGCAAATAAGGAAGTCCTCGAAAATGCGCCGCATCAGCTGAAGGAAGACCTCGCAATTACCTATCATGTGGCAGTAGGCAAGGATCAGGATGGATTAAGTTCCATGTTTATCAAGAATGATCTGCTTGAACAGTATGGAATCTCGGCAGAACAGCTTCATGAAGATGCGATGAAAAGTTCACCGCGAGTTATGGTCCCGGAGGTATCAAGTATAGGTGCATTGATAGATGAAATGTATCAGAAAAATATTCTCATGCTGACACCGGATGAACGTGAAATGCTGCAGGAAACATTGCAGGAATCAAGTGAGATGCCGACATTCTTTTTTGTTACGAATACAGAAAGAATTGATGGAGCCGGTGTGATCTTTTATCCGGAATTCATGGATAACATGGGGGAACTTCTTGGAAATGATTTCTTCATTTTGCCATCATCCATCCATCAAATGCTGGTCTTTCCAGATGACGGGCAAGTGGATGCAGAAATGTTAAGAGATATGGTAAAAAAAGTAAATGCCACTCAGGTAGCCCCCGCAGAACGCCTTACCAATGATGTATATCACTTTGATACAAAGGATCATGTCTTTGAAAAAGCTGACAGATTCACAGAACGTCAGAAAGAAAAAGAAGCACAGGCTGCAAAAACGGAGAAAGCCGGAAAAGAACAGCCGGATAAGAAACCGAAAGCAAAGAAACATGATATGGAACTTTAATACCAAGCATGAAAAACGTTAAATGAGCAAACGCCCTGCGGCATAAAGAAATGTCGTAGGGCGTTTTTGGAAAGGAGTATTATGACAGAACAAAATAAAACTACTACTATTCCACTGCCTGTTCAGGGAAAAGATATGGACAGCATTATGCAGTCACTGGAATCCGGTGTGGAAGAACTTTTTACAAGTAACCGCTATCAGGAATTTCTTAAAACCATGGCAAAGTTTCACAATTATTCCTTTAACAATACAATGCTGATTGCTATGCAGCGACCGGATGCCACACTTGTTACCAGCTACAAAAACTGGCAGTCCATGGGTAGACAGGTCATGAAAGGCGAAAAAGGAATTACGATCATCGCACCAGCACCATATAAGAAAATGAAGGAAAAAGAGGTCCTGGATGAAAATCAGCGACCAATCATGGGAACCGATGGAAAACCTAAGACTGAAAAAGTGGAAGTTACGGTTCCACATTTTAAAGCAGTTACCGTCTTTGATATTGCTCAGACATCCGGGGAACCAATCCAGACACTAGCACCGGAATTATTGACTGCAGCTGTGCAGGATTTTGATTCTTTCATGCAGGCTATTCAGAAAATATCCCCAGTGCCGATACGATTCGATGAGATCAATGGCAATGCCAATGGATATTATCACAATGTAGATAAGGAAATCGTGATCAAAAAAGGACTCAGTGAAAGCCAGACCTTAAAGACTGCTATTCATGAAACCGCCCATGCAAAACTGCATGACAGGGAGATCATGGAAAGTCTTGGAGTAGAAAAAGACCGACTGACAAAAGAGGTTGAAGCAGAATCCGTTGCTTATTGTGTGTGTTCTTCCTTTGGTTTGGATACATCGGATTATAGTTTTCCTTACATTGCAGGTTGGAGTAGCAGCCGGGAAATGAAGGAAATGAAAGCATCTATGGATGTAATCCGCAAGACAGCCGGTGAAATGATCGATCAGCTTACAGAAGAGCTGGAAATCATTCTTGAAGAAAAACAGAAAACAGAATTACATGAAAAATACGGCATTCTGGTAGATGCACTGGAAGCAGCCGGATACCGCTATGATTATCGGGAAAGCGAACCGGGACATATTGTACTGGCACCGGATGGGACACATGAAATTGCCGGCTATCTACAGTTTGAATCATGGGGAGATATCCAAAACTGGCTGGAAGACACGATTACAGAAGGGACGGATATTTCGGAGAGAGTTGATCGGGCTATGTACCCATTTAAGTATGATTATACCCTAGAGGAAGAAATGTTCAGAGGTAATGGTGACCGCTATGCGATTTATCATGTGGATGAAGACACACCGGGAAAACAACATTTATTTATGAATATGGCAATGGTCAAAGAAGATGGCATTACAATCGATGCAGCAAATTATAAGTGTGTCTATTCTGGCAGATTACATGAAAATGAAAAGCTGGATGATTTGTATGCCGTATTCAACGATAATCCACCGGCAGATTATAAAGCACATTCTATGTCGGTCAGTGATGTTATCATTACAAACCGTGGTGGGGATATGCAGGCATATTACGTGGATCGATTTGGATTTGCAGAACTTCCAGAGTTTGCAGCACAAAGAGAAAAAATACTCGATATTGTCCCGGAAATAGAAAATGTGGATTATGAAAATGATCTTACATGTATCAGCTTTTATGCGGCTGAATGTGCTGAATTTCCTGTAATGGGTGAAGTACATTATGACCTGACATTACCGGAAGCCTTGGAAGCTTATGAGAAAATCCCATCAGAACGTATGCATGGACTGAAATGTGTTGGCTTTGACCTGAAAGACGGAAGTGATTATGAAGGGATGCAGAGCCTGATGATTGAAGGAAAAATACAGAAAGAATTTTTGAATTCGATTCCTGGATTTAGAGAAAACTCTTATGTGCAAAATGCAATCAGTCGTGTGGAAAAGTACTTGGAAGAAAGACATCCAAATGTGGAAAATCCTCTGAAATCCAATAAGAAAGTGGATAACGAAAAAAATATAAGCGAAGAAAAAAACGAGAAGGAGCTGAATATACAGATGAAACCAATACCGAAAAAGAAAAGGGGAGAAATGAGCCTATGAGAAATGTAAACCTGGAAGAAAACGAACTGACTATTACTGCTATCTTCCAGCAGCACACAAAGGAAGAAACAATCCAAACACTGAAAGAAGCTTTGGAAGTTTTGGAACAGGAAGAAAGTGATACTGAGAATGATGAAATGATTGAGATCATCAATTCTACAGTTGGAAAATTACAGCAGATCGAAGACAAATACTACTATTCTCTGGATCTGAATTATTATCTGAATAACTTGGAGGACGATGCCTATGAAGCTTAATCAATTTGCAGTCTACCGAGTAGATCAGCAGACAGCAGGAAAAGCACTGTGGCATCTGCCATATCAAGAAGCAAGACAGCAGAATGTGTCGATTACTGTCGAAAATTACCGAGTAATCTCGATTCATGAAATGCAGGAAGAAGAAAAAGTCGCTGACATCTGGAAACGAATGAAAAAGCAATGCGAAGTCAGTGACGTACTTGTACTGAACAGGGATGGAGAAATCAACTGCTACTATGTAGATGAGAACTATCCACAGTATCTGGCCGGATTCATTCGTATCAATACATCGGGCGCACTGATCACTATGGAGACTGAGAATTATCAAATTGACGGAAAAAAAGGGAACTGGATTGCAACAGACACCATCATCATCGACGGGAAACAGTTTTATCTGATGGAACATCAAGTATACCGGGATCAGGCTCAAGGTGTTATCCTGGATGCCTATGGAAAAATGGTTGTCGAAGAATGTAAGAAATTCGACGAAAAAACAAAACAAAAGATCCATAATTACATTCAACAGCAGGCACCGCTAAATTCAGTCAAACAGTTAAAACAAGATGGTAAAATCCGTCTGGAACATTACCAGAAGTTCTACCAGAACGGCACTTATGAACGAAGCAGAGAATCCGGTACCGAAGCCAATTATGATATGGTGGACGGTCTGGTAAATAATCAGAAGAAGAATCCAGAAAAGATCTCTAATGCCCGCAGCAACAAACAGACTCCCAGAAATCAACAGGATGGCAAACCTAAGAAACGAAGATCCGTGATCAAACGACTGCATCAGAAACAGATTGCTATTGCTCGTCGGTCCGGAAAGCCGATACCCAAGTACCTGGATCAGGAAATGGAAAGAAAGCGGGGGTAGAATATGCGAAGGTTAAAGTGTGAAAAAGAAACGATTATTCTGACCAATGAAGATGACGGATTCTATGATGTGTATACCTTCAATCAGAGCTTGCAGAAACGGTTGAGATCCTTTGCTGAGAAGTATCCGGATGATTGCTGGTTGAAAGGAGCTTCGGAAGATGGCAGTGAAACGTATATGATCAGAAAGGGACGGTTATCATTGAATTTAAGACCACCCTATTCCAAGGATAGGATTCATAAAGCAACCGAACGAATTATTGAAGAACAGAAAGAACAATCAAAGGATTCATAGAATGCGATTTAAGAGAAAAAAGCCTCATGACCATGAGGAAAAATGAAAGCAAAATACGTTAGTTGATAAAGTGTATAGGCTCAAAAGGGAAAGTGCCCTTTTGGGCCTTTTTAATTTAAAATAGTTCTAAAGAACAAGTTAACAATCTGTAGATTCTGTATGTTTTAAAGATCAATCGTTATACTAGTTTTAGACCGAATTATCGTTCTAAAGGAGGTGTCACAATGGATTTAAAGGCGGTTGGTCAGAGAATAAAAGCTGCAAGGGAAGCTAAGAATCTTACACAAGAAGAATTGGCAGCACTGGTAAGCTTAAGTCCAACTCATGTAAGTGTTATAGAGAGAGGACTGAAAGTAACAAAACTTGATACCTTTATTGCGATTGCAAATGCATTAGATGTTTCAGCAGATACACTATTGATTGATGTTGTGACACATTCGGTTACTGGCGTTACGAATGAGTTATCTGAAATGATAGAGAAACTACCTAAAGAAAAGCAACAGAGAATTATCAATGCGGTGAGGGCATTGGTGGAATAAATACATGAATAAGAAGATGGAAGGGCTTATTGCTCTTCTTTTTTATTTGGTTTAACGTGAAAATATGATATAGTAGTTCTAAAGACTTATATATAATTCTGAGGAACTTAATAAAATGAAGAAAAATAATATAACACTTGTATTTGTTGCTATCGTTTTTTCGATTATTGTTGGAATGATAATTGGAAAAAGCTTATTAAAGTATAAAGAAGGTGAGCCAGATGTAGTTGGCAGTTTTTCTATGAATAGAGATGAAAATCTTACAGTAGTTGCTAACAGAAAAAATATTTCTGATAAAGAAGCATTTGCAAGACTGCTTTTAAAAATGTACAAAGAGAATTCATTTCATTCAATAAAATTTTCTACAGATCATGGATATGCAACCAGCCTTGATATGACCGTATATTCTTGGAAAGAAGATATCGAAAATGGAAAATCCATTATGCAGATAGAATTTAGACCGATTGAATATGGAAAAGATTATGATATTGTTCATAATCTAGATAAATATGTGCTTTTTATCGATGGAACAGAAATAAAATGAAATATATAGATATGCAGATAAAGCGCAGAAAAAGAGGATTGCTCAACGCAGGATATTTTCAATTATTACCCCAAAAAATGATAAGAGAGAGGCAGCGGAAAAGCCGTTGCCTCATTTCAGTATTATGACACTTAATCTAGTTCTGCCCCTAACTCATACCTCCAATACTCCGCTGCCTCATACTCCCTGGGTTCTGAGAGTACTGGTACGGTAAAGAGTTCAACCGGAACACCGAGTTTTGATGCGAAGAGTTTCATAAGATCCTCTTTCGGTGTTCGGACATCGCTTTCATACTGAGAAATCCGGACATCAGCACAGCTTTCTGGAAATCCAACAGCCATGCCGAGTTCTTTCTGGGTGAGATGATTTTTCTGTCTTAAGTGTTTTAATTTTCTTCCAAATGTAATCATAGTATTATTCTCCTGTACTTCCAAAAGCCCCGGTTCCTCGTTCATTACCAAGGTCCAGGACAAAATCTGCGATCACGACTGGTGTAATCACCAGCTGACCGACGCGTGTGTCTTTATGAATGGTCTGAGAAGATGTGCTTACGTTGCTGATAATGGCATGGATCTCACCACGGTAACCGGAGTCGATCGGTGGAAGTTCGCATACCAGTCCTTTTGCTGCCATGCTGCTTCGTGGAAAGACATATCCGGCAAATCCATCGGGGATGATAAGACCAAATCCAAGTGGAATTCTTGCAACCTCACCTGGTTTTAATACGCAATCATAAGGCATGAATACATCAGCACCGGCATCATTTTCATGTGGCCGGAAGGGATAATGATCTGCTTTCAGACCAAAGTCAATCAGTTTAATCTTTATGGCTGCTCACCTCCCTTCTGATGAGCAATGGATAATCTGCTTTTAAGATATCTGACGGTATCCAAAGTTTTGAAATAGGATTCTGGCAGGACATCTGTTTTTCCATACAGTTTCCTCTCTGACAGAATGGACCGGTCAGATCCGGTGCAAAAAGAATCGGGCTTAATTTGTACAATCTCTGCCAGATCTGTAGCATCACAATCCTTGTTTCATCCGTATTTCTTCTGCAGGTTCTCTGACCGATCATATGCTTCCACTGGTAAGGCGTTGCACTGATGATCAGTACGTTTCGAAGTCCCTGAGGTGTGGCATATCCGGCTGAATCATGATCAATGCCTAAGGCACAGAGTTCTGTATAGTGGTCCAGATCTGACTGACAGCTTTTTTTGTAAATATCCTGGATTTCTTTATCTGCTTTCATGATCCCATATGGAATAGCAAATGCAGCGTGACCGGAATAATTGCTGTACTGCAGAGATGCACTCATGTACTTTACTTCGTTCTGATGCCTTGTGATCTGTGCCAGGAAGCGTCTGCTTGCACCAACAACAGCCACGGTAATGACCATGAATTTCTGTACGGTTGGATGTGGAAGCCCCGCAATGTTTTCTACGGTCTTCTGACTGTAGGATTGATGGTAAAGGTCCATCAGATCTGCTATGCTCTGAATCGTATGACCGTGTTGTGTGAGCCTGGCAGCAAAGACCATATTTTGTTCTGCTTCCCGGATTCCATAGCAGTTTAAGATAGCTGTTTCAATGTGATCCATAGGCCTGTTCCTCCTTTACCAGAGCTTTTAAAAGGATCAGATAATTGATGCAGTCTGTGATTTTTTCATCCCACTGTTCCATGTCAAAATGTAACAGAGTGGAATAACACATATCGTAAAGGGATACGACATGTTTCGACATCATGCCGGTCAGTGCTGCTTTTGGATCACAGTTCTGTAAAGCGGCAGCAATCTTGAATGCACTGAGGCGGTCAATATTATCACCGGTATATTCTTTCTTTTTATGTGCCAGAATATCGGCACACTTTCTCATCTGAAGTTCAAATACAACATTAAATTCTTCTTGTGTCATGTGATAGTTCCTCCTTTGTTTTGTAATAGTTATCGTTCGAGATCTTTGGTTTTTGATTTCACTGGTTCTGGAATCTGCATCTGAAGAATGGCATCAACATTCTGATCGGCAGTGTCCAGATCTTTTAATTTTTCTTTCAAGCTGCTTATTGCTTCTTCTTCGGAAGCTATCTGCTGTTGCAGTTTTTCTTTTTGTAAAGTCAGGGTTTTTAGGCTTGTCATCTTTCCATCCTGATAAAAGGATCTCAGCCAATCTCTGGCTTCTTCATATTTCTGAATTTCTTTCGCATGTTCTTTCCGGTACTTTCCTTTATACTTTGCATTTGAAAATTGGGAATAAACTTCCTTGTTTGCATAGTACTGTCCGGTGTAGCGGATCTGATCGTTGAGAGTCCTTAGATTGGACCGATGCTGAGCAAACTGTGTCTGCATTTCTTTCAGTTCCTGCTTTGCTGCAAGTAGTGTATTTTTCAAATCTGACTGCGTATCAAATCCATGCTCCTGCACATAGATAATGGTATTTGCCATTTGCTGCAGATTAGAAAGTTTTACCCGATGAGCATAAGCCGGGCTCTGCATTGCTTTCACATTTGTCTGGAGATTTACAACCAGGCGAAGGTGAGATCTGACGTAGAGAATGGTCAATGGATCCTTGCGTAAGAAGGTCTGTTCCAGGTGTTCTTTTCCGTATCGTGTTCCCAGTGCACGTTCAGTAATCCGCTTCTGTCGATCAGGATGAAGATAGCTGTATCTGCCCCGATGATCAATCACAGAGATCTGAAATTGTTCCAGAAGTTTAGATTGGAATTCATCAAAACTATTGGATGTGGCAGCACATTCATCAATCGCATTTCGTAAATATTCTTTCTGTGTAAGGAACACGGTGGATGTTGGTTTGAGACCATCTTCGATGATTTTCTGATTGATCTCATTAAGTTTTTGTTGGCCGTGTTTCTGTGCCTGATACTCTTTCTGCGTGATTTTTCTTTCAGCCGGAGCAAGAAGATCTATCTGGTGAAGTCCTTCCTGTTGGCATCGATCCATGACAGTTTTCTTAAAAGTGCTCATGAATTTATCAGTGGAACGATGCTTGTAACCGGCGGCTTCCTCATGTGGTTTATCCATATATGGCTGCCTTTCCACTGCAGTCTTTCGCACACTGTTGATAACGATGTGAGTATGGATATTTCCGGATTCATTGTGGCCATCGGTGTGAGTAACTACCAGTGCCTGATATCCGGGAAACATCTGCTTTGCAAGTTCCAAACTGATTGCCTGTGCTCTCTTTCCGGTAAGACCGTTTTCTGTAACATCGGCTGGATCGTAGCTGATAATGTAGTGATGACTTTTGATGTCTTCACGTTTCTTATTCTTATGAAAATGAGCATTTGTCAGTTCGCATTCTTTGTCAAAAGACATCGGATCACAGTTCAGTCCATCCATATAAAACTCTTTTCGCAAGATGCTTCGACCGGATTCATCTACAATCTTTTTCCCGGTTTTTTCATCATGTTCAAACAGAAGGTAATTGATAGCAGCTGAGTAATTTGCATTTCTGCTTTTAATGTGTTTTACGATTGCCATTCATACCACCTGCCAGTTTCAGTACCTCTTTTCTCAGTAGGAATAAGTCAGTGATGCACTGATGGATTTCATTTTCTATAGCACGTGACTGACTGCCACCGCTGTTAAAATGCTTGGCAATCTGATTGAGATTCGATCCGATTTTTCCATATTCACTGACCAGTTTTCTGAGATCGTTCATGTCTGCAACAACTTCAATTTGGTGATTGATTTGCTTTTCAAGTAGTAGTTTTCTCAGATATTCTGATCGGCTAATGGACAAACAAGCTGCACCTTGAGCTAATAAATCAAGTTCGACATCTGTAAGACGTAATCCTATAAAATGTCTGTGATTCAGTTCTTTATCTTTGTTTTTTGTTCTCATACTCCTCCTTCCGCTGAGACTATTCCTCCCACCGGGAGTCCACGTATTTCAATATCGGCTGTCCCTTCCGATATTAGAAATAGTGCTGTGAACACCTTTAGGTGGAACCAACAGACAAGTGAAACGTCTGTTATTGAGAGGGTATGGGGAGATCCCCATTAAGATAAAACCCATAGGTTGACGGGAGGCCAAATGGCAATACCGTTAAACATGGGTGGATCTTGCTCTGTATGTGTACCCCTCTATATAACGAAACGCTCAGAGGCTGTTTTACAGTGGGGGAAAAGAAAAAATATCAAAAAAAATGATGATTAATGGTGAGCTTGTGATAGAATGAAAAAAAGAGAAAAGCATAAAGGATGTAGTTGTGGAGAAAATTTGTTATGATTACAAAGTAAAATCGGGAGCTGTAGTAAAGGAGGTTTACAATGGGGTTTTGGATTTTTATGTTGATTATGGATTTGCTTCTTCCATTTACGATGATTGGTTTTGGAAGATATTTTATGAAAAAGGCTCCAAAGGAAATAAATTCAGTATTTGGATATCGGACTTCGATGTCTATGAAGAACAAAGACACATGGGAATTTGCTCATAAATATTGTGGTAAAGTTTGGTATGTCTGTGGAATGGTTATGTTGCCGATAACAGTAATATTCATGCTTTTAGTAATTGGAAAAAATGAAGATTGTGTTGGGAGTATAGGAGGAATTATTTGTGGTGTTCAACTTATTCCTTTAATTGGATCTATTCTCCCAACAGAAATAGCATTAAAAAAGAATTTTGATAAGAATGGAACAAGACGATAAATTCCAGTTTTTGAAACAGAGAAATTGGTATTTTAAGAGGAGGTATGTATTATGAATATAGGATTTTGGTCATGTATAATTTTGGTTATACCATTTGTAATTATAGGTGTGTTATTTGCGATTTTTAAGGAAAAAGCAACTAAATATGTTTCAGGATTTAATTCATTTTCTAAAGAAGAACAGGCAATGTATGATAAAGCTCAGATCTCTCGTGATATAAGAAATCAGTGCTTCATATGGACTGTTATAATGTTAGCAGGAGCGACATTATCCTGCTTTTTAACCCCATATATGGCTATACCAGCCTATATTATTTGGTTACAGTTGTCATCAATATCACATTCAGAACGGCGGCTGACAGGTTTGATTTTCTTGCCATACTTCCATTCGAGGTAAGGAATGTAGTCTTTGTAATCCCATTTTTCGTAATAGATTATTTTTGGGAGCTTATCAATCTTGAATTTTTGATATTTGGGAGAATGGGAATCATCGAAGACCCACTGCTTAAGGGGAATATATCTGCAGATAAAATTAAAAAGCCAGCAGATTTGTTTATGTTCTACATAAACAAGTCATTGGGTGAATATTGACTTCATTCTTTAGATTTTGATATAATATAGCAATTTGCATAGTGTAAAAAAAGCCTATTCAGGCGGAGGATATATAACAACAAGAGGTACAGAAATGTTTAACATAGCGATTTGTGATGATGAAGAAACGCTCATTGATGAGCTGAAAGAAAATCTTATAATGTATGCTGCTGAAACGAATAAAGAGTTTTGCTTTTTTATCTATCACGACGGCATCGAGTTATTGCAGGAATACAGGTCAGATTATGACCTGATTTTTATGGATATAAAGATGGAAAAGCTAAACGGCTTAAAGACAGCGGAGGAAATTCGCGAGATGGACAGCACCGTTGGGCTTATTTTCTTAACCTCTTTGAAGAAATATGTATGGAGAGGTTATGAGTACGGTGCAGTCAATTATTTCTTAAAGCCTGTGAAATATAGCGTCTTAAAAATGGAGCTTGACCGCTATTTTGCCCGTTATCAAGGAAAAGACGAGCCATATATGAGCTTTCAGAACGATAATGGAAAGTATAAGGTGCTGTATAAAAATCTCTGCTATGCAGAAACCGAAAAGAGAAATGTTATGCTTCATTTTGAGGGGCAACAGCAGATAATCTACAAAAATATGAAAGAAGTATCCGCCCTTCTCTTAGCACAGCCGCAGTTCGCCAGCCCGCATCAGAGCTTTGTGGTCAATATGGCTTATGTGAAAAGTGTGGAGAGCTTGGAACTTGTGATGACCACAGGAGAGCGTATTCCAATCAGCCAGCCGAAGCGTAAGGACTTTATGATGAAACTGACGGACTTCTGGGGGGATATGCTGTAATGGGACTTTATTATTGTTTGGATTTTATAGGCACACTAACGGAAGTGTTGGAGGTGCAATAAAATGTGGGTTTATCAATGCTTAGATATATTAAGTACAGTAGTAGAAATGGCTTGTCTGTATATTATCAGTGGGATTTTACTGAAGGAGTCTCGCTTTCATACATCATTATGTAAATATATCCCGCCGATTATAATGTTCATGGTTACTTGGATATTAACTTGGTTTTCGGGGCTTGGTGCGTTCAAAATGCCAATCATTTTTATCGTGGCTTTCATAGTATTGCAAGTCAGTTACAAAGAGTCCATTTACCAAACTGTTATTGCTATAGAAATTTGGTTTATCTGTTGTATTTTTTTAGTGGAGGCATTTGTCTATCCAGTCTCGAAGTTTATATTCAATAATATGCTTTTGGTCGTGATAGATTGTCAAAATATTCTACGTTGGGAAGTGTATGTTATTGCAATTGCTATTCGTATTGTTTCACTGATTATCATTTATGAGGTATTAAAAAACTTTAAGTACAAAATCAAGGCAAATGATTGTGCAGTTTTATCAACAGTTTTTATGATAGGTTTTGCTGCATTGATGTTCAGCGTTTATAATGTCTTGAATTTAAGCAAAATACCACATATACTTATTTTTTTCAGTCTGACAATTTTTATATTGATTTTTCTTATTGTTTTTCTATACTCTAAAAATACGATGTTTCTTCGCGAACAGGAACAGAAAGACAAAATGCAGATTGCACAGCTTCAACAGCAGTTTGCTTACTATCAGGAAAAACTCAAAGATGAGGAGAAGGTACGCTCCGTTTACCACGATATGAAAAATCATCTGCTTGTCTTGCAACGGCAGATCAATTCTCCCGAAACGGCAGAAATGGTTGAAAAATTGCAATCGCAGGTGGCAATGTATGAGGACTATGAGCATACGGGGAACGATATTCTTGACATCATTTTGAAAGAAAAATCAGAAACGGCAAGAGAAAAGCATATTGCATTATCTGTTACCGCAGACCTTAATGGTGTAGATTTTATTGAGCCTTTGGATGTTAGTACCATTTTCGGGAATGGACTTGATAACGCCATAGAAGCAAGTGAAAAACTTCCTGAAGAACAGAGGGCGATACTTGTGAAAGCAGGACGGGTACAAAACTTCTTTTCCGTACTGATTGAAAATAGTTGTTTACAAAACAGAGAATACACAAAGCAGAGAACTACTAAAAGTGATGATTTTCTTCACGGTTTCGGCATTTCTAATATGCGAAAAGCCGCAGAAAAATATGATGGGCAGCTGACTATCAAATGCGAGAATGAGAAATTCACCTTAAAAATCTTAATACCAATCCCATAATATGTTGTGGCTTATGAGCCTGTTGTCTATCACGGACAGCAGGATTTTTAAATGCTTATATTAGATTTTGCGTTCTGAATATTAGAAACTGCGTCTGCTATTGTATCTTTATTAAAATGGAATATGATGGGCATATCAAGTGGTACAAATCAAGGAGGAATTACTATGTCAATATTAAACGCAACCCATTTGAAAAAATACTATGGTAAAGACGAGAGCCTTGTCAAAGCTCTGGATGATGTAAATGTTTCCGTAGAAAATGGTCAATTTGTTGCCATTATTGGTACATCGGGCAGTGGTAAATCTACTTTACTCAATATGCTTGGTGGATTGGATACCCCTACTTCCGGTGGTGTACAGGTGGAGGATAAGAGCCTTGAAAAACTTACAGAAGAACAGCTTACGGTGTTCCGCCGTCAGCGTATCGGCTTTATTTTTCAGAACTATAATTTAATCCCTTATCTTACAGCGTATGAGAATATCGTGCTTCCTGTTCGTTTGGATGGAAAAACCGAGGACAAGAAATTTTTGAAAGAGATTGTGCGTTTCTTGGAACTTGACGGGAAACTTTCTAACTATCCGAGCCATCTTTCGGGCGGTCAGCAGCAACGAGTAGCGATTGCCCGTGCGTTGGTATCAAAGCCTGCTATCATCTTAGCCGACGAGCCGACAGGAAACCTTGACAGCCGTACAAGCGATAAGGTTATCGACCTTTTGAAGATGACAAGCGAAAAGTTTAATCAGACTATCGTGATGATTACCCACAACCCTGAAATCGCTGAAAAGGCGGATGTGAGAATACGCATTGAAGATGGCAAAATAGCAAAGTAAGGAGGCAGTCGGAATGAACAATAAAAAGATAACGGCAAAAATGATTTCTCTGATGTCAAAGCAGAGCCTAAAATCAAGCCGTATGCGTAACATCTTTGTGATGATTACCATTGTTTTGGCGGCGGCTCTCTTAATGGCAATTTCTATGTATGCTGTCGGTCAGCAGGAGGATAATCAGAGAAGACTCTCCCACGCACAGGAAGTGGGTTACTATAATCTTACAAATGAACAGGTAGAAACCTTAAAGGATGATGAAAGAATTGCATATCAAATTCAGGTTAAAATGGGAACGACTTCTGAAATGGATGGCTTTGAGGTTATTCCGTATTATGTAAGTGAGCTGTCCGATAAAATTCAAATCGGAGAATTAGAAAGCGGTAAGCTACCTGTACAGGAAAACGAAATCGCAGTACAAGGTGCTATGCTAAAAAAAATGGGCATTGATGCGAGTATCGGCAGTCAGATTACCTTGAATTTTTATGATGGAAATACAGAAACCTTTACGGTTACAGGTCTTTTGAAGGGCGGAGAAAATGCCAAACAGTTTGCGGCGTTTTTCTCACAAAGCTATGCTGAAAGTGGCAGTCAGTTAAAGGACGAATCTTATGAGGTTTATGCAAAGCTGTACGGTGCGACAACAATGCGTTCCGAGGATTGCAAAGAAGCGATGTATTTAATCGGAAGTGACGCAGGTATTGAAAGAAAATATGTCAGCCCATCAAAAGCATTCCTGGACTCTTTATCTGTGGATACACAGGATGTATTAAAATATGGTTTGATAGGTATCGTGATCCTGCTTGCCTGTATTTTGGTTATTTACGGTGTATTCTACCTATCCGTCATCGGCAAAATTCATCAATTTGGTCAGCTTCGCACTATCGGTATGACGAAAAAGCAGATGAAAAAACTGGTATCAAAAGAAGGACGCAGATTGTTTCTGTATGCTTCCCCTATCGGTATTTTGATTGGCGGAATTGCAGGATACTTTATTATTCCATCAGGATTTAGTATCATCAATACCTTGATCATGGCGGTTGTAGTGTTTGCAGTCATTTATGTCATTACGATGATTTCCGTTCATAAGCCTGCAAAGTTAGCCGCTGCGGTATCGCCTATGGAAGCACTTCGCTATACAGCACAGGACGATATGAAAAAGACGGCAAACAATAAGATGTGTCGCAGCCTTACGCCACTTGGATTAGGTATGATGAACTTCTCTAAGAATAAAAAGAAAGCGGTTATCACAATGCTTTCTCTTGCTCTTGGTGGTATTCTCTTTATGACAGCGGCGACATTTATGACCTCTTTTGATAAAGATAATTATGCAAGGCAGGGTATATGGAAAGAAGCAGAGTTCCATATCAAATATTCTGATGCTGCCGTTGAACTGAATGAAAACGGTATGAGTGGAATGCAGGCACAGACACCTATAACAGAACAAATGGTAGAGGATATTTCTGCCATAGATGGGGTGGAAAAGGTAGAAGAACTGAAAAGCCTCGGTGTAAGTTTTGATTTTCCACAACAGGATGAATACGACAATAATGATTATATTTATCCGATGAACAAAGAGGAAACAACAGAAATCAAGAAATACATTGAAGAAGGAACTGCTGATTATGACAAACTAATGTCAGGTGATTATGTCCTTGTTGCAGATAATACAAATGTGCAGGAAATCTATGGTTGGCAGTTTTGCGTTGGGGATACTCTAACACTTCACTATTATGACGGTAATAAAATGGCAGAAAAAGAAGTTACGGTGCTTGGTCTGTTAAATGAACAATATACTTTGGACAACAGTAGTTTAGACGGTTGGTTTGTTATGCCGGAGGAAGCTGTGAAAAAATTTGTTCCATATGAAAGCCTAAATGCCCACCTTCTTATATCGGTTGATACAGAAAAGGAAAGCACAGTTGGTGCAGCATTAAATGAAATGATTTCTCAAAGGGCAGAGCTATCTTTGGAAGCATACGCCGACAGAAAAGTGGCTTACGCCCAAACAGCAAATACAATATTCGGAACAATCAGCGGGTTGGCGATTTTTATTATGATGTTCAGTATTTTAAGTATGATGAATACACTGATTACCAATATTGTTACCCGTAAACAGGAGCTTGCAATGCTTGAATCTATTGGTATGTCAAAAGGTCAAATACGAAAGATGCTTTTAGGAGAAAGCCTGCTCTTAGTGTTTGTGGCTGTGGCTGTAACGATGACAATCGGAACGCTGTTAGGATATGTGCTTACACATTTACTTTATAATGGAGGAGCATTTTATATCTCATTCAAATTCCCAACAGTATTTGTCCTTGCATATACGCTTGTACTGATTGCTGTACCGCTTTTGATTACCCTTGTATCAATGCATAGCTTTTCAAAAGAAGCACTTGTAGAAAGATTAAGAGGAATGGAAAATTGATGTGTGAATATTCAATCCGTATTACAGGTAATCACGATATTCTGGTGCTTTCACCTCAAATCATAGGAACGCTGATAGAGAAAATACGATGTTCAGACACGAAAGAATTGATAATCCCTGCGGACGAATTACTTCCGCAGGGGTATGTGGAATATCTGGAGTCTGTGATGCAGACCAACAACATAGAAAAGAATATTGGCAGACAAGATGTGTATGACTTAACAGCGAAGCAGGTAGGAATGTTGAAGGTTAAACGGCAGCAATGCTTCGATAAAGCAAAAGCAGAAACAACGGAAAATGCCACACAGTTTAATCTCGAAACAAATGAAAGCTTCTTTTTACTGACAAAACAATCAGACAGTCGTTTTGTTTGTGACTATGAAAATGGAGAGAAAATTGTGGTTTCGTTGAAGTATTGCTGAATGCGAATAGTCTGGAATTTTAAGTCGATTTGAGTTGTTGCTGTGGTGTTGTTCTATTTCAAAAAAGAGTGAAATGATATAAATAAGGCCACGGCTGATTTCATGTTGGAACAGCCGTGGCTCAGTTTATTTTTTATCCGTATAAACGAGACTGTTCCGCAGATTATGTAGAACAGACAGAGTACGATTCCGATAGTGAGAACATACGAGAATAAAGATGAACTTAAGAACGAAATAAACAAAAGTTTGTTGAATTAAAAATGAAATAAAGTTCCAATAATCATAGAGTGTATGGATTCAATTCCATATGCTCTTTTTCTTTACTGAAAAATTTAATGTTACGAGTGGTATTAAAAAACTCGCAAGAAGACTCGTAGGAAAAAAAGTAAAAAAATTTGCTTTTGACCACTGTAAAACATGCTCTGAGCGTTTCGTTATATGAAGGAATAATTTTTTTTCATATTTCAAAGAAAAGAGGATAAAGAAATGTCAGAGAAAAGATGTTATACAGTTCAAGAGTTACAGGAAATCTTAGGAGTCAGCAGACCTACTATTTATAACCTTTTAAAGAAAAAGGAATTCCGGTGGATCCAGTTGGATGGCGGAAAGTATCGTATCTCAAAGAAGAGTTTCGATGACTGGCTCGATAACTTGGAACAGTAAAAAACAGGGTGTTGATCAGGCAGATTTTGTCTGCAATCGACATCCTAAATTTTTATCTGGATTTGAGATATGATATAAGAAAAAATACTAACACTAAAAAGACAGGAAGTGAAGAATAAATGGCAACAGCGATTATGAAACAAAAAGAAGTTCCGGAAATGGACGATGTTGAAGAAATCATTTCAAAGATATCAGAAGACAGTCCTTACAAACGGCGTTCGACACAAAAGAGAACCTGGATGACCGTGCCGGAAATGGGAAAGCTGCTGGGATTAAAAAAGACAGATCGATACTGGCTGGTGCATAAAAATGTTTTTGAATCTAAAGAGATTGCCGGAAAGATACGAATCAATATTGCCAGCTTTGAAAAATGGTACGCCAATCAGATTAAATACCATAAAGTTACCGGAGAAGAACCAGGGAAAGAATTAAAATCCTGGTCCTATTCCGTTAAGGAAGTTGCGGATCTGTTGGGTGTTGATGAGTATCTTGTTTATGATTTACTCAAGAAAAATCAAATGGAAGCTGTTATTGTCGATTACTGGAAACGAATACCAAAAGAATCCTTTCAGAACTGGTATAAAAGCCAGTCCCGGTATCGAACAAAGGAAGACAGAGAAAAAGACGCTCTTCTGGAAGATGCAACTATTACGATGCCGGAGATGGCACAGTTGCTTGGAACAACCAGAAGCTCGGTATATACAATTCTTGATAATCCAAAGTATAGCCATTTTTTTGAATTCGTTGTGATTGCAGAAAAGAAAAGAATCACAAAAGAGAGTTTTCAAAAATTCCTGGAAGGTCAGGACCGTTATAAGCTGGATCCATCGAATGATTATGAAGAACTTGCACAGGAACAAAATATTGCCCTGGCTAATTTCCGGCGGAAGAAATTATCACAAACCGGAATACGAGGAAGCAATGGAAATATAAAGTATCTTACTTTTGATGAAGCTTCCTATCTGGCAAAGGTCAGCAGAAGCATGATCAACAAGTGGGCGGATAAAGGAAAGTTCACAGTAATAAAAGTTGGCAGTCGGGTTAGGATCCTTCGGGATGAATTTGAGGACTGGATGGAACAAAGAGATTTGGAAAGGAGCATGCAATAATATGGCATCAATAAGAGAACGAAACGGAAAATTCAATGTAATCTATTCTTATACGAATGAAAAAGGCGAGAGAAAACAGAAATGGGAAACCTATGAAACAAAAGCCGAAGCTAAAAGAAGAAAAAAAGAAATTGAATATAAAAAAGAGATGGGATCATTTGTCGTCCGTAAATGCAAAACATTGGACGAGCTTATTACAGAATATGTTGCACTTTATGGCAAAGAAAACTGGGCGCTTTCTACATATGAAGGAAATGTCTCTCTTATCAATAACTATATTCTTCCGATCATTGGTGATACGAAACTCTCAGAGATTAATACCAGATTCATCGAAAGATATTATCAGAGTCTTTTGAAGAGGCGTGCCGTTATCAATCCATTAAATAAAACCAGTCGAAATGAATTTGTATCGTCCAGTACGGTCAGGGATGTTAATAAGCTGCTCAGGAACTGTTTTGAACAGGCAGTGAAATGGGAACTGATGGAGAAGAATCCCTGTACTCATGCGACTGTACCAAAACATAAATCCCAAAAAAGAGACATCTGGACAGCGGATACATTGATGTATGCACTCAGTGTCTGTGAAGATGAACGATTAAAGCTCGCAATTAATCTATCTTTCTCATGTTCCCTGCGACTTGGTGAGCTGCTTGGTCTTACCTGGGATTGTGTAGATATCTCTCCTGAGGCAATTGAAGAAAACCGTGCATATGTCTTCATCAACAAAGAATCACAGCGTATAAGAAAAGAATCGTTGAATGCATTGGATGGAAAAGATGTGTTGTTGGTATTTCCGACAAATCATAAGAAGAATTCTACGGTCCGTATTTTGAAAACACCGAAGACAGAAAGCAGTGTGCGTAAGATATTCTTACCAAAGAGTGTCGCTAATATGCTAGTAGACTGGAAAGCTGAGCAAGATGAAATGAAAGAAATTCTTGGTGATGAATATATGGACTATAACCTGGTTATGGCAAGTACCTTTGGTCTTCCTCTCGGAGATGGAGCAATCCGTGGTCCTTTAAAGAAACTGATCGAGGACTATAATCTCCCACCGGTTGTATTTCACAGCTTTCGTCATAGCAGCGTTACTTATAAGCTGAAACTGAATGGTGGAGACATCAAGGCGGTACAGGGTGATTCCGGTCATGCTCAGGTCAATATGGTTACGGATGTGTACTCTCATATTCTGGATGATGACAGAAGAAAAAATGCAGAGCTTTTTGAAGAAGCGTTTTATGAGAAAAAGAATCTGGATCCACAGATGCATGTACAACAGGGAAATAATAATGCAACTGTTGCTGATGAAGTCGATCCGGAACTTCTGGCAAAAGTGTTGGCAAATCCAGAGATGCGGGCATTGCTCAATTCACTGGCGAAGACGATGAAGTAATGAAAAATAGTGAAAAAATAGTGTAATTTTAGTGGAAAAACGATTCGCAACGATATAAGAAATAAGTATCGGAATAATAATACAAATAAAGTTTCAAATGAATCAATAAATGAATCTTTAAATTCAAATGGTTGGTAGCATACACGAACACAAGGCAGACAGGAATTATTTCTCGAAGCCAATGTAGATGAATTGAAAACACTCTTAGAAGTTGCTTTAATTCAGAGCACGGGAGCATCCAACCGAATTGAAGGTATAAGTTGAAAAAAAACTTTGAAGCAACTTCGAAGCTGCTTTGAAAATATCAAAGTAGCCAGTCAAAAACGCATGGACAAACCGTCTCGTATGCGTTATATTATTTATAGACAAGAAAATATCTTGTGCTTTCGATAGGAAGTTTAATTGAATACTGTTTACCATGATCGAACGTACGAAGCATGGTGGTCATATAACAGATGTCGATGGTAATATCAAGGCATTCCCCAATTATTAGCTGGAGCAAACAATCAGCTAACTTTCAGAGCTTTACAGAGCTTGACAGAGGGGGTATTCAGAATAACTCAAATTGAATCGGAAACAGTTTTTAATAGTGTCCCATATGGGTTTACCTTACCTCAGATTGACAGAGAGTGACAATAAGTTGGAGCTCTCCTAAGACTCTATTGTAGGTTCGATTCCTATAGGAGACGCTCATTTTTAGCGGTAATGAAGATAGTTTCATTGCCGCTTTTTTCATGCAGAATTGCAATTTCAGTGACAAATTTGTCAGCGAAACAGGGCTAAATATACTGAGTTTGTCAGCGGGGATGAATGCTTGTCACAGATTCACATTTTCTGGTCTGTCACCCTGAGGGATTAAGTACAGTGTAGGATGAGCTTTGGGGTGTAAAATTAGGAAAAGCAGTGAAACAAAACACAATATTCTTGTCTGTGATATCAGGCCTGTCGGAAGAGTCCGTTCAGATTAGAGAAATACAATCTATTCTGGACGGGCTTTTTTGCGTTCAGGGAAAGGAAATTGCCTATGGAAGAAAAGAAGGAATTGCAGAATCAGGATGAAAGAGTTGTAGAGATTGAGCTGGAAAGACTTCAGGGATTTGTAAACCATCCATTCAAGGTTCAGGCGGACAGTCAGATGATTGAATTGCAGGAGAGCATTAAGAAGTATGGAATATTAAATCCTCTGATAGTCAGACCGAGGCAGGATGGGACTTATGAGATTATATCGGGCCACAGAAGAAAATTTGCAGCTGAAAAGATTGGTTATCGTAAGGTACCTGTGATCATTCGCGTATTAAAAGATGATGAAGCGGTTGTATCTATGGTTGATTCAAATTTACAACGGGAAATGATTAGTCCAAGCGAAAAAGCATTTGCTTACAAAATGAAGTATGAAGCAATCAAAAGGAAGGCAGGAAGAAGAAAATGTGGTCAGGTAGACCATAATTTGGGAAAGAAAAGCATTGAGCTCATTGGAGAAGAATGTGGAGACAGCCCCAAGCAGGTTCAAAGATATATCAAAATAACAGAACTTATTCCTGAAATGCTTGAAAAGGTGGATGACGGAAGTATGGGATTTACTCCGGCGGTTCAGTTGTCATTTCTGAAAAAGAAGGAGCAAAAGGAAATGCTAGATGCAATGGAATTTGCACAGTGCACACCATCACTTTCCCAGGCACTCCGTATAAAGAAATTGAGTGCGGATGGGAACCTTACCGTAAGGGATATGGAAGATATCCTAAGTGAAATTAAGCAAAAAGAGATAGACCGCGTAGTATTCAAAACGGAGCAGCTTCACAGATTTTTTCCTGTCAGTTACACGGCAGAGCAGATGAGGCGTGAAATTTTGGAAATGTTGAAATTAAATATGAACAAATATTGGGATGAATAAAGGAGAAACAAATTATGTGTAGAGTAATAGCAGTATCAAATCAAAAAGGTGGAGTAGGTAAAACAGTATCATGTGTGAATCTTGGAATAGGATTGGCACAGGAAGGAAAGAAAGTGCTTCTGATAGACGCTGATCCACAGGGAAGTCTTACAATCAGTCTGGGATATGAGGAGCCGGATGAAATGGAGTATTCACTGGCAACTCTGATGATGAACATTGTGAATGATGAAAAACTGAATATAGAAAAGACAATCCTTCACCATAAGGAAGGCGTAGACCTTATCCCAGCCAACATTGAATTATCAGCAATAGAGGTGTCTTTAGTAAATGCCATGAGCAGGGAACTGATCCTGAGATCTATGGTAGACAGGCTGAGAGAATTTTATGATTACATCATTATTGATTGTATGCCTTCTCTTGGAATGATGACGATTAACGCATTGGCGTGTGCAGATTCTGTACTGATACCCGTGCAGGCAGCATATCTTCCGGTCAAAGGCTTACAGCAGCTGATAAAGACAATCGGAAGGGTAAAGAAGCAGCTGAATCCAAAGCTCAAGATTGAAGGAATTCTTCTAACTATGGTTGATAACAGAACTAATTATGCCAGGGATATTTCCCTGATGGTGTATGATACATATTCTGCATCAATCAAGGTATTTGGAACAGAGATACCGATGTCAGTCAGGGCATCAGAGGTCAGTGTGGAGGGGGGAAGTATCTATTCCTATGATCCAAAGGGAAAAGCGGCATTTGCTTATATGGCATTAACTAAGGAAGTATTGAAGGAGGCAGAGTAATTATGGCAAGCAGAGTAGCAGGAAAGATTAAATTACAGTCAGTAGATGAATTATTGGGAGTACCGGAGATTGCCGGTACTCAGGAAATAGAGATTGGAAGAATTCATGCGTTTCCGAACCATCCGTTTAAGGTGCTGGATGATGAAAAGATGGACACTTTGGTTGATAGTATCAGGGAAAATGGCATCCTGAATCCAGTAATTGTAAGACCTGATCAGAGCGGAAATTATGAAATGATATCTGGACATCGCAGGTTACACGCAGCAAAGATTGTGGGATTGAAAAAGGTTCCAGCTATCGTAAAGGAAATGTCTGATGATGAAGCCATTATAAAAATGGTGGATGCCAATATTCAGAGGGAAGAAATACTTCCGAGTGAAAGGGCATTTAGCTTTAAGATGAAGATGGAAGCTATGAGCCGTCAAGGTAGCAGAGTAGATTTAACTTGTGGAACTGAGTTCCACAAGTCAGGAGATATTAACAAAAAAACAAGGGAGACTATTGGTGATGAGGCTGGAATGACAGGAAGACAGGTAACAAAATATATAAGACTTACAGAACTTATTCCAGAGCTTTTGGATTATGTGGATATAAAAAAGATAACAATTGCTATGGCAGTAGATCTTTCATACCTTGATGAACAGGTACAGAAATGGGTATATGAATATTTTAAGGAAAATGGATTTTTGAAGCCGGTACAGGTTGAAGCATTGAAGAATTATCCTAACTTATCCAATGTAACACAATTCAGTGTCATTTCTATAGTGAATGATGCATTACCGAAGAAGAGTAAGGAATCAAAGTTATCTTTTTCAGCAAAGAAACTGGATAAATATTTTCCACCGCAGTATTCAACGAAAGAACGTGAAAATATAATCATTCAGCTATTGGAACAGTGGAGTGCAGATCAGGTACAGTCAGAGTAGAAATATAATTATAATGTTTCAGAAGTGTAGAAACGGCACTTCTGAAACAGGAAGGAGATTCAAATGGAAGACAGTATAAGACTATCCTATTTCTATGGAAAGGAAGCGGATCAGTTTTCATTTTATAAGATACCGAAGTTATTATTTACCGAAGAGTATTTCAAAAAAATATCAGTGGAGGCAAAGGTGTTGTACGGGCTGATGTTGGATAGGATGTCGCTATCTATGAAAAATCAGTGGATGGACGATGAAGGGAGAGCTTACATATATTATTCGCTTGAAGATATCATGGAGGCTCTGGGATGCAGTAACAAAAAAGCAATATCCATAATGAAGGAATTGGACACGGATGCTGGTATAGGTTTGATTGAAAAGAAGCGCCAGGGGCAGGGAAAACCAACCATGATTTATCTAAAACAGTTTATGGTACAGGATGTTCAGAAGTGTAGAAATTTCACTTCTGAGCAAAAATCGACAGTTTCAGAAGTGAAGAATTTACATGTCTTGAAGTGTAAAAATGTCATATCTAGAAGTGAAGAAATTACACTTCCAGAAGTGAAAAATATTCACACTAATAAGAATAATATAAATAATACTGAGTTGAGTAATACTGAATCTTATCTTATCGTATCTGGAAATGATGAGATAGGATCCGACGTACAAGCATATGCAGAACTTATCAGAGATAATATTGATCTGGATATTCTGTTAGAGAGATATCCGTTTGACAAAGAGTTACTTAATGGCATCTTTGATCTGATTTTGGAAACAGTGTTATGCAGGAACAATGAAATTGTAGTGGCATCCAATAAATATCCGGCAGAGCTGGTCAGAAGTAAATTTCTGAAACTGACCAGTTCGCATATTGAATATGCAATGGGATGTATGAAATCAAATACCACAAAAGTGCATAACATCAAGAAATATCTGCTGGCAACATTGTTCAATGCACCAAGTACAATCAGTGGTTATTATCAGGCAGAGGTTAACCATGATTATCCCCAGTTTGCTGTAAGTGGCAAATAATGACTTGACGTATACGGATTTCGTGTATATAATCAAATTAATAAATAGACACGGATTCCGTATATGGAGGCAGATATGAGCAATTTTGAAAATTATGATTTTATATTACATGATGGAGTGGTAATTGAAAATGAAAAGGCTGATAAAGAAGGAAGGAAGAAAAGAATGTCTGCTATGTGTGTAAAGGTTCGTGAACAGACAAATATGAACAGAAAAGAATTTGCTGAATGGCTTGGAATTCCGTATAGAACGATGCAGGACTGGGAGCGGGGTGTGAGCGAGGTCCCTGATTATGTACTGAATCTTATAGCATATAAAGTAAAAAATGAAAAAGAAAAAGGAAACATTTGATAATTGTATGTAAGGCTGGGAGGTATTCGGTTATGTATGAAGATGAATATTATTATGAAGCACGGAAAAAAGAAAATGCAAAATTAGATGCTGAACTGGCGGGGACATTTGCAACCGTCATAGGTGGATTGATTGGTGCAGTGTTATCATGCTTAATATTTTTGCTAAGGAGATTTGATGTATTAAGCTCAGGATTGGCATCATTATTATTCTATATGCTTACTTATACAAGAGAGTGGCATGTGGCTGTCTACATTACAGTGGCTTTTGTAATATTCATCGCATCAATGATTTTACAACATGCGTTCTTGGCAGGAAGAATTATTTTTACAATCTTTGTAAGTATAGCAGTTGCAATAATAGGTGCAGGCTGGAAAGCATATGATACAGAAATTCAGAGAAATACAGTTATGGTAATATGTTTTACAGTTACTGTGATACTAGGTCTGATATCGTGGAAAGGCATAAAAGCACAGGAATCTGAATAAGCGCGACGAACGACTACGGTTTGACTACTATTTTGTTACAAATGACTACGGTTTGACTACTATTTTGACTCTTTTTTTCTGAATAGGGGTGTGATAATATTATCATAGACAAATGAGACATGAAACGCGAAAGCGGTCAGTCATTTGTTTCTCTTTTGCAAAAGAATATGGATCAAGAATGAAGCGTCAGCTCATTACCGGATCGGTGATGGGTATGGCGCTTTTTTGATGCCAAAATCAGGTGACGACCTGAATAATAAAATCAGGAGGAAATTGCATGGCGTATGAATATGACCATGACTGTCCGTTTGAAGCCTTCATCACCAATCTTGGAAAATACAACGAGGGTGAGTTGGTCGGCGAATGGGTGAAGTTTCCCACCACATCAGAAGAACTGCAAAAAGTATTTGAACGAATTGGAATCGGCTCAAAAGATGATTTCGGTAATCCTTATGAAGAATGGTTCATTAGTGATTATGACTGTTATGTAGATGGGCTGTATGAAAAGTTGGGAGAATATGAAAACCTGGATGAACTCAATTATCTGGCTTCCAAGCTCGATGAGCTGGATGATCATGATTATAACCATTTTCAGGCGGCAATGCAGATCAGTGATTATACAGGCAGCATTAAAGATGTGATCAATCTTATTGATAACCTGGATAAGTATGAAATCTATCCGGGAGTAGAAAGCAATGCTGATCTGGGACATTACTATATCGAAGAACTCGGTATGATGGAAGTTCCGGATTATCTTGCTGATTACATTGATTATGAGGCCTACGGCAGAGATGTGGCCATTAACGAAATGGGACAGTTTACAGATTATGGATATGTGAGAGATACACAGGAATCTTTTACAGAATATTACGATGGAGACCGTGAGAACATCCCGGATGAATACAGGGTTATGGATTTTATGGTTTCTGGTGAGAAAGAGAGGAAAACTATGAATTACGAAACATTTAAGCAGGAATTTGCAGAGGATATCAAAGAAAAGCTCTATGAGAGAGGCTATGATGATGTAAGGATCAGCTTCAATAATGTGGAGAAGACAAATCAGAATTATGAAGCTATGTCGGTTGTTCCGGAAGGCAACAATGTGGGTGTCAATTTCAATATTGAGAATGCCTTTGCAAGCTATGAGCACACGGATGATTATGCCGGAGTGCTTGCCAGTGCAACAATGGTCATTGCTGATGGTCTTGACAGAGCCCCTGCTATTGATGTAAGTGCTCTTATGGATTATGAGAACATGAAAGAGAAGCTTTCTGTGGAAGTCATTTCAGCGGATGCAAACGCTGATCTGCTTGCCAACGTACCGCATGACAGAATGGAAGATCTGGCAGTTGTATATCGTTTTGTGATGGAGAGCAGCGAAGATGGACGTGCATCTATTCTGGTCACCAACAATCTGATGGATCGTATGGGAGTTTCCCATGAACAGCTCAGGTCAGATGCTCTGGAGAATTCACCGGAGATCAGACCAGTAGTGATCATGGGAATGAATGAGGTCATGAAGGAAATGATGGGACCGGAAGTATATGAGATGTTTGGAATTCCGGATGATGCGGAGGAAACGATGTACGTTGCTACAGTCCCTGATAAGAATTCCGGAGCAGGAGTAATTGCCTATCAGGATTTCATGGATCAGGCAGCAGAAAGAGTTGGCGGAGATTTCTTTGTGCTTCCGTCTTCCATCAATGAGATCCTTTTGGTTCCCGATAATGGAGACATGACAGCTGATGCGCTCAGGGATATGGTAAAGGATGTGAATGCCAAGGAGGTAAGTCCGGAGGAAAGACTTTCTGATAATGTCTACCATTACGATTCCAAGGATCATGTCTTTGAACTTGCAGAGAAGTTTGAGGCAAGACAGCAGGAAAAGAAAACAGAGATTGATGAAAAAGCAGAGGAGAAAGGATCCGTATTAAAAGATCTGAAGGATAAGCAGAAAGAAGCAGCTGCAAAGCCTCCGGTAAAGGATGCTGCGGAAAAAGCAGCAAAATCAAAAGGCAGAGAAGTATTATAAAAAATAGGATTGTGTCAGCCTGTGGTGATTGCCACGGGACTGGCACTTTTTTGATGGGAAGGAATGGTGATTACAGTGGCAAAAGCACATAAGGATACAAGAGGACAGAATGGAAAGAGTTACAGCGGAATTGGTGGAAGACCACCTATAAGTCATCCACAGAATTGCAGCCATGAGTGTCCGTATGGTCATGATAAATCGTTCTGTTTTCCATGCTATAAAAAGCTGGTGGAAGACATGAGAAAGAAAAAGGAAACAGGAAATGGCATTTGATTATTTCTATGGGGCACAGTCACAGCAGTTTGCATTTTACAGGATTCCCAAGGTGATGTTTACAGATAACAGATTCCAGAATATTTCAACAGAGGGAAAGGTCCTTTACGGTCTTTTATTGGACAGGGTATCTCTGTCAATGGAAAACGGCTGGATTGATGATGAGGGAAGAGTGTATATCATTTTTACCCTGACAACTATAAGACAGGCAATGAACTGTGCAGAAAAATCAGCAATCAAGTATCTGACGGAGCTGGAAGAGTTTGGTCTGATTGAAAGGATCCGGCAGGGGTTTGGCAAGCCGGCACTGATCTATGTAAAGAATTTCATAGACCAGCAGAATTTACAGGTCAGGACCAGTAAAAATTACAGTTCACCACCAGTAAAAGTTACAGGTCAGGACCTGTATAATTTACAGCCTAATTATACTTATAACAATAATACTGATTTTAATAATACTAATCCTATCTTATCAGAGGATGAGGATAGGATGGGATATGAGAAATATTTCATGGAACAGCTCAATATTGAGGCATTGAAACAGGATTATCCATATGACAGAGAAATGATAGACGGTATCATGGAGCTTATTCTGGATGTTGTGTGTTCCAAAAGAAAGATCATTTGTATTGCCGGGGATGTGAAGTCAGTAAATGTGGTAAAGGGGCGGTTCATGAAGCTGAACATGGAGCATATCCGCTATGTTATGAACTGTATGCAGGAAAACACTACCAAGATCAGGAGCATCAAGCAGTATATGCTGGCAGCACTGTATAACGCACCGGCAACAATAGATAGCTATTATCGTGCAGAGGTTAATCACGATATGGCAGAAGGAAAAATATAGCAGAGGAGAGACAAAGATGGATATGGAGAAAATCATGGCATATGTTGAGAAGATTGCAGAAAACCTGGAAGGACTGGTTTGTGCAATCGGATGTGACAGTATGCCTTCTGATGGGGCAATTTATGTAGACGGCGAACAGAAGGTGAATTATATCAGTACCAGGGAAGCATTAAGGATTCTTGATGGATTTGGAAATAACAGTGCGTCAGTAATGATTGGAAAATCAGATTATATTCTGATCTATGACGCAAGCAGAAAGCTGGTCATTGACGGGGAGGCATACCTTCCGTCCGGGTATCTGGTCATGAAGTCCTGTAATGGATTACAGGCGATTGATGATGAGGATTTTGCGGATGTGATTGCAGCTTTGAAAAGCAGGATGACAATGCTTGCACTTGGAAAATACAGAATTCAGGCATACCAGCTGGGATAGGAGGCGGCAGATGAATAACAAACCGTGGGCTTATGTAACATCTGCCTGGAGTGCAGACAGGAGCAGAGCCAAAAGGTCTGCAAAACGATATTGCAGAAAATTATATGAAGCAGGCTACACACCAATCTGTCCGCTTTTATCATTGCCGGAGGTAATTGATACCAGTAATGCAGATGAGTACAAGGATTATATGGATATGTCAGAAGATATGTTAAGAAGATCCAGAATTCTCGTGGTTTGTGGTTCAGCGGTGGATGATACGGTGCTTACAGATATAGCAATAGCCAACCGCTTTCATGTAGCTTCATCCACTATGAGGGGAGTCCTCGGTGTGGATAAGAATAAAAAAGAACAGTAACTTTGTGGATACAGCCTTCGGGCTGTTTTTTTGATGGGAAGGAGTGAGAAAACTGGTTCATGAAGAAGTTGACAGGGAGATTGCCAACAAATCTGTGAATATAGCAATCAAAATGTTAAAACCGGAACTTGATCAGCTTATGAAGGGATTAAGAGAGGCAGTACAAGCCCCTGTGAAGGCTGCCGGGAAAGCAGCAGTTAATAAGATCCATCCCACAACCGGCAAGCAGTCAGTGAAAACACTGATTAGGCAGGGACAGGGAGTTTCTTCTATTCCTTTAGCAGATGAAGGCATGAAAGATTTTCAGAAAATCGCAAAGAAATACGGAGTCGATTTTGCGGTTGTAAAAGATAAAGAGGCAAGTCCTCCAGTATATACAGTCTTTTTCAAGGCAAAAGATACAGATGCCATCACAAGGATTTTACAGGATTATTCTGCAAAACAGGTCAAGAAGCCTTCCGTAGAGAAGACCAGTGTTCTGGAGAAACTTAAAAAATTCAAGGAGATTGTGGCAGCAATTCCAAAGAAGGTAGCAGAGAAAAAGAAGGAGAGGTCGCGATGAATACAAAACAGTTGAAAAAGCAGCTGATCCTGAATATTCCCTATATTATTCTGGGATTGCTTGCAACAAATCTTGGTGAGGCATGGAGAATTGCAGCCGGAGTAAATGCATCGGAAAAGGTTCAGAGTCTGGTCCTTGATGGTGTATTTGCAACGGCTTTTTCTAATCCTCTGCCGAGCCTTTATCCTGCTGATCTGTTGGTGGGAATTGCCTGTGGGGCAGCACTCAGGCTTGCAGTATACCTGAAAGGAAAGAACGCTAAGAAGTTCCGGCACAATGAGGAATATGGTTCTGCCAGATGGGGCAGACATGCGGATATTGAGCCATTTGAGGATCCTGTGTTTGCAAACAATGTGATTCTGTCACAGTCAGAAAGGATTACCATGAGCAGTAGACCGAAGATTCCGAAGTATGCCAGAAATAAGAATGTTCTGGTAGTCGGTGGATCAGGTTCAGGTAAGACACGGTTTTTTATAAAACCAAACCTTTTACAGATGCATTCATCCTATGTGGTGACGGATCCGAAGGGAGGTCTGGTCAATGAAGTGGGAAATGCCCTTTATAAGAACGGGTACCGGATGAAGGTATTTAATACCATCAACTTTTCAAAATCAATGCACTATAATCCTTTTGCCTATCTCCATTCTGAGAAGGATATTCTGAAACTGGTGACAACGCTGATCGCCAATACAAAAGGGGAGAGCAAAGGCGGGGATGATTTCTGGCTCAAAGCGGAGACGCTGCTTTATACTGCGTTGATTGGATATATTCATTATGAGGCACCGGAAGAGGAACAGAATTTTTCAACACTGCTTGAAATGATCAATGCAATGGAAGTCCGTGAGGATGATGAGTCGTTCAAAAATGCCGTTGACCTTCTCTTTGACGCGCTGGAACAGAAAGACCCGGATCATTTTGCCCTGCGTCAATATAAGAAATATAAGCTCGCTGCCGGAAAAACAGCCAAGTCGATCCTTATTTCCTGTGCTTCCAGACTGGCTCCTTTTGACATTAAAGAAGTCAGGGAAATTACCATGTATGACGAACTGGATCTGGATATGCTGGGAGATGAACGGACTGCTCTTTTCCTTATTATGAGTGACACGGACGGAACCTTTGCATTTTTGATCAGTCTGATCTATTCCATTTTGTTTAACCGCTTGTGTGAGCGGGCGGATGATGTATATGGTGGAAGGCTTCCCATCCATGTGCGCTGCCTGATCGACGAGGCGGCAAATATCGGGCAGATCCCGAACCTGGAGCGTCTTATGGCGACCATCCGAAGCCGTGAGATCTCTGCCTGCCTGGTGCTGCAGGCGCAAAGCCAACTCAAAGCCCTGTATAAAGACAACATGGACACCATCATCGGTAACTGTGACGCCTCCCTTTTCTTAGGAGGCAAAGAAGAAACCACCTTAAAAAGCTGGAACTCCCTATTGGGGAAAGAGACCATCGACCTGTATAACACCAGTGTCACAAAGGGCAATCAGGAATCCCACGGACAAAATTTTCAAAAGCTGGGAAAGGATCTGATGTCGGTGGATGAACTGGCAGTCATGGACGGGGGTAAATGTCTGTTGCAGATCAGGGGTGTGCGGCCGTTCCTCTCCCGGAAATACGATATAACCAAACACCCAAATTACAAACTGCTTTCCGATTTTAATGAGAAGAACGCTTTTAATATCGAAAAGTTTCTTTCTACCCGGATGCCGATGCGTCCCGGTGAACGATACCGCAATTATGAAGTCACAGCCGAAGATCTGGCTTCCCAGACTTTATAAAGTTGTTCCTGCCTGTCAAAGCATGACGCCCTGGCAGGCTTTGTTTTTGTCACGATGAAAGGAGGATTTTTTGAGGATTCGTGATTCTCCCTGAAAAGTAAATAACCGCAGGATTTTTCCTGCCCCATGCCGCCGTGCTGTTTGAAACAGATTTTTTCTAAAAACAGTGCGGCGGCTTTTTTTGTTTCCGGCCTGATACGGCCATATCACAAATTAAAATTTCTGAAATTAAAGGAGGAACATTATGGCATTTTTTGCAAGCGCGATTGATACTTTGAAGATCCTTGTGATCGCCCTGGGCGCAGGTCTGGGCGCATGGGGTGTTGTAAACCTTCTCGAAGGTTACGGAAATGATAACCCAGGTGCAAAATCCCAGGGGATCAAGCAGTTCATGGCTAATTAAAGGGAACAAAAAGAAAGGAAAAACCAATCCAGACGGTATCAGCGGCAGGCTACAAGAATAAATTGTGATTTCACAAGATTGGTGCTATAATAAGAGAAAAGTTCC
>ERZ791822.91-NODE-91-length-54433-cov-25.332156_pt1 | contig 54433 bp, 59 predicted proteins | sample MGYA00510299_ERZ791822 | MGnify/ENA primary metagenome ERZ791822 (study PRJEB30046, sample SAMN00791945) | human gut metagenome | study: EMG produced TPA metagenomics assembly of the A metagenome-wide association study of gut microbiota in type 2...
CCAATGGCTTATTATAAGACTTTGAATAAATCAAATATGGTATTCCACTACTAGGCGGCAAAATCTTTAAATAGAATTTTGAAGAATTATATGCTGAAAGTGTCAATTCTTTTCTCATTCCTTGAGTAGAAAGATAAGGTTGTCCAGCCACTCCACCTCCTCTGACTTTCAATGCAAAAGGCAACTCTCTAACAGCATACATATTTGATGAATAAAATTCATCTGTCTCAGGATAATAAGAATAAGATTTCGTTTCCTGCTTTTGATATTCATCTGCATTAGAAAACAGACTTACAGAATCAGCAACAGAAATGGATCTTGATAAAACCGAACTTTCTGATGCTTCTGAGAAATCATCTAAAAGTCCTGAACCTTGTGTGCAAGAGGTAAGAGCTACGGTCATTCCCCCTACTAATAATCGGCTTACGCCCCATAAAGAATGAAAAAGTTTTTTCATAAAAATGTTTTTTAATTTGGTTCTTGAAATTAGAGTGAATATGTAATATCAATATTGTAAAGATTTGAAGTAAGAAGTTAATCCTTATATATTAGTACAGTAACCATCCCAAGCGGTCATTATAAACCAATGAGAAATAACTTCATATATGTTTCTACATTAGTTCCGATTCAATGAATAAACCGAATCTGGTATAAACTATTATCTGCCTTTTTATAAGAATGGTGGAAATATTTACCCCTATCTGTTCTGCAACTAGTCTATGGATTTCACCAATAATACTTTATGAGAATACAGTACTTTCTTGAGTAAAACCATCCTCATTTTGACATGAAGTCAATTGCCCTAGAACTGCAATTATTGAAGCAGCTATAAATCCTTTAATTATCAATACTTTTTTCATTTTCTAAAAATTTAATGAACATTTTGTTATATAGTACTAGTACGGATGCAAATATACAATATTGATTGTATATAAAATAGCATTCTTAGATATTTTTTGCCATTATGTGTTGATAAACATAAATAATATATATATTTGTACTATACAATCTAAATTATATTAATATGGAAAATATTTATTACTCATTAAAAGACTTTGAACTTTCTTTAAAGAAGAACGCTATCGAGAGAGCTGACGACTTCCAGCAGTACATCAATCAATTAAATGAATTTGGTTGCAAAAGCTATTGGATAACTTCCCAGACAGGAGTCGGATCAACAATGACCATTGAAGGCTTTGACCGACCTGTCACTGCATTTATCTCCAATGACTATTTGGGAATGTCACAACGAGAGGAAACTAAACAGGCTGGAATAGACGCTATTATTAAATATGGAACAGGTGCTTGTGCCGCACAGGTTATAGGTGGATATCTCGATATACATCAACAATTGGAACAAGAAATCGCATCTTTTGTAGGGCAGGAGGACGCAATACTGTTTTCTTCCGGTTTCGGAGCAAATGCAGGGATATTAAGAGCCTTATTAGGTCAAAATGACATTGCGTTAGTGGATCCTTATATCCATACAAGCGCAATGGCAGGATTAAAAGGGACAAATGTAAAGCGGATAGGGCACAATGATTTGGAATATTTAGAGAAAACGCTGAAAGAAACCAAAGACCAATATCAGACCAGGCTTGTAATAATAGATGGGGTATATTCACAAGATGGGGATTTGTCCTTGCTTCCCGAAATAATTTCTCTTTGCAAAACCCATGAAGCTATGTTGATGCTGGATGATGCACACGGAATAGGTGTAATGGGAGCCAACGGTAAGGGAACGGCAGAACATTTCAATTGTTTAGGGCAAGTGGATATCATCACCGGAACATTCAGCAAATCATTTGGTTGTGTAGGAGGATTTGCTGCCGCCTCAAAAAAGATAATACAATACCTGAAATTTTATGCGGACAGCAATGTCTTCTCGGCAGCCCCTACACCACAAGTAACCGCATCCATTTTGAAAGCTTTGGAAATAATAAAGAAAGAACCGGCAATAAGAGCCAGACTTTGGGAAAATACCGATTACCTTAGGAGCCGGCTGACAACCGAAGGGTTTGACATAGGCAAATCCGTGTCACCTATTTTCCCCATTATGATAAGAGATAATAAAAAAGTTTATGAAATAGCTAAAATGTTACAGGAAAAAGGTATCTTTACAATTGGAATTGTATATCCGGCAGTAAGAACCAAAGAGGCCAGATTAAGGATCAGTGTTCTTGCCACGCATGAACATGAACAGTTGGATGCTTTAATCAACGCTCTTAATGATATAAATAAAGATATAAAAATAAAAAAGGAATAATGAAAGAAAGGAGAAAGCGAAGAAGTGCAAAGGACATAGAAGAAAGTATACTTGATGCGGCAAATCAATTGATTGAAAATGATGGATTTTCAAAATTGACAGTTACCGGTATCATACATCTGGCAGAAATCGAACCTGTCCAATTCTACCATAGATATGAGGATTTGAACAAGTTTATTGATGAGTATGTCAAAAAATACGATTACTGGTTCAATGATATCATAAAGTCCCAGAAACAATCAAGCAATGATAAAGAATTGTACACGAACATTCTGACAGGATTGTTCCATTCTTTATCGGAGAACAAAGCAATGCAAGAGCTTCTGAAATGGGAACTGGCTAATAATAATGAAACCAGTCAGCGTACCGCCCGGTTACGAGAACTACATACATTGCCTCTATGCCAAAAATATTCAAGACTGTTCTCAGATACGGATATTGACATTGTAACCATATCCGCACTGATAATAGGCGGAATATACTATCTCATTTTGCATGATGAACTTTCTACTTTCAGTGATATAAATTTAAAAGTGGAATCAGACAGGCAAAGAGTTATTAAAGCCATAAATAAACTGTCAGATATTCTGTTCACTCCTATACCATCTTCTCTTACCAGAGAAACCATTGATATAATAATAAAAATGAAGGAAGATAATATACCAGTGGAAAAAATAGCATATTATACGGGAATACCACAAGACATTATCATTTCAATCTAAAGCACAAATTGGAATAACCAGTCGTATATACTGATTTGAAAATGGGGAACGTAAATAGAACTGTGTCAATCCTTTAATTTGTCTTTTCTTTAGTCTAACATTATTTTAAATATATCTGATTTTCAGATATTTATCCGAAAGTAAAATTGTAAATAATTTTACTTGTTAGGAATTGACACAGTTTGAATTACTGTCTCTGAAAATGAGTAAAAATTGCAGTAAAAAAAACGTGAACATCGATCTTCCCATCGTTGTTCACGGCTTTTTTATAATCTAAGGTATATAGAAAAGCGCAAACTCAGCTTTCCTTCTCCTCTCTATGCTCGGAATTACTTTCCCCTTATAGCACCTAAAGGAAACATACTCCTCATAGATGTCACGCTCCCCTTTTTCCAGCTTCCGTATCAACCGGCTTTTCAGTATCCTGCCATGGCCCTTCAATCTGAAAATGCCCACATTATAGCTCAAAACGCCCAAAAGCAATGCATCATTGTCAAACTCCCGGAACGCATCACAACACTTCCTAAGGTCACTCCTCAGCAGCGAATCGGCCTGTGCCTTGCTCAGGTTCTCGGTCAATGTCTCCCCCGGAAGCAAGCGGTGCCCGTAACCTATGTAAGGCATCTGTCCCTGATGTCAGCCTTCCGCCCGTTTGATGAATTCCACGGCCTTGTCAAACAGCGAATCCGGCACTTCCCCCTTTCCTTGGGCAAAAGCGGAGGAGACCACAAACGCCATAAACACTCCGGCCGTCAGCCTGAGCCATGCCCTACTCATTGTCCGGAACGTTGTTTTCCGCATCATTCACATTGAAACCGTCGGGAAAAATGGCTTGAAAAACACTTTTAGTACGACCAAGTGCAAAGGATGAAACTAAGTGAAATGCGAAAAACGGAGAATCGCTTAAATTATTGATTTTGTTCCTATTTTGTTTCCTTTGCAAGTGGAATAAAATGATATTGCATTGATATATAAATGATTAATCATTTATAGAATAACATTTACTAGATTTCTGTTTAGGGTATCTTGCGACTTATGTATATAATCAACGGAAAACATCCCGTAATCCGTCGTTATGTTCTATTTTAAGTTTAAAGATAAGGAATGTTCCCTGAAAATCAAACCGATTCAGGATTTATTTGTCATTATGCATCTATTCTGCTTTTCTTTTCTCCTCTGCTACACTTTCTATACCCAGCCGTTCACATAGTTTCGGATCGTTCTTGATACGTTCCATTTCTTCGTTGATGATAGCCTGGGCGTCCGCCTTTATCTGGTCATAATTACGCTGTATCTGCTGGAGCATGATGTCATTCCCTTCACTGTCCTTGAATGTGTTGATAACCGGAATTTTTTTGTAAGCCTTTTCTTCAGCACTTACTTTGGCATGGTCTACGATAATTTCTGCATGAAAAATCTTCTGGTCGATTTTCTCACCGAAATTGTCCGATACGGAACCGACAAACGTACCTTGTGAAAGATTGGAAATCTTGGATGCAGGAATCAGTGAGTCCAGTTGGGTATTGATGGATGTGGAAACATCCTGACGGTTGATGGATATGGACTGTCGTTTCTGAAGGATTTTTCCAAAGCGTTCGGAAAGTGTCTTGGCCGTTTCGCCGACCACCTGACCGCTGAATATGTTGCCGACCGTATTTTGAATCACCTTGCTCTCCTTTTCGCCGTAATCTCGGTTAAGCTGGCTGAAGTCCTGAAACCCCAGACAGACAGCCACTTTATTGGAACGTGCCGTTGCAATCAGGTTGTCCAATCCGCGGAAATAGATGGTTGGAAGCTCATCTATAATGACCGTGCTTTTAAGCTGCCCTTTCTTGTTTATCAGTTTGACGATTCTGGAATTATACAGTCCGAGCGCAGCGGAATAGATGTTCTGTCGATCTGGATTATTACCCACACAAAGGATTTTAGGCTCTTTCGGATTATTGATGTCCAAAGAAAAATCATTGCCAGTCATGACCCAGTACAGCTGTGGAGAAATCATTCTGGTAAGCGGAATTTTTGCTGAAGCTATCTGACCTTGCAACTGATCCTGTGCCCCGCCTTTCCAGGCATCCATGAAAGGAGAAAGGTAGTTCTCCAGTTCCGGATAGGAAGTCAATATGGTAAACAAATCAGAGTAAGGTTTGTTCAGCAGTTCCACGGCATGAGGGAAGCTGCAATAGATACCGTTTTTGTATATTTTCAAATACCAGATTATAGCTGCCAGCAGGATAATCGGGGATTCTACAAAGAAGTCCCCCTGTTTCTCGATCCAGGTCTTATTCAAATTTAACATAATGGTATAGCTTGCTTCGTATGCGTCAGAAATGTCCGTCATGAACTCCGGATTAATAGGGTTGCAGCGGTGTGAACGGTGCGGATCATCGAAATTGATGACATAAAAATGTGGCTTTACCTTGTATTTGTCCATATTGTGTAACAAGGTATTGTAGGCAATGGTAGAAAGATCATCGAATTTATAATCATAGATATAGACACTGAAACCTTTGGAAATCATCTGTTTGATGTAGCTATTCACCACTGCATAGGATTTACCGGAACCCGGTGTTCCCAATACGATGGTCGCACGGAAAGGATTGACCACGTTGATCCAGCCGTCGTTGAGCTTGCCGCCATACTGGAATCTGGTGGGCAGGTTGACCGAATATTCATTCTCCATCAGTCTTGTTTCCTGCATGAAGGATTCGTTTTCCATATTGAACACGTCCTCCATCAGATTATGCCTGTAAAGCCTGCTGATCCACAGTCCCGCCATGAGCAGGCATAGATAACCGGCTGCGAGTGTCACCACATACAGGGCCGTGACCGCTTCGTGCGGAAAAGGCAGGTCAAGCAGCCACCAGTCCATGAAAAACAGAACCGCTCCGGCAGTAAGTACCGCCCATATACGCTGCCATGTAATCTTCTCACCCTTGACTCCGATGGTACCCATACAGGATATGGCCAGCAGAAGAACTGCCATCAGTTTTGTCCAAAGAATACAGCCGAATATACCGGTTGTCCTGTCAAAATTCATCAGTATCCGGTCTATGACATCCAGATTCAGATGCCAGGCACTCATACTGGGATAGCAGTACACATAAACGTGGACTACCAGAATAAAAATACTGACTGCCCTGCCGAATTCCATAATCTTGGCAAGAGCTCTCAAATCGTCTTCCTGTTGCATAATGATGTAGATGATTGTGGGAGAATCCGTTGTTCTCCCTGTTGTTGACTCATTTTGATTGATCAGATACCGCGTGATTTGCGCTTCTGCGGTTTCTTTTTCCGTTTCATGCGGCGACGGAACGCTTCTTCCTCGTAATCGATTGCCGGATTTGCCTCAAAGGAGAAGATGCCTGCCGCCTGTTCAAGCGCACTGTTTTCTTCCATACGGTGACCGTACCGTTTCCAAAGTTCCTCCGGACCGGACTGTTGTCTGTCCTGCCAGGGTATTTCTTCCCACCAGTTGACAAGGCCGTTGAATACGTTGGCGGAAAACTCCTTTCCCATACGTGAACCGTTGAACGCCTCACGCCGTTCATGGTCTATGAATGTGACGCCATAGATACGTCCGGTATCGTTCCTTCGGAATACCACATCAATGTGCTCCTGTTTCAGCAGTTCCCTGAATTCCTGTTCCGATTTTGCGTTACGCATTGCCCATACTACCTTGCCGGATATGACCGGCGACCATCTGCCTTCCTTGAAGTCCTGTGTATGCCGTAACATACGTTCGGACAGTCCCGTATTTCCGAAACGCTTGCCGAACCTTGCACTTTTTATTGGAGGGCTGACCACTTTCCCACTATCATCTGTAGCCGAATAGATGATACCCGTATAGGGTGTTCCCATGTAATCGCCCCGAACCTGTAGGGCTTCAATGTTCAGTGTGGAAAGCAGCGCGGAATACTCTCCGAAAGTCTGGAAACGGTAGCTCTCCAGAACGGTCTTCAGTGTGTTTCCTATCTGATGGCGTATATCCCCCTGTAAGGCATCCACCTTTTTCAGTTCCGCTTTCGGATTCCGTCTTTCCGTATCCGCACTGTTACGCAGTCCGAATTCCTGTTCCAGTTCCCGGCAGGCTGTCATGGAACGGCGGTGTTCATAGGAGTCATTGATTTTCCTTCCTTCATCGTCAATGCATACACTTACGATATGTACGTGCGTGTTGCAGGTATCGCCATGTCTGTACACGATGAACGGCTGGTCACCATAACCCATTTTCTGCATGTATTTCTCTGCCAGTTCCGCCAGCCTGTCATTGTCCAGCCTGTCTTCCGGTGCCGGGCTGAGGGCGATATGCAGGACCGGCTTGTCCGTCCTCCTGTTTGCCGTCATATGGTTCTCAAATGAAAGGAGAGCCAGACGCATGTCCTCGCTCGGCAGTCCCGGGCGGTCGGAAATCATCCGGTGTCCTGACAGGATTTCCGCCGTCCCTTGAAATACCTTTTCATGGTTATAGGACAGTGCTCCGTAAAGGCTTGTCCCGTGACTTATCTTTGCAACCATTTCTGTTCATATTCTTTGGTTAAGGCCATAATCTGCCTGTTGAGCAGTATCAGTTCCAGGGTAGCCTTTTCAAGTTTGTAAAGCAGGGACATCGCCCTTTTGTCCCCGAAGTTTTTCTGTACGGCCCTTACGACCTGATTGTAATTGTTGCCTATTGCCTGGAATTGTCTGTAAAATTCCCCGAGCCGGATGTAATAGTCCATGGAAACCTTGTCCACCTTGATTACCTTCAGTTGTTCTGAAAAGATTGATTTCTTGATAAAGATTGTCCTGTCCCTTGCTCCGGATTCCAGAAACAGTTTCTCAAATCTGCTTTTCTCCTGTGCGTTCAGACGGAAATTGTACTTGTAGTCCGCCGGATCAGTTTTCGGTTTTCTGCCTGTCCTTCTTGTCTGTTTTTTCTCCATGCTTTTCTGCTTTTGGGTTATATTGCTTTCTCCGTCAGATTTTCCGACTTTGGAGGAAAATCCCCCGACCGTGAGGGAGGGCAAGTTGGTTTTTGTATGGCAGAATAATTTCTGTCGTACAAAAACACAACTTGCTCTGTTCGTTTGAACAGAGAATCCACCTTCGGCGGATTGCTGCGCGACGTGAGCGGCGTGCTGCTGTCCGTCGGAAGATGTTCCAAGCCGTTCATCGGTTCTGACTTTGCAAAATTATGACCGTGTAAACACTTGTAAAATAGCGGATTGTATGACATATAATGACGCCTGATGACATCTGATGTCATGGTATTGGCTACATATTACCTGTATGCTTGAAAGACCTTATTTTTGACGCGATTTAAGCGTGCAATATTGCAATAACATAATGACATAATAACATAACAACATGGTATTGCAATAATATAAGGACATAATAACATAACAACATGGTATTGCAATAACATAAGGACATAATAACGTAACAACATAGTATTGCAATAACATAATGACACAATAACATAACAACATAATATTGCAATAACATGACAATGTATATATGTACAGGATTATTGCAGCATGTCCTTAAACGGTTATGCCGGTATCACAATAGCGTAATGCCATTGTTGGATTAGTGAAAGAAAAAAGTGAATATTAACCCCAAAAACAAGAGGTATGAACAAACGTCCGATTCTTGTCGCCTTCAGCAATCAGAAAGGCGGTGTGGGCAAGTCCACGGTAACAGCGGTTCTTGCCAGTTATTTTAATTATGTAAGAGGTTTGAAAGTTGCTGTCGTTGACTGTGACTATCCCCAGTTCAGTCTGGAAAAACTGAGGGGAAGGGATTTGAAGAACCTTGAGAAAAGTGAGTATCATCAGCGACTTTTCTGCCGTCAGTTTGAGGACGGTTCCCGTAAGGCCTATCCGATTGTCACTTCTACTCCGGAGGCAGCCGCAGAGATTCCCGGCAAACTGGAAGGCGACTATGACCTGATATTCTTCGATCTTCCCGGAACGGTGAATTCCCGTGGCGTATTCGAGTCCGTCATGAACATGGATTTTATCTTTACTCCCATTGTAAAGGACCGTATGGTCATGCAGAGCAGCCTTTCCTTTGTATCGACCGTTCAGGATTTTATCGGACAGCATCCGGAAGCTCCCCTGAAGGATATACGTTTATTCTGGAACCGTATGGACAGCCGTACTTCCAAGGAACTGTATGTAATGTATAATGCAATAGTGCTCCGCATGGGTTTGAAGGTCTTTGAAACCGTACTTCCGGATCTTGAACGCTTCAACAAGGAAATGACACCTTCTTCCAGGCAGCATTTCCGCTGTACCCTTCTTCCTCCTTCCGAATCACTACTGAAAGACAGCCGTCTTGAGGCTTTTGTTCAGGAGATGGAACGTATCATATTTCCGGGATAATGGCTATGGCAAAAAAAAGAGAGATTTTCAAGGTGGATGAGGATGCCTTGAAGGACATGATGGCCAGTGAATCCATTTCCTGTGGCAAATCTGGAACTGATGTCGGTGAGAATGTTCTTCCTGTCACAGAAAAGGGAAAAAATGTGCCGGAAGTAAAAACACAGGGACAGGAAAAGTCCCGCAAGATGATACGCGCCGATCCCGGACTGGAAGAGAAGGTGGAAATGTACAAGGAACTGTTTCTGGACAGAAAGAAGTCCGTACACCGAAAGCAGACCTATATCAGCTATGACATGTATTGCAGGCTGGCGCGTATCCTTCCCCTTCTGAGTGATGACATGAGTGTGCCCGCTTTTTTGGACAATGTGCTGGCACACCATCTTGAGACTTACAGTGAAGAGCTTGGCGAGCTGTTTCGCCGCAAAACCCAAAAAACATTCTGAAAATGATGTGGATTGTATTGACTGTTGCCGTATTGGTATGCGGCATTCTGCTGTTTTGTGTTTATGTGCTGTCCAACAGGATTTGCTCACTGAAAGAACAGGTCAGGGAGTTGAAAGAGAAAACAGGAATAGCGAACCGCTTTCCCGAATACTGCCGTGTCTATCTGAACGATGTTCCCGTCGGGAACGGTCGGCAGATACGTATCCGTGGCTATCTGTATGACAAGGCAAGCCGCCTTATTCCGTTTATGGCTCCCGGCATGAGTGTTTCAGTCTATGTGAGCAATATCGTGGAGGAACACTTGAAACGCCACGGAGAATTGCTGAAGAATGAACTTGAATGTTTTCTTTATAAGGATTCTTTATGGAAGGACTGATATACTTCTGTGTACGGATTGTCTGTATAGGCTATTTGCTGTACAGCGTGTATGGCTGGAGAAGGCGTATCGAAACTGTTTGTACACTGCTTTATGGGAAACCTTGCGTGAAGAAGGAAAAGAAAGAAACTGCCGGAACGGAATCTGCGGTTTCAGATGCAGAAGTGATGGGAAGTACCCGTTATGTCTATTTGGACGAGAATGCCGGAAAGACTGCCGCTCCCTTCATGAGCCAGCCACTTGAAAGGAATTTTATCGGTGAAGAGGAGGATGTGGAGCAGGAAGACGTGGAATGTAACCTTCAGCTGGAAAAGATGAAACTCCTGCAGGAAGTTCAGGAAGACTTGGACGCGGAGTCTCCCGAAGTGGAATCCGTTTCACCGGTTCTCTCCAGCAAGGACATGGAAGTACTCGGCGAATATCTGACACATCAGGATGAAGCCGACCATGAGAAGGCCATGCAGGCAGCACGTGTTCTGTTCTCCATCAGGCAGACCAGCCTGATTGACGTGTTCCTTTCCAATATGGAGAATTCCGCGATTGTAGAGGAACTGATAGAAAGGTATCTTGACGAGGACGGCAATCCCAGACCACTTAAAGTGAAGGATGGGAATGAACCGTCTGACGAGTGGCGGAAATATATCTGACACCGATATATTCAGGCATCCCGGAAATCTTTTCGGGATGCTTTTTTTATGTCTGTAAGGCTTCCTGAATGACATCTGATGACATCTGGTGACACCTGATGACGGTGTTGTATCACAGCGGTTTAAGCCTTATATATTTGCAGTCGAATTCAACATTTATGTCAAACCCCAAAATGATTCGACAATGAAGAGAAGAATCCTATTTTCAGTATTGTGTGTGCTGGCAGCGGCAGGTGCCTTCGCACAGGGACAGGGTCTTGCCGGCATCAATGAGGCTACCAGCCTTATGACTTCGTATTTCGATCCGGCCACCAAATTGTGTTATGCCATCGGAGCCGTACTCGGTCTGGTCGGCGGTATCAAGACGTATGGCAAGTTCAGCAGCGGTGACCCGGATACGTCCAAGACTGCGGCAAGCTGGTTCTTCGCCTGCATCTTCCTGATTGTGGCCGCCACCATTCTCCGTTCCTTCTTCCTGTAAGCCATGGATTACCGTATCAACAAAGGAGCAGGTCGTCCGATTGAGTTCAAGGGCTTGAAATCACAGTACCTGTTCTTTTTTGCCGGAGGCCTTGTGTCGGTCTTTCTTGCGGTGGTTGTCCTGTATATGGCCGGTGTCAGCCAGCTGGTATGCCTGTCTTTCGGAGCGGTATCCGGTACCCTGGCCGTATGGCTGACCTTCCGCATGAATGCCCGCTACGGTGAGCACGGGCTGATGAAGATGCTGGCCGAAAAACGCCATCCGCGCTATCTGTCAGCCCGTCGCAGAATATTCAGAGCATTAACCAAAAAGAAGAGAAAGAAATGAGAAGTGTATTGAAGGCCTGTGATCTGGAAGACAGATTCCCGATTCTGGCTGTGGAAAACAACTGCATCGTAAGCAAGGATGCGGACATTACGGTAGCCTTCGAAGTCGAGCTGCCTGAACTGTACACGGTGACGGCGGTGGAATACGAAGCCATTCACGGTACCTGGGTAAAGGCCATGAAGGTGCTTCCCAATTATTCTGTCGTGTACAAGCAGGACTGGTTCGTCAAGGAAAACTACCGGAGCGAAGGAGACGGGACGGAAAGTTTCCTGTCCCGCAGCTATGAGCGTCATTTCAACGAACGCCCGTATCTCAGACACCGCTGCTTCCTGTATCTGACAAAGACTACACGCGAACGTGCCCGTCGCCGCAGTGATTTCAGTACCCTGTGCCGTGGCTATATCCTTCCCAAGGAAATCACGGACTGGGATTCGGTCGTGAAATTTCTGGAGGCGGTGGAGCAGTTCGAGCGTATCATGAACGATTCGGGGCATGTCAGGATGAAGCGTCTTAGAACTGAAGAGGTTATCGGAACGGAAGAACGTCCCGGGCTGATTGAAAGATACCTGACTCTCGGTATGGAGGACACGCACCCCGTATTACAGGACATCTGCCTTGATCCGGAACGTATGCGCATCGGTGACAAACGTCTTTGCCTGCATGTGCTTTCCGATACGGAAGACCTTTCCGGCAGTGTGAGCACGGACATGCGTTATGAGCGCTTGTCCACGGACCGTAGCGACTGCCGTCTTTCGTTTGCGGCTCCGGTAGGACTTCTGCTTTCATGCAACCATGTCTATTCACAGTACGTGTTCATCGATGACGCGCAGGAAATCCTGCAACGCATGGAAAAGACTTCACGCAACATGCTGTCCCTGTCGAAATACAGCCGCAGCAATGCCGTGAACTATGAATGGGCAGAAATGTATCTTAACGAGGCGCATACGAAAGGGCTTGTTCCGGTACGGTGCCACTGTAACGTACTGGCCTGGGCGGAAGACGAGGAAGAGCTCAGGCGTATCAAGAACGATACCGGCAGCCAGCTTGCCCTGATGGGATGCGTACCCCATTATAACACGATAGATACCCCGGTGCTGTACTGGTCTGGTATTCCAGGCAATGCGGGCGATTTTCCGGCTGAGGAAAGTTTCTATACCTTTCTGGAACAGGCTGTCTGCCTGTTTGCTTCGGAAACGAATTACCGCAGTTCGCCCAGCCCGTTCGGTATCCGTATGACGGACAGGCAGAGCGGCGTACCGCTTCATCTGGACATCAGTGACCTGCCCATGCGCAAGGGAATCATCACCAACCGCAACAAGTTCATACTCGGTCCCTCCGGCAGCGGTAAATCCTTCTTTACGAACCACCTTGTCCGCCAGTATTATGAACAGGGTACCCATATCCTGCTGGTGGATACCGGAAACAGCTATCAGGGACTTTGCAGCCTGATTCATGACCGGACACATGGCGAGGACGGTATCTATATCACCTATGAGGAGGACAATCCCATCGCCTTCAATCCGTTCTATACGGATTCCGGGGAATTTGACGTGGAAAAGCGTGAAAGCATCAAGACACTGATACTCACACTCTGGAAACGTGAGGATGAAGCCCCAAGGCGTTCGGAAGAAGTGGCCCTTTCTGGAGCGGTGAACGCATACATCCGCAGGATAACGGAAAACAGGGATGTCAGACCCGATTTCAACGGATTCTACGAGTTTGTGCGTGATGACTACCGCCGGATGATTGAGGAGAAGAAAGTCCGTGAGAAGGATTTTGACATCGACGGTTTCCTGAACGTGCTGGAACCGTTCTACCGTGGCGGTGATTATGATTTCCTGCTTAATTCGGACAAGGAACTGGATCTTACCAACAAGCGCTTTATCGTATTTGAACTGGACAATATCAGCGGAAACAAGGTGCTTTTGCCCGTGGTCACGCTGATAATCATGGAAACCTTCATCGCCAAGATGCGCCGTTTGAAAGGTATCCGCAAGATGATACTTATTGAGGAATGCTGGAAAGCACTGATGTCCGCCAATATGAGTGAGTACATAAAGTATCTCTTTAAGACCGTCAGAAAATATTTCGGGGAGGCTGTGGTGGTGACACAGGAGGTGGACGACATCATCAGCTCCCCGATTGTGAAGGAGGCCATCATCAACAACTCTGACTGCAAGATCTTGCTTGACCAGCGGAAATACATGAACAAGTTCGACCATATCCAGCGGCTTCTCGGACTGACCGACAAGGAACGCGGACAGATCCTGTCCATTAACCAGGCCAACCATCCCGGACGTTTCTACCGTGAGGTCTGGATCGGTCTTGGCGGTACTCACTCGGCCGTGTATGCCACGGAAGTCAGCGATGAGGAATATGCCGTATATACCACGGAAGAGTCGGAAAAGCTGGAATTGCAGAAGTTGGCCAAGGAACTGGGCGGAAATCTGGAACTGGCCGTGAAACGCATTGCGGAAATGAGAAGGGAAAGGAAAATGTCAAACGGTAAAGCATGACGGTTATGAATGACAGTTTTGAATCGGATGAAAGAAAGCGTAAGGAGACCATTGAATGTCTCTACTGGTCCCTGATGAACGGATGGGACATACCGAAGGAGATCTGTGAACATTACGGATTTTCAGAAGACTATGAGCTGTATCACCGGCTTGAAAGTATGGAACCGGAAGATTACAGGGAAAGAAGGCTCAGAGGCGAGATACCTGATGCCGTAGAGGTCGATGTAAGACTTACACAAGCCGTGGAAAAGGTCTTTGAACGGCTTTGTTCCCCTCCTCCTGTCCAGTATCTCGACAAACTGTACGAGGAACTGGAAAAGCTGGGAGGTTTCATAGTCAATCCGAAGAATATTGACAGCCCTTTCATTAATTCCGGTTTTCTCATGAAATACGGCATTGACCGGAATTCCCCGGATGAAATCAGACAACAACAGGCAGAAAAGGGCTATAAGGAACTTTATGCCCGGTTTGAAACCATGATTGGTCTGAGGTCCTCAAACAAAAAGGACGACACCACTATCCGCAAGGAATGCCGGCAGCCAGCCTATAAAGACAAGCTGTACGGAAAAGTCCGCATCCCTGTCAGTCCGAATCCAAAGAGACGCAAGATGGGACTTTGAGAGATTCAGTAAAACAAGAACAACATCATTAAAAAGACAAGACATGAAAAACAGACAGTTGTACAGACTGGCCGCCTGCCTGATCGGGGCGGCATCACTGCTTCTACAGAGCTGTAGTGAAAGCAGGTTCAAGGACTGTGACCGCCTGTGCGGTTCATGGAGCAGTGTGGAAGGCAAGCCCGATGTCCTTATTTATAAGGAAGGGGACGCCTACAAGGTGACGGTCTTCGCCCGCAGCGGAAAGACACGGAAGCTGAAGCCGGAAACCTATCTGCTGGTGGAAGAAAACGGTAACCTGTTCATCAATACCGGCTACCGCATAGACATCGCCTACAATGAGGCGGCTGACGTATTGACCTTTTCTCCGAACGGTGACTATGTAAGGAAGGAGGTACGTCCATGAGAAAAAGACTGCTGCTGCTTTGTGCAGGAACCTTTTTTCTTGCCGGACAGATACGGGCACAGTGGGTGGTGACCGATCCGGGAAATCTTGCCCAGAGTATCATCAACATGTCGGACAATATCGTGCATACCTCTTCAACTGCGACAAGTACCGCCCAGAATTTTGCGGAGACGGTGAAGATATACCAGCAGTACAAGAAATACTATGATGCCCTGAAGTCCGTCAACAATCTGGTGAAGGATGCCCGTAAGGTCAGTGAGATCATCCTGATGGTCGGTGACGTGTCGGAAATCTACGTGACCAATTTCCAGAAGATGCTGGATGATGAGAACTTTTCTCCGGAAGAACTGGATGCCATCGCTTTCGGTTATACCAAGCTTCTGGAAGAAAGCAACGGGGTGTTGCAGGACCTCAAGCAGGTAATCAACGTCAGCACCCTTTCCATGACTGACAAAGAGCGTATGGATGTGGTGGATGACTGTTATGCCAGTATGCGCCGTTACCGCAATCTCGTGAATTACTATACGAACAGGAATATAGCCGTGAGTTTCCTGCGTGCCCGCAAGAAGAATGACCTTGACCGTGTCTTGAAACTCTATGGTAATGACACCTCCAAATACTGGTAGCCTATGGTATTGTTATCCGTGGATTTCTCGAATCTCCATACCATTCTGGAGAGCCTTTACAATGAAATGATGCCCCTTTGTGAGGATATGCTGGATGTTGCCAAGGGACTTGCCGGACTCGGTGCACTGTTCTATGTGGCCGTCCGTGTCTGGCAGTCGCTTGCCCGTGCCGAACCGATAGACGTGTATCCGCTTTTGCGTCCTTTTGCGATAGGCATTTGCATCATGCTTTTTCCGACCCTGGTACTTGGAACGATGAATACGGTGCTGAGTCCGATTGTGCAGGGAACTCACAGGATGCTTGAGGGGCAGACGATGGATATGCACCAGTACCGTGAGCAGAAGGACAGGCTGGAACGTGAGGCCATGCTCCGTAATCCGGAAACGGCCTATCTGGTCAGCGACGAGGAGTTTGACCGTCAGCTGGACGAGCTCGGATGGTCGACCGATGCCATGGCAATCCGCATGGGCATGTATATGGAAGTGGGCATGTACAATCTGGAAAAGTATATCCGTGACGCCTTTCGCAGTCTGTTGGAACTGCTTTTTGCCACCGCATCCCTGCTGATAGATACGGTAAGGACCTTTTTCCTGGTGGTATTGTCCATCCTTGGTCCCATTGCCTTTGCCTTCAGTGTGTGGGACGGTTTCCAATCCACGCTCAGCCAGTGGTTCACACGTTACATTTCCGTCTATCTGTGGCTTCCCGTGAGTGACCTTTTCAGCTGTATGCTGGCCAAAATTCAGGTGCTTATGCTGCAGAACGACATCCTGGAGCTCCAGAACAATCCGAACTATTCGCTGGACAACTCCAATTCGGTATATGTGATCTTCATGCTGATAGGTATCATCGGATATTTTACCGTGCCGACCGTGGCCGGATGGATTGTGCAGGCAGGTGGTGCCGGAAACTACAACCGGAACATCAACCGTACCGCGACCAAGGCCGGAGGATTTGCAGCCGGTGCCGCAGGTTCCGGACTGGGAAATATCGGAGGGCGTCTGCGTGGAAAATAAACAGAACAGGAACATAAAAATCATGAAAACAGATGGAATTCAAATCACTGACCAATATTGAAAGCAGTTTCAGACGGATACGTCTGATGCTTGCGGTCTTTGTCGGATGCTGCACGCTTGTAACCGTTTTTGCCCTGTGGAACTCATACCGCTTTGCTGAGAAACAGCGTGAGAAAATTTATGTACTCGATGGCGGCAAGTCACTGATGCTTGCCCTTTCGCAGGATCTTTCACAGAACCGTCCGGCTGAAGCCAGGGAGCATGTCAGAAGGTTCCATGAGCTCTTTTTCGGGCTGTCGCCACAGAAGGATGCCATCGAGCACAATATCAACCGTGCCTTGCAGCTGGCGGATAAAAGTGCCTATCATTACTATGTGGATTTTGCCGAGAAAGGATATTACAACCGTTTCATTTCCGGCAACATCAACCAGGTGGTACGGGTGGACAGCGTGGTCTGCGACTTTTCCGGCTACCCCTACAGGGCCAGGACGTATGCCCGCCAGATGATTGTCCGTGAGAGTAACGTGACGGAACGTTCGCTGGTGACTGACTGCCAGCTTCAGAATACGTCCCGTTCCGATGACAACCCCAACGGCTTTATCATCGAACATCTGACCATACTGGAAAACAAGGACATAAGGAGTGTAGAGCGATGAAAAGGAACCTGACGAGACAGGCGGACCTGCAACTTAGGAGGTTCTGCCACAGACTTACCGTGAAACAGCGCAAGGCCGTTCTCTGGATACTGTTTGTCCCGTTTGCCGCCGTATGTGTCTATACGGCATACCGGCCGTTTATGGGCAGTAAGAACCGGGAGTCCGGAATGGAATTTATGGAAAAGGATTCACTCCGTATGGAGTTCATTCAATCTATTGTAAGAAATGGAGAAAGAAAAAGTCAAGAAAGTAATGGAACGGCTTATGAAACCGTTCAGGCTCCGGTCCTCAAAGGACAGGAAGCCGTTGAGTGAGGAACAGAAACGTAAACGCGCCAGATTTTTGGTGTATCCGCTGATGTTCCTGCTGTGTCTGGGAAGTTTCTATCTGATATTCTCACCTTCCGGGCAAGAACGGGAGCGGCAGGATAAAGGACAGGGATTCAATACAGAAATCCCTTCTCCCGAGGACAGCCGTCTGGAATGGAACAAGAAGGATGCCTATGAAAAGGCTCTGATGGAACAGGAAAGCAGGAAAAGGAAGACATTTTTTGAAGCTGCGGAGTCCATGTTTGCCAAAGAGGAACGGAAAGACAGTGTCCGTCTTCCCGACGATATTCCATCGGAGAGGCAAACGAACACGGGAACGGAAACTGAAAAAGGCAATGCCGGACCGGTCAGTTCCTCTGCCGGAGCCTACCGTGAGATGAACCGTACGCTGGGAAGCATCTATGAACCGCGGACCGATCCGGAAAAGGAAAGGCTTCTGGAAAGGATTGAGGAACTGGAACGTATGCAGCAACAGCAGCAGAAGCAGGAGCCACTGTCAGGTATGGAGGAAAAGATGGCCCTGATGGAAAAATCCTATGAACTGGCTGCCAAATACAATAACCGTCAGGCAGCGGAAACTCCTTCTCCCGTCAGAAAAGCGGAGGACAAAAAGGTCATACCGGTGAAACAGGTTCACAATGAGGTGGTATCCTCGCTTTCCAGACCCATGAGCGACGAAGAGTTCATATCCGCCTTTTCGGGAGAACGCAATGCCGGTTTCAATACGGCTGTCGGCCGGAAGACAGTAACGGAAGGCAATACCATTTCTGCCTGTGTACACGGAACACAGACCGTATCCGACGGACAGGCCTTGCGCCTGCGGCTTACCGAGCCTATGTCCGTTGCCGGACGTTTCATACCGAAAGGGACTGTACTGGTAGGTGGCACACGCATACAGGGTGAACGGCTGGAAATCATGGTCAATGCCGTGGAATATAAGGGAACTATCCTGCCGGTGGAGCTGGAAGTCTATGATCTGGACGGACAGCAGGGAATCCTGGTGCCGGGTTCACTGGAATATGACGCTGCCAGAGAGATTGCCGCCAACATGGGAACCTCGATGAACAGCAGCATCAACATTTCCACCGATGCCGGGGCGCAGATTGCCTCCGATCTGGGAAAAGGTGTGATACAGGGCGTTTCCCAGTACATATCCAAACGGATGCGTACGGTAAAGATTACTTTGAAGGCCGGACACCGGGTACTGCTCCATTCACCGGAGAAATGAAATACAGGAAACTATGAAAGAAAAGACAACCATTAAACAAAAGCACATGAAGAAGATTCTGATGATGTTTGCCCTTTTACTGGGCGTATCGGCTGCCTGGGCGCAGCAGAGTAGCGGTGATTATTATGAGGGGCTGACCCGCAAGATCGGTTTCAGCCAGATGATTCCGCCGCACGGACTGGAAATAACGTATGACAAGACCGTCCATGTCATTTTCCCGGCTCCGGTCAAGTATGTGGATCTCGGTTCTACAAACCTGATAGCCGGCAAGGCCGACGGTGCCGAGAATGTAATCCGAGTAAAGGCCACGACACGCAATTTCAGGGAGGAGACCAATATGTCTGTAATAACCGAAGACGGGAACTTCTATACATTCAACGTGAAGTATGCCGACGAGCCGCTGCTGCTGAATGTGGAGATGTGTGATTTCATCCATGACGGAGAATCGGTGAACCGTCCCAACAATGCCATGGAAATCTATCTGACCGAGCTGGATAACGAATCCCCCCGTCTGGTACGTCTTATTATGAAATCCGTGTATGAGAATGACAAACGCCGTATTCGTCATATCGGTTGTAAGCGTTTCGGTATCCAGTATCTGCTCAAAGGGCTGTACACCCATAATGACCTGCTTTATTTCCATACCCAGGTAAAGAACTCCTCGAATGTGCCCTTTGACGTGGATTTCATTACGTTCAAGGTGGTGGACAAAAAGGTGATGAAGCGTACGGCCATGCAGGAGCAGGTGATTTATCCGCTGCGTGCCTATAATTATGTGACACGTGTAAACGGCAGTGATTCGGAATGCACGGTATTCGCCCTTCCCAAGTTTACGATACCGGACGACAAGAAACTGGTTGTGGAGATGTATGAGAAACAGGGCGGCCGTCACCAGAGTTTTGAGGTGGTCAACGAAGACCTGGTGCGTGCAGAAACCATCAATGAACTGAAGGTGCGATGAGAACGAAAGTATTGTATATGCTGGCATTGCTGCTTGTCCTTTCCGTAGGGCAGGCAGACGCCCAGCGGATTCTGCCAAGGATGCAGGGCATGGAAATGCGTGGAGGTATGGCTTCCGATAACGGGTACTATATGGGAATGACTCTTTCAAGCTATGCCAAAGGCGGGAACAAATGGGTATATGGAGCAGAATACCTGCATATGAAACACGGTTACCGTCATGTGACCATCCCTTCGGCGCAGTTTACGGCAGAAGGCGGATATTACCTGAATTTCCTTTCCGATGCGGGAAAAGTGTTCTTCCTCAATCTGGGAGGATCGGCACTGGCCGGATATGAGACGGTAAACTGGTCCGATAAAAAGCTCTATGACGGGGCTACCCTGAAAAACGGCGATGCTTTTGTGTACGGCTGTGCCCTGACGCTGGAGATGGAACTGTACCTTGCCGACCGTGTGGCATTGACGGCTTCCTTGCGTGAGCGTTTCCTGTGGGGCGGAAGTCTCGGACATTGCCATACCCAATATGGAATCGGCATTCGTTTTATGATAAATTAGCGGGTTATGGAACTGGAACAGATTAGACGGATTTCTCTTGTCGGTTTTCTTGAAGATTTGGGGCATATGCCTGTATCCCGTAAAGGAAATGATGTCTGGTTCAGATCCCCTTTCAGAAATGAGAGAACCGCATCCTTCAAGGTGGATACGCAGCGGAATGTTTGGTTTGATTTTGGCCTCGGAAAGGGAGGTGACATCTTCCATCTTGCCGGAGAACTGACCGGAAGCACCGGTTTCATGGAACAGCTGGAGTTCCTTTCAGGGAAATCCGGCATCCTTCCCCTCCGGCCTTTACTGGAACGTAAGAAGATACCCCGCGTTTCCGGATTCGAGGACGTGAAAGTGACGGAACTGAGTCATGAGGCATTGAAAAGCTACCTGAAAGAGAGAGGAATTGATCCGGCCGTAGCCGGGAGGTTCTGCAAGGAAGTGGCATATGGAATACGGGGCAAGCGGTATTTTGCCATAGGCTTCATGAACCGGAGCGGCGGTTATGAACTGCGCAACCCGATGTTCAAGGGCTGTATCTCTCCCAAGGACATTTCCTGTGTGTCCCTGTCCGGAAAGAAACAGGATACGTGCTGTGTGTTCGAAGGGTTTATAGATTTCCTTTCGGCATTGGTATTGCGGACCGTGAAGGACGAGGACTGCCTGGTGCTGAACTCTGTATCCAATCTGGAACGGTCGTATGCCGTTCTGGAGGGTTACAGCAAAATCCGGTGCTTTCTTGACCGTGACCGGGCCGGGATTACCGCACTGGAGACTTTGAACATACATTTCGGAAATAAGGTTACGGACTGTTCCGGTCTGTATGATGGATTTAAGGACTTGAATGAATATCTGACGAAAACAAAGGAAAACAAATGAAGACAGAAAAGAATATGAGAAAAGGATTTGGGCTGGCAGGCAAGATTGCCGTGTTCTGCATAGGTCTGGTCAGTCTTGTACTGACCTCGTGCGAATCCGAGCTGGAAATCCAGCAGAGTTATCCGTTTACCGTGGAAACAATGCCAGTTCCCAAGGAACTGAACAGGAATGAGACAGCTGAAATACGGTGTGAACTCAAAAGTGAGGGCGATTTTGACGGTACGGTCTATACGATCCGTTATTTCCAGTATGACGGGGAAGGTTCCCTGAAACTGGACAACGGTCTTGAATTCAAACCGAATGACCGTTATCTGCTGGAGAACCGGAAGTTCAGGCTGTATTATACTTCACTATGTGACGAGACGCAGAACTTCATTGTCGTTGTCGAGGACAACTGGGGAAACATGACGGAAATGGAATTTGACTTCAACGATGCAGGTGATGAAGAAACGGATGCCGTGGAAGATTCTTTGTCAGTTCAGGAAGGAGGTGCCCTATAATAACCGTTAGACTTCTAAGGTCAGTACTGCCATTGGTGGTACTGGTCATGACGGTAACTTCCCTGCGTGCACAGGGGAATGTGGAAGACTCACGTTGGGAAACGGCTGTCAGGTGTATCAAGAAGTTTGAAGGATGGCATGGTCCGGAACATTATCCGTATGTTGCATACGGTCACCGTATCAGAAAAGGGGAAAAGTTTCCCGCCAGACTGACAGAAAGTGAGGGAGACAGCATTCTGAGAAAGGATCTGAAGGAAATGTGTGCATTGTTCCGTCATTTGGGAAAGGATTCGCTGCTGATAGCCTGTCTTGCTTATCAGGTGGGACCATATAAGTTGCTAGGTTATGGCAGGATGCCCAAAAGTACGTTGATAAGGAAATTGGAAGCCGGTAACCGGGACATTTATGCGGACTTCATACGATATTGTCACTATAAGGGAAAGAAAATTCCGTCAATAGAAAGGAGAAGAAAAGAAGAATACAGGTTACTTTTCATATTATAGTTTTATATATGAATTAATAATTTGTATTTTGAATTGTTTTTATGAAAACTATATAACAACTTTTTATTTTCTCGGAAAAATATACTTTTGTGCCAAGTCAAATCGAAAGTATTTCCGTAACGGATTTCTATATGGCAGAAATAAGAAGCTGGATATAACAAAGCTTTGTACAGGTAGGGTTGTATGTGAAGGAAATGGTCATGGATGTACTGAACAAACTCGGAGCAAAAATGAAATCAGCAATAGCCAATTACTGCTATTTCTTATATAATAGTTCTGCGATAATTTATGTATCAAAAGATATTGTAAATTCATTTTTTTTTATGATAAAGTATAGTATATAAACAATTTTACTAACTTTGTGGAGTTTTTCATACCATTGTGTAATTAATTCGTTTTAATGGTGGATTAAAAAATAATAGATATTTAAAACCGTAATAATATGTTTACACATAAGCTACTCTATCCCATCACTACGCTGATGATTGTTATGTTATTGGCAGCCTGTGATAAACATACTACATTATTAGAACAGATGGATATGGCAGAGAATTTTATGAATACCAAACCTGATTCTGCCCTTGCCATATTGGAAGACATTACAGTTTCTAATATTAAGGGTAAAGAGGTAGAAGCTAGATATGCTCTGCTCAAGTCAATGGCATTGGATAAGAACTACATTGACACAACTACTTTCGATATTCTTCAACCAGCTATTGATTACTATATAAAGAATGGCACTCCTGATGAGCAGTTTCGGACATATTATTATCAAGGTAGAATATACCAAAATCGGGGCGATGATGAATCTGCGATGAATTCTTTCATGAATGGATGTGATTTAAAACAATTAGTGACTGACTCGTTATTACTAGCTCATACATTGGTGGCTCAAGGTACTTTGTATCTCAAACAGTACAAGATAAATAAGTTTGTTCGTAATAATATCGAAGCTGCAAAATTGTATGGAGCAGTCGGTAAAGATATTCTTGAGATTAAAAGTTATACGAATGCACTTGATGGTTATGTTATGTTGAACAACCAATCAGCAGCTGACAGCCTTCTGTCTATTTGTGCACCTTTGGTACAAAAGAATTCTAGTGGAAAAACATATCTATTTTCTTCTTTATTATCTTATACTATAAAATTCAGTTCATCAGATGACATCAAGTCCTTTTTAGATGAATATCATAACACAGAGTTGACATCAGATGAGATAATGAATTTTGCCAAAGGATATGCAAAAATTGGTGAGTGTGATAAAGCTATAAATTTTCTATCGAGAATCAATTTGAATACTTCTTCTTTAGATTCTCTTAAATATGTCTCGATTAAAATTGAAATTATGGAGAAACAAGGTAATTATGAGCAAGCTTTAAGTTTGTATAAGGATTACTCTGTCATGCTGGAACGTTATCAAAGTGATTTGCTTTCACACGATTTACTGTTTTCAGACAAAAAACATCAACTTAGAATTGAAAACTTAATTGAGATCCATAATAGAGACCGAATTATTTGGGTAACTTTATGTAGTATATTGGGCTTATTCATGCTTGTTGGCTGGTTATATTACCAAGATTACCGTAGTAAGGCTAGACGCATCCTGACTGAAAAAGAGAATGCTAATTTGAAACTTGAACAAGACAATCTGCGCAAAGAAAAAGAAAGAGTAGAGTTGGAACGTGACAAGAAAATATTGGAAACAGAAAATCTTAAATTAGAGATTTCTCAATTAGTAAGTGAACGTGATAGTTTAAAGGAATTGCAGAGTAAGCTATCAGAATTTTCACAACCAATACAAGATGTCATCAAGATTAGACTTGATATGCTCAATGGTTTATTGGCAAAAGAGATAACAAATAATGATAGTTATGCGGAACCATACAATAAGTGGATAGAGACAGTTCATAATGATAAAAAGAAGTTTATGGACTCGACTCGTCTTGCTTTCGCTGCGTCACATCCAAAGTTTATGGAATATCTCGAACAGCATAGATTATCAATTGATGAAATTAATTATCTATGTTTATATGCAATAGGGTTACGTGGTAAAGAAGTAGGAGAATATATCCAATTAAAACGTCATTACATTATTAGTCATGAAATCCGAAAGAAGTTGGGCATAGACGAACATGAGACTAATATAGGTCTTTATATCCGTCGACAGTTGAAAATATTAGAAACATGAGTTCAGAATCAAATATGATGAAAAATAGTTGGAAGGTGTGTCAAAATTAAAATGACTACTCCTCAAAGTTACAGATTATAACTATAATATTAAAAGGGTCGTATCAAACTCTGTATTGGGTAATGATACGGCCCTTTCTTTAGTCTTTTAGGATGCTCAAATTTCAAGTTATAAGTTCATATTTTCAGAAAAAGAGTTTTGACATACCCTCTTATTATTATATGTAAAAACCATCATCCGTCAGTAATTTATTTCTATATCACTCCTTTGTTATAACTAAACCAAGTTAAAAATTCAGTTAATAGGAAATCACAGTATTATTATATCATGAATATTGAGTAATTATAAAGTAAAATGTCCACTTTGACATATCTCGTAAAACTTTGTAGAGCATTGTAAAACTTCTTTTTCTTGTGTGTGCTATAATTGCTGTAAATCAATGAGATAAATATTTTTATGTAAAACTTTTGCCTTTGGTTGAAAATATTATATGCAATAATTTTATACCATCAAAACAAAAATAGTGAATATGAAAAAGACAATTATTTTATTTGGGCTACTATTAGTAATGAGTTACACTGCTTTTGCAGAACAACGTGGAATCTTTATGAATTTACATGGTGATATTAATCCGAAAAAAGACACGGAAGTAAATCGTACACCGATGAAACAACCAATAATGGTAATCTATGATTCTGATGTGCACAAAATAGAAGTAATCGGAATCGGATCATTGGAAGCTGAAGTTTTTCTCTATAATATAGATGGGACTCTTGAAAGCTACTCTCCAATATTGAATACAGATTTTACTGTTTTAGCTTCTGGTACTTACATAATCCGAATACAAGGAGATGAATGGTATGCGGAAGGAGAAGTTAATGTATAATCATCAAGTATTACGGGTCTAGTTGTCGGTTGTAAGAGTTGTTATGGCTATAGATTCACTGGTTAGACCAAGATGATATTGCTTGACCTTATGCGATTTCATAACAATGATTAAGTCTTATAGAATCTTGCGGTTATTAGTTGCCCAACTTGATAACTTTTGATTCAAGTAAGTGAAATGTTTCGCATATCAGTAACTATGCGGACATAGTTGTTGTACTGAGTTTTGTTCAGGTAAGTGGTTGTTGAGAGAAAACGTATTTATTTTGGAACATAACAGCCATTTGTATTTGACTGTAAAATCAAGTACATCGCATTCCAGAAAAAGTATAATTGACTAGACATTATATCGAATAAGGTTTTAGGGTACTGATAACCAATAGCCCTATTCCTTATTCTGTATAAACTCTACTATATTTTAATAATTTCAAATGACGATTTTCTTACTCTTAAGTGAGTGTAAAAAAATATTATGAGCAGATTGTTTTTATTTATTATGGTATCACTTTTCCTGATTGCCAAGTTACAAGCGCAATGTATTAAAGGCTATGTGTTTGATGAAAGTCATAGACCGATTGAATATGCAAATGCATTATTGCTTTTACAATCAGATTCTTCTTTTGTCGAAGGGACAATCACAGATGCAAATGGACATTTCTCTTTTGGCAACAGAATTGATACAGAAGGATACATACTTAAAGTTAGCTACGTTAGCTATAAAGATAAATATGTTGAAATACACAATAATTCTAAAATAGACTCAATTATATTGCATCCAGATAATATTGAATTGAATGAAGTTATTGTAAGAGGGAATAAAAAAATAGTTTCAAAAAACAATTATGGTATCAGTGCAAATATAGAAAACAGTTATTTAAGCCATACAGGAAATGCTAATGACGTTCTTTCACATTTACCGTTGTTTGTCGAAAAAGAAGATGGCATCCAAATACTAGGAAAGGGGAAGCCTGTTATCTATATTGACAATAGGTTGGTAAAAGATGAAAGTGAATTAGAGCGATTATCTTCTAATTCAATAAAACATATTGATATAATAACGAAACCTGGTAGTGAGTATTCGTCTTCAGTCAAAGCTGTAGTTAAAATTTATACAATCCGAACTAAAAATAGAGGATTTGAGATAAATATGCAAAGCTACGTGAATATGAGGGAGAGAACTTCAGAATACATTGGAGGAGAACTTAGATATAACTATAATGGACTTAATGTATTCATTAATGGCGATTTTCTGGACAATCGTCGTGATTATGAAAGGCGAACCGCATATACAACTAAACAATCTGAAACATCATATAGAGGAGATGTTTCATCGAATGGTCAAAATGCTCATGTGAGTGGTGGAATTAGCTATGATTGGAAACAACACTCTTGGGGAGTAAGGTATGAGTATGCAACAGTTCCTAGTAATAAGGAACAACAGAATTTAAATGTGGATGACGGTAATCTCTTTTATACGACAAAATCTAAGTTTCAAAATGAGTCTAATAGCCAGTATATTAATGCCTATTATAATGGCAAAATTGCTGCTTGGCTAACTGAATTTAATTTTGATTATAGTAGAGGATTATTTGATAAGTTATCAAATATAAACGAAAGCCACAAAACCAATCCTATTGTTTACACAACTAAAGATTCATATAATTTGTTGGCAGCTCAGTGGAAATTCAATCGGCATTTTAAGGAAAATGCAATCAATTTTGGAGCAGAGTATCATCGGACAACCCTAAATAGTGTTCAACAAATGTTACAGAAAAATGACGAAAAAGAATTGTCAGATGTAGATAATAGAAATAAGCAGTTATTGGCAGCCTTATTTGCTGATTATAATCACGAATGGAAGCATATGTCCCTTATCACAGGTGTGAGGTTAGAACATACACGATTTGATTATTATGAACATGGGAGAAAAATACAAGAACAATCCAAAAAATATACCACACTGCTTCCATATCTGACATTTAACTACGACTTAGGTGATGTTGAAACAGGGTTAAGTTTAAGAGAATACATAGAACGTCCATCCTATACAAATTTGGGGAATGTTACTACTTACACATCTGCTAAAACAAGATGGCAAGGAAACCCTTATTTGGAAAGTGCGCAAACATTTGAAATTAATATGGACTTGATGTACAGAGAATTCATGGTTTCTTTAGGAGTACAGTTTATTAAGAATGGTATTTTCGAGGTCAACCAATCTTCTTCTGAAGATGAAAGTATTTTGATTGTAAAACCCATAAACTTGCCTAAATACAATTGCTACTATTTAGATGCTTCTTATAGCTTTCATTGTGGTATATGGCATCCCATATTAAATGCTAGTGTACAATATCAGAACTTAAAATATGGCATCAATCAGGAAAAATATAACAAACCTTTAGCAGAATTTTTTTTAAATAATAGGTTTAGTTTCAAACGAGATTGGAATATTTGGCTTTCGTTTGGGTATCGAACAAAAGGAAATTATGCAACAGGATATACGTATGGTTATAAAAATCTTGGACTTACTATTTCTAAATCCTTTTTTAACAAGGTGCTTTTGTTGAAATTGGATTGTAAAGATATTTTTAACACAGGGCGTGAGAAAATAAAAGTAGACACAAATAATCTATTAATGATGGATAGTTCAATAGGAAATACACGAGCTGTTAAGTTTACTATCACATATAAATTCAAGGGGCATTCTGACAAATTCAAAGGGAAAGGCACATCACAAGATGAAATTGACAGACTTAAAAGAGTTATAAATTAATTATATAAGTAATTCAAATATAATAAACAGATTATGAAAAAGAAAAAATTGTTGAAAGTTGAGGACGAATTGTCCAATGACAAGCTTGCCCAAATCATAGGCGGCGTGTCATCATTAAGATTCTCAGTAACGATCAGCATGGCATCTCAACCCGAATTGTCTGAAGCTTCGTCCGGTAAGGACAAGGATAGTGACGCAGATGAAAGTCTTAAAATTGTCGAACCTTTAAAATAGTCAGGGGAAACACGTCATCATCAAAAATAATATTAACAATCAGTTTGATATCTCAATCCAAATTGTCAGAAACTTTATTTGTCAAATATGACAATATTCAGTAGGACAAAAAATGTAGAGAATGTTTGATTATGACAATTATAGTTTCACATTGAGAACAAATAGAAGTTTTAACAAATTCGATAAGAGGCTGGGTTCAAAAATATCAATTCATAAGAGTCGTCTCTAATTTAGGGATATACTTCGCCCGTGACGTGTGGTATTTTTTATATTTTGGCGCAGTCTCTTATTGTTAAAAAAATAAGGTATGATTTTAATAATATCTCAATATAGTGATTATGCTACAACTCAAGTAATAAATTGGTTATTATATTACAAAAAAAAATTTGTTAGAATCAACGGCGATGGTTGTTATCACTTTTTGGAAATTTCACCTGAAAATATCATTGTTGAAATCAATTACAATCATTATAACTTGTTAGAATGTAATAAGTATTGGTATAGAAGAGATGGAATATCATCTTTCCAATTATCTACTAATATTGAGCAAATATCAAATAGGTCAGACATACTTCAATGTATAAAATATTCAATCAAAAATGAGATAGAAATTATCAAATCACATATTTATAATAAGATTGAGAATAAGATTGGATTTAAAAACTGCATTGGGAATTATGCAACAAGAGGTGTTAACAAGTTAGATGTATTAGACAAAGCAAAGGATTGCGGGTTAATGATACCACGGAGTGTGATAACAACAACTAAAAAAAAATTGGAGAAAATTTTAGAAGAAGGAAAGCTCGTTACAAAAGCCGCTTCAGAATGCATCTATGATTCTGATGAAAATAATCGCTATGTCTCATACACAAATGAAATAAACACAGAGAGTCTAAACCTTTTGCCCTCAACATTTATGGCATCACTTTTTCAAGAAAATATTGTAAAGAAATACGAACTTCGGATATTTTATTTAAAGGGAAACTTTTATCCGAGTGTGGTATTTTCACAAGAAAGTAAATCTGGAAAAATCGACTGTAGGAGAAATAGCAATTGTAGATATCTTCCATACAAATTGCCAAAAGAAATTATGGGAAAATTAAATAAATTAATGAAACTCCTAAAATTAAATACTGGATCAATTGATATGATTGTTGATCACAACAATAACTACATCTTTTTAGAAGTAAATCCGGTAGGCCAATTTGTAGCTTATGGAGAATTTTGTAATTATTATCTTGATCGTGAAATGGCAAAAATATTGTGATAATGGAGAATCAAAATTATATATTGATTAATGAAGATATAAAACCAATATTTCCTGTTTTTCTTAATTATATTGAAATATTTTCTAAACAACAGATTATAAAGTTTGATTATCAATTGTTGATGTCAAAAAAAACAGGTAGCTATTCTATAATAGCACCAGCTTCTAAACTAATTTCAAGTATTATAGATTTTTCAGAGATTTGATTATGGGCAAACAATATAGAAACAAATATATGTACATATATGCAGATGTGTTTTTTACTAAAGGTTATAATAGAACTCTAATTTGTGAACCTGCAGTTAATAGCTCATGGCATTTTATTCCTAATGAATTTTACGAAACTATTTTGCTATTTAGAAACAAGCTAATTGATGATATAATTGATGAAAATCCTTATAATATAGATGTAGAAGGATTAATTGAATATTTACTTAAGAATAATTATGGCAGTTTGGTTGATGATATTTCTCTATTTCCACCTATAGAGATGAAATGGTATTCGCCTCATGTAATAGAAAATGCGATAATTGATATTGATAAACAAAGTCAACATGACTATGACAAAATCGCAAATGAATTAGATGCTTTGTTGTGCAAAAATGTCCAAATCCGCTCATATATATCGATTGACATTTTTCAAATAGAAGATATTATCAGACGTTTTATGGGACATAATTTTGAAAGCATTGATTTTATTTTAAAATTTACTGATAATGTTAGTCATGATGCTTATTTATCTTTAGCAAAAGAATATCCATCTGTTTCCTTTATTGTACATAGCTCTCCTCAAAATCAATTCTATGAAAGTTTGCTACACGGGATTTATCCAATAGTTGGTTATGTGCAATATACAAAACAAATAATATCATCGTCTGATTGTTGTGGCATTATTAACAAAGATAACTTAGTACATCCTACTTGTATACATGATTACGTAGAGGGAGTATTGAGAAACAAATGTTTAAATAAGAAAATATCTATAGATGCGGATGGCAATATAAAGAATTGCCCTTCAATGAAACAATGTTATGGAAACATAAAAAGTACCTCATTGGTTGATGTTTGTGCTTTGCGAAAGTTTAGAAGTTACTGGTTTATCACGAAAGACAAAATAAAAGTATGCAAAGATTGTGAATATCGATATGTGTGTAACGATTGTAGAGCTTTTGTGAAGCATAAATTTGATAAGCCTAAAAAATGTAATTATGATCCCTATAAGAGTTAAGGTAATATGTATGAAAAAATCATATCACAAATAAAAAAGTTCCCAATTTATTTGCAAAAAGATACAATGCAATGTGGAGTAGCTTGCCTAATAATGATTTGCAAATATTACAAGATTAGATGCTCTTTACAAAAGATTTCTGAGCTTTGTTATGCCACAACAGAAGGAATATCTATGTTGGGAATTTCTACTGCGGCTTATCAATTGGGGTTATCTTCATACTCTGGGTGTATGAAGATAGAACAACTTTATACTTTATTACCCTGCATCCTACATTGGGATCAAAAACATTTTGTTATCCTTTACAATATAAGCAAAAATGGGCAAAAATTTTATATTGCAGATCCTGGAAAAGGGAAGATTGTTTATTCTTTATCAGAATTCAGGAAACATTGGATTAGCACTAGCCTAAAAGGAGACGATAGAGGTATAGCTATGCACCTTGAGCCCTCTGAAGAATTGAACACAGATGCATTTAATAATTATTCAGAGAATAAAAAATCTTTAGAATTATTATGTTCGTATTTAAAAAAATACTATAAATATTTTGCATTGATTATTTTAGGACTATTTCTCAGTTGTATACTACAGCTGATAATGCCATTTCTTACTCAATCTATTGTTGATATTGGAATAAAACATAAAGATATAAGTTTTATCTATTTGATTTTGCTGGGTGAACTTCTGATTGTCATCGGACGAACTGGAACTGATTTTGTTAGACGTTGGTTGCTGCTACATATTTCTATGCGTATAAATATTTCACTTGTAAGTGATTTTTTTATCAAATTATTAAAACTCCCAATGTCATTTTTTGACACTAAATTAATGGGAGACTTATTACAACGTATGAATGATCATAATCGGGTACAATCGTTTCTTACTTCACAGTTACTCAGTACTCTGTTTAGTATGTTGAGCTTCTTCGTTTTTGGTATGGTACTTCTCGTTTATAACAAGATTATTTTTGGTGTTTTCATTATCGGTAGTGTCTTTTATAGTTTATGGATAGCAATATTTCTGCGACATCGGAAAATAATCGATTATGAACTATTTGAACAGCAAGCAATAAACCAAAATAAGACTTATCAGTTTGTAACATCTATGCAAGAAATAAAATTGCAAGATTGTGAACAAAGACGTCGTTGGGAATGGGAAGATATACAAGCTGACTTGTTCAAAGTTCAGATGAAATCTCTTAAACTACAACAGACTCAAGAAGCTGGATCTATATTCATTAATGAAGTCAAAAACATATTGATTACAGTTTTTGCTGCGACTTCAGTGATAAACGGTCAGATAACACTTGGAGCTATGCTTGCCATCCAGTATATTGTGGGACAGCTCAACTCTCCAGTAGAGCAGTTTATGTCATTCATATACTCTTTACAAGATGTGAAGATTTCCCTTGAACGAATCAACGAAGTTCACGAAGGTAAGAACGAAGAATCCACTGAGAATCAGGCGAAATCATTTGCCGCTGAAAAGTCAATCAAAATCGAGAATATTGATTTCAAATATGCCCCTCATGCTTTGAAGAAAACGCTTGATGGTGTATCATTCAACATTCCGGAGGGGAAAGTGACTGCCATAGTAGGTGCATCAGGTAGTGGAAAAACCACATTAATCAAACTTATGCTTGGTTATTATCCTGCTATGTCCGGTTCTATCACTATAGCAGGACGAAACATTAATGAATATAACCTCAAATGGTGGAGACGTCATTGTGGAGTGGTAATGCAAGATGGAGTAATATTTTCTGAGTCTATAGCAAGAAACATCGCCGTCGATGACGGTGATGTCGATGTAATGAGGCTTGAAAGAGCTGCCCGAATTGCAAATATACATGACTATGTGATGGGGCTTCCTCTAAAATATAATACCATAATTGGCAGAGACGGCATAGGTTTAAGCCAAGGGCAAAAGCAGCGTATCCTCATAGCTCGTGCAGTCTATAAGAATCCAGACTTCATCTTTCTGGATGAAGCCACCAATTCACTTGATGCCAAAAACGAGAGAGCAATTGTGGAGAACCTTGATGAATTTTACAAAGGCCGTACTGTTGTTGTAGTAGCACATAGGTTATCTACAGTCAAAAACGCAGATCAGATTATCGTTGTTGATGGAGGAAAAATAGTTGAAACCGGCAATCATGTATCTCTCATCAAAAAGAGAGGCGCATACTTTAATTTGGTCAAGAATCAACTTGAATTAGGAACATAATTGTTGAAGAATGGTATGAAATAGAATTATGAACCCAATAATGCGTACAATAGATATGATAAGCTCAAACAAAAAAAAATCATCTGAAGAAATAGAGTTACGTTCTGAAAAAGTTCGTAATCTTTTAGGAGAAATACCTCCATCCCTTATAAGATGGGGTATAGTAATAATTGTTTCCGTATTTTTGATTTTACTATTAGTTGTTTGTTTTATGCCTTACCCCTATTCTAATGGAGAAAGTATACTTCAATATATTATTTTCAATAGAAATTAACATTTAATCTGTTGTGTTAAATTTAAAAAACAATAGTAAAATATTAACAAGACAGGAAGTAAATACACATGTAGTAGCATTTACTTCCTGCTTTTATTTTTACTGACCTTCCACATTTCCAGATATATTGTTAGTATATGGTGGTTACAAACTATCCATCTTATGATGTGGGATAATTTGTTTTAGTCATTCCTTTGAGCGATATTATTATCAATATAATCGACTGCTTATTTTGAAACAGACTAAATTTAGTTATTTTTTATATGTCTCTTATTTCTGTAATGAAAAACTATATTGATAAATAAAAACAGAAAAATTAATTAAACAATAAATCAATTACTGTCCAGAGAAAATTTACCAAAACATAATTTTGATAAGACCATTATCTTTCGAAACATTAGCGATGAGATTGGTTTGATTAAATATATCTTTGATCTCTTCTCTTTTGAATAATATATTAAACTATTTATTTCATAATATCCTGTCAAGGAAAAGAGATAGTGGATAAATGAACCGGTTATACTGTTTCAGCGCATCCATATTCAGCTTCATGTTCCTGTATGGATTTGAATCGTCTGTATAGAAATAGATGTCTGTTGTCTGGTTACCATTTTTTATAATTTTCCCGTTCAATGGTATCGCGTCAACATCCTCGAACTTTTCAAGGGGAAGTCCTTCAATAGAACCGGTTTCCTGTTTGCCGAGACTGTTTGTATAGTGATTGAACAGTACAAATCCTTTTCGGGCATAATCAATGTGAATGCCGTATGGACGGTTACGGTAAAAGTTTTCTCTGGCTTTTTCCTGATAATTTTCCATTATAATACCGGTTTGACAATTTCAATTTTCAATCCGAGTGCATCAATGATGCGGCAGAACGTACTGATACCCGGATCTACAATACCTTTTTCTATTCTGGAGATATAGGACTTGTTGGTCCCGATTTTTTCAGCAAGTTCGGACTGGGTCATCTTTTCCTTCTTTCTGGCATCACATATAATCTGTCCCATGCAGTAGGCGTATGCCTCCTTACGGAACTCCTCACGTTCAGGTGTTCCCGGCTTGCCGAATTCCGCATCCATGATAGCATCGATGCTGGTCAGGTTTTCATTTCTTGCTTTCATAATACTCCTCCTTTATCTTTAATGCTTTTTCTATTTCAGAAGGCGGTGTCTTCTGTGTCTTTTTCTGAAATCCGTTGAACAAGATTACTATGTTCCCGTCATCAAATATGAAGAATACCCTGAAGATGTTGCCTCCATATTCAGTACGGATTTCATAGAGCTCTTCGCGCAGATACTTTACGAATTTGCTGCTTACCCTTTCCTGTACTTTCAGCATATCAAGAATGTAGTATATCTTACGGGCTTCCTCTTTTCTGAGAGATGAGATAAAGTCCAAGAAATAATTCTTGTAGGCTGATATGGTCCTTTCCTGTTTCATGCTGCAAATATATAAAAAGTTTACATATCAGGCAACTTTGAAAAGATGAAAATAAATTATTCCTCATTTTCCAAGTTGGTAAAGTTAAAACATTCCGTAACTATGAAGTCTTCTCCTCCGTATTCTGCCAACGCCATGAAATCGGACAGGCTGTCGCAATAGAAGAAGATGGCATCGTCATGCTCTTCCGGAATGTTTTCGAGTGCTATGGAAACTTCCGTTTCTTTCATATCATCTTTCCAAATGATACGGCATAAGGCCAGTTGCGGTTCGGTATTGTAAGTCTCTGTAAACTCTTTATATTTCTGAGATATTCCCTTCTTTACTTCAGATGTGTCGCTTATGACTACTCCGGTTTTACAGTTGTCGCACCACCCATACTGAAAAGAGTCATCAGTATAGTGGTCAAAGTCCTTTGTATTGGGATTTATCATCGCTTCACAGGTTACGTTCATACTTCCGCATTTGCAGCATATAACATTATCTTCTTTTATATGGAAGATGTTTGTTATGGCTTCTAGAATGTCGTTAAGCCATACCGGATTGGCCAAAGCCGCCTCATGGCGGCTTGTGACCTTGTAATTTTCTCTGGTTATCTTATCATGGATTTCAAGTGTGATTCCTTCTCCGACAGCAGTTACCTTGTGTACGGAACATTCGCACGGATCACCTATCTTGTCAAACCAGATTACGTAAACCGGATTGTCATTGTCTTTAAGTATTACTTCGGAAACCGAGTTTACCTGCATCAGTGCAAGTATCCTGCCGATGATTTCATCGCACAGGTTTTCAATTCTTTTTTGGAAAATATTCATATTCAGATAAGATTTAGATGTTGGACTTCTTTTTTGTATTTCTCCAGTGAAGGCTTGTATCCCTGTTCATGGATAACGTCCTTCAGCGCTTTCAGGGTATAGGTCCGGGTTACGTCCAGTCCGTAGTCTTCCGCAAAGGCTTCTATTCCGGTCAGACAATACCCCATATTGCGGTGTATCGTTTCTGCATTGATTTCCATAGAGTCATCCGTTTCTTTGGGGAGTATAGCCTGCTCCTTCAACTGACGGATCTTGTATTGCAGGCCGGAGGCGAGCCTTTCCATGTTCCTGTCATGGTAGGTCAGTCCGTCCTTGCGGATACAGTATTCCACTGTCTGTCCCATGAAAGAGTTGCGGTATATTTCGCATCCGAGGATGGTACGGATATGTTCCACCTCATAATACCGCATGGCCTGTACATCTTTCAAATCCTTTTGAATCTTCGGAATCCGGAATTGCGGGTCGTTGTCACATATTGTCTTTTCCAGCCATGTCCGGTGGAATGTGGTAATCTGTTTTCTGAACACTGTTTCGGCAGGCATATATCGGTTGGGATGGCGTGTCATGATGAGATAGTATTCACTTTCATGCCATCCGCGTTTACATTTTTGCAGGGCAATGTAAGTGAGTCCTATACGGCAGTATCGGCGGCTGTCATTACGATCTCTGATATGCTCGAAATCCGTTTCACATCCATAGAATTCGGCCGGAAGTCTTGTATATTTCTGGAACTCCATGACACGCTCCTTGAAATGACGGATATTATCCTGGTCTTTTTGACATAACAGCCTGGACATTTCAGGTGTGATGAATTCCATCCGCAGATAATGGAAGTATTGCGGCTTCTCCTTGAGAACCTTCTCGGCAAGTTTTCTGGTCTGTAGTCTTTTCGGCAGTTGGGGAAGCCAGTACAGACTATGACCGTATTCAATGAAATATTCCACAAGTTCCTTGTTCCAGCGTTCCGACGGAATATCCGGATAGAACGAATCCCTCCTGGCCAGTGCCATACAGACCTCTTCCGTCATCAGGTTCGGCTCAAGATGGAAGTTATAACTGTTGATTTCTCTTTTTGCTTCAAGTGCATGAATAAGTCTTTCCGGTGTCCGGAACCGTCCGGGAAGTTTGTTAAACAGGTTAGGTTCCAGCTCCATTGCTTTGTCAGCCATGGCATCATCCGCATGTTTGGAGAACCACTCGTAATGTCCGTATGAATCGAAAATGCCATGCAGGTTGCCTGTCTTGTGGCTGATAGCTTTCCATACGGTGTCATAGTCAAGCCAGCGTGTATCCACTTCCTTGATACAGCGTATGGCCCACTCCTTGTAGTATACTGCCTGTTTGAAACATTTGGGCATCATTTTGTCGATAGTCATGGTTGCGATACGTCCGTCATGGATCAGTTCTTTCCAAAGTCTGAAATCCTTGGCTTGTCGCGGAACGAAAGAAAGCATGACACTTGTTTCATATAAGAACTGTTGTTCATACCTCTCAGAACAGTACCGGTAACCTCCGTTTTGCTGTACATCACGGTAAAGGGAGTATATGGCATCACGGACTGTTCCGTTGTTCCATGAGGATGGAGGGATCAGATGCAGGTAGTTCATGAAATTCCTGTGTGCGAACAGCGATTCAAGTATGTCACTGTTCCTGTATTTTTCCGGTATGTCAGGAAAATTACTCTTTTCGGCCTTTATTGCCTTTAGACAAATCTGGCGGTTACGTTTTTCTTCAGGTATCTTCGAAAGCTGCCAGGAACGCCATCCGTAATCTTCTGTTTTGAAAATACTGTCAAGTATTTCAGAAGTAATATATTTCTCCGGCAGATAGTTGACTAGTTCCGGACGGTGTTCGGTCGCGGCCAGTTCAACCATTTCCATTGTGATGAATTTGTCCGGCATACATGATATAGCCTTTGTCATATTGATTTCTTTCATGATTCCAGTTTTTTAGGTTTGATGACTTTTATAAGTTGTGTTTTGCGGAATACATATACCGTTTTTCCTTTTTCATAGACTCTTTTGGGAAGGCTTCTCCAGGTATCCCATCCGTTGACAATTTCCGGAGTTAATTCCAGTTTACCCGTTTCTCCGATTACGGCAAAGGAAAGTCCTTTGTCCAGAGGGGAAGGTGTATGGTCCTTGTCGGGAACAAAGACAGAAAATTCAGGATTGTTGATTTCATAGATTTTTCCTTCATAGCCCAGAAACCATCTGCCATTTTCATACAGGTAAGTCCAGTCACCGAGCAGGAAAAACTTTTCCTTGCCTGATATTTCCTTTGCTTCGTGAATGGGATTCCCATTATTCAAAGGCCAACAGCTTGTCTTGTTTTCGTTTGATGACAGGCTTCCTCCCAGATGGAGCAGGTTTCCCAAAGTGAGCAGTTTTCTCACCCTGTCTTCCGTACGGTAGAATGTCCTGAGTATTCTTCCGCAGTTTTCAAAATCCCCTTTTTCAAAAACGGTGATGTACCGTATTCCTTCCGGCAGGGACATTCCGATGTAAGTGTTTTCATCATTTGTCATAGTCGTATATTTTTATATGATTGTATATGAACGGGATTCTTTGTCATTCCAAGTCTCTTGCGCGGACTGGATTATAGGGACAGGACTGTACCAGGTAATTGGTATTTCTGCCCTGAGTCTGACTGTACTGTCTGAAACATTCGATGTCATCTTCCTCCAGTTTCAGTTTTCTTCTGTTCTTCTGCAGGAAGTCTGCTGCCTTTTCTATGGAAGAGAAGACCGCCTTTGGCTCGAATGAACTGTATTCGTGCCATGCGTTGCAGCTGAAAAGGATATACATTTCAGCCTTTATTCTGTTACTTGCTGCCATATCTTATTATTACGGTTGATAAACGACAAAGCCCGATTCCGCTGGTGACGGAACCGGGCCTGTTGTATTCGGTTTCAGGTTTTAATTCTGGTTATATGAAAGCAGGAAATCGGCCATTGCTCCATTTTGTGGAATCATGGCAGGAAAATCAGTCTTTCCCGGTTTATAGATTTCTGTCGCTACATTGTAGACATCCCACGCTGTAATGTGTGGCTGTTCAAGTGAGAGTTTGAGCAGTTCTTCCGTAAACACGGAAATCTGTCCCTGGTTAAGCGGATAGGTATCCACCTGCGATGCCAGTCTTTTGTCTGCACTGTCATGGGATACACGCAGAGCCGTCAGCATACCGATGATCATGTATAATTCACCGGGTGTCAACACCTTTTCCTTGAGTCTTTGGATTCGGCTTCTGTCCGCATCCATGTCACGCTCAAAATTCCGCATCCAGTCATCCACCTTTCCGAACAGTTCCTCGGTAGTCACCTTGTCCTTGCCGTAGTTGGCAACACTTCGTTCGGGTGAAAGGATACACTGATTGTGGCAGATACGTACGCAGGGACCTATTGCCGCCTGGATACCGTCCTGATGGTAGGCTACCACGAGTGTGGTTGTCAGTTCGTCGGTATCCCCGTTCAGAATACGAATGGTGGTGAAGATTCTGCGTAGTACATGTGCCTCTACCGCCTTCTCTCCATAGGTCTGTTCCACCTGCGGCAGGATGACCACTCCGGGCTGTGTCCGGTTCTTATTCTGGGCGGCGAAGATTTCCTCCACCTCGTAGTTCAGGTTGTGACGACGGCAGATGTCCGTTATGCGCTGGATGACCTGGTAGTGGTAGATACCCCTGACCGGATTGCCGTAGATGTCGTTCTCCTTGTAGGTACGCTGGAGTGTTTCAAGGTCCATTACTTCGATTCCGTTGTTCTGGAAATCAAACTGTCTCTGATTGTTCAATGTTGCTAAAGCTTCCATAATTATATTTTTTAAAAGGTTGGTAATTATTTGTCCAATAGGTTGATGATACGGACTGCCTCTTTGAAGCGTCCGATATTTTCCGGAAGAGGATTCCTGTATTCCTCTTCCTTCATGCGTCTTATAGAAGGTATTCCCGTCAAGGGCAGAGCCTGGTTGACTTTCCATCCGTCGGTGAATGCCTTCGGCTGGAAACTGTCATGACAGATCACTTCCCCGACACATCCGTGGATAAGCATGTTGCATACGGTCATCATGCAGCAGGTCCGGCTGATGTCTTCTCCGACCAGATAGTTTTCCGGATTGTGCGCATGGTATGCCAGCAGGAGTCTTCCGCTGCCGCATGTGGGATCTCCCATCCTCTGTCCGGTCTCTTTTTTACCTGCCGCGCACATGACCATGAGTTCACAGATATGTGACGGCGTGAAGAACTGTCCGTTTGCCTGCTGTCCCGGTTTTGAGCAGTAAGCCATGTGGAGTTCACCGAAAGCGTCGAACCAGCCCGACCTGCCGATTTGTTTCTGCATGATACGTGTCCATTCGGCTGTCATTTCCATGAACGAGGCGTTTTGCTGACGCTTGTATTTCCAGTTGCTTATTGGCGGTGCTCCCGGAGAGAAGCCGTGGATGATGAAACGCAGCAGGTCGTTGAATACGGTCTGTATTTCATAGCCGCATGAGGAGGCAAAGCCTGTGATGAGCCTGTCGAGCGGCCTGACTTCGTTAGAGATTTCATATCGTGCCATATTCCTTTATTTTATAATTGGTTATAGACTGTCGTTGATTCTGTATACTGTTACGGTATGGTTTTCATTGTCCGTGTGGATTCTGACCGGACCGTATCCCATGAATTTTATGCGGATTTGTCCGTGCTGTCCCATATCGTTCCACCGCTCACGTGATATTTCCTTAATATCCATGCGGTATCCCCAAAGTACAAGAGAGTCAGGCAGGATTCCCTTGTAGAGTCTGCCTTTCAGGATTGCGGCCAGCTCGTCCAGCTCGCTTCGGCTGTACAGCGTGAATGAATCGCTGCGGAAGGTGTATTCGCCTGTCCTTTCCCTGTCCCGGTATTTCATGATATGATAGCGGCACCAGTTACGGGTGGTGTAACCGTCATACAACGGATTCGGTTCTCTGTATTCCCATTTCCTGACCGGAGCGTCGAACCTGAGACTACCCGTATTGCTGCGCTTCCCGAATCCCCATGTCCTGAATATGCGGATTTCTGTACCTGCGGGTTTCATGTTCCGGATATTGACCTGAGTCCAGGGACTTCCGGTGGTATCATAGGCGGCTTTTCCCATGCCGTCGAAACAGAATACCGTTTCCGGTATCAGGCATATATCCGCATATTTTCCTGTTATCCGTTCTATATGAGCTTTTCCGAAATAGTCACCAGAACGTGTGACAAATTCAACGCAGTCTCCTTCTGTCGGGTACATCTGCCTGCTTCGGACATTCTCCATCAGTTCCAGCATACGGTTCACTTTTTGTACTTCCTTTTCTGTAATGGGATACCCGAAGTCACCGTTTGCCAGTTCAAGGCTGTCAAGGTCATATCGTATCTTTGTATTCATCCTGTTCTCCTCCTGTTTTGTGTATAGCGTTCAACCTGTCGGGTGATCATATCACAGAATTTCTGGCCGTTTTCTTCCTCACCCCTGAAATAGGCGGCCATCATCAGCAGGTTCTTGTTGTAATAATGCACCCATTTGTCATGGAAATGTGCACCGAGAACCTGTCCGAATGTTTCCTGAAACAGTTCCAGGGTCAGATCCTCGTCCTGTCTCCTGTTGTATTCCCATATTGCCAGAAGCAGCATGTCATTGTAATTCAGTCTCATATTGCGTTGGTATTTGAAGTGGCCATTATGATGTTGCAGCAACCTGTCTTCCTGATATTCTCCTTCAGCTTTCCGTTGTTTACCAGTCTGTCGTATGCCGCATGCACGAACCTGTATGCCGGTGAATCATATCCGATACCGTGCAGATGTGATGTCGTCGCCACATTTATCCGTGATGCCATCATGAAAAGTATGTCCTCTTTCCCTGCCCGGCGGTTGCTGAAGGCATCCAGTATATTCCGGTGGATGCACGTTCCGTATCTGGCACGGTAATATTCCATTTCTTCTTCATCGGTGAAGGAATACACCTCTTCCGCTATCGTATCCTTTACAAGACGGAATGTACGGTCTCCTTTTTTCAGTATGGCTGTAATCTGTGGAATATGCAGTGTTTCACAGTAGCCGCTTATTTCCATCGGATGCACGTACAGGCGTGTCTTTCCTTTTACAAGATACATGGCCTGTGATGTACAGCCTGTTCTGTCCGTGTCGAATCCCTCTCCATGAAATTTCTCTTTTATTTCCTTGTAGAATGCGTCCGTTTTCTCATGGGAAAGACCTTTTCCCCATTCATATCCGCTTTCCAGACTGAAAAGCAGATGGAAGAGGGTTGTCCGCCCGGTCTTGCTTTCCCAGTAGCCGTAAAGGTCGGCCGTGCCGGATTTCGGTCCGAACCTGTATCCGTCCGGAGTATAGCTTTCCATCACTTCCAGGAGTGAGTTCATGAAATTTTCCGATTCTTCCGATTTCCACCATTCTGACGTATCGTCATCCATGGCATAAGCCGGTATATGGTTCATAACCTGTAGGCATTCCGGAGTCTCTTTCAGAATGTCCAGCATCCTTGTGACGGCTTCCTTCCTTTGTCTGATGGAGAACAGTTCTGTTCCGGTCTCCGCGTGAAGCCTGTTCTGTGTCTTCTGGTCTGTAATCATGACTTCTGATTTTTATTGTTATACATTGTCTGCCTGTAAGGTACAGGCATTCTTATTTCTTGTTGTCCCTGTTGTCTGTTTGCCCGCATCCCTGCAAGGCTTGGCGGAAAAAAATACCGGAGCGAAGCGAGGATGATTTTTTTCCAGACAACCAGCCCGGCAGGGCCGCCTTGCGGGAGTTGCGCGGCAAACAGCTATTTTTGCAGCAAGAAATGAGGATGCTGTCATCATGTCTCCGGCATAAAAAAAGGGAACCCCATATTGCATGAGGCTCCCCAATACAGACTGTCGTATATATGTCAGGTATGTATGCTCCATCCGTGGAAACGTTCCATGATGACGGCAAAGGATTCGTCCGGATTTCCATGATACAGCAGTCCTCCGACAATGCCTGTATTCCCGTCCGGATAACGTTCGCAGAATCCGAACGAATACGGCGCATGGTCGTAATAGAGTTCGATTTCGCATGGGCGGCTCTCGTTCTTTTCCCATTGTTTGAGACGTTCAAGACAGTTTTCCAGGGTCTTGTCATTGATGGATTTTGCATACTGTACGACCTTGTCGTAATGCTCTTGTGAACAGCAGATTTTCATATCGTTTGAATTTATTGGTTAGTAAATGTTTTTTCAGTCAATCCAGAAAGTGCCGCAATGAGGGCATCTGCATCCGGCAGGATATTCATTCGAATATCGTACGTCACGGTGGCGTTTGTTGTTCATGTCACCGAAGGTGCATTTCCCGTCTCGGAATGTCTGCTCATAAGCGGCTTCCTGTTTCTTGTATTCAGCCATCCGGCTTTTACGGACCGATCCGGTAAAAGGTTTCATGCCCGTTTCCCATTTTGTGGAATCACACCAGTCATTGGTCATGCCGCAGACTTCATTGGCATAGGAATAGTGTACCTGTGAATCGACAAACAGGTTCTCCCTTCGGAAAGGAAAAGTGATGTCCAGCGAAATCCGTACATGATGTCCGGAACCGTTCCGGCTGTCGGCAATGGCCACCACTACATTCCCGTGGAAACGGATGCTCTTGAAATCGTTCTCAGGGTCTTTGCTGATAAGCCTGTCAAACATGGCGTTGAAGTAGATGCGCAGTTCTCCGCCGTATGTGGCATTCCCTACCAGTTCCTCTATCTTCTCGTCAAACTGTCCCTTTTTCAGATGCAGTGCGCGGCGTACCTTATGGCAGGCCATGGCGACCGATTCTCCCCGCAGTGAACAGCCGGTCAGGTATCCGCTGATTTCCACTCCGAGCGAATAGAAGAAATTAGTGACGGACGAGTTGCGTATCAGGTCTTTTACCGGGTCGGAATCGTTCCGGTCGTAGATAAGTTCCCTGATTTCATCTTCATGCTCTTCAAACTCTCCGGCAAGATTGTCCGCTTCCATATTCTTTCTTGTCTCTTCCAGATAGTCGTGCATGTTTGAGCCTTCCTGCTCCTCATACCATTCGTATGCCTTTTCATAGAGCTTTTCCATATTGTTGGAACGGACGCATTCCTCCTGGATGTCTTCATGCTCATCAAGGTCATCCCGATAATCCACATAGTAAAGACTCACATACTGTGGAATATAGTCTGTAAGTTGTAATGTCTGGTTCATGATTCCTGGTTTTAAGATTTATACAAACGAAAAAGCCCTGCTTGTCGTGCAGGGCCTGATTCTTGTGGAACCGTTGCCTTTGGAATGTCTGTTTGTATGGTATCTCCATGTCTCAAGCAGATAATCCTTGGTTCCCTTGATACTTCCGTGTACCATACATCCTTTTTCATCGTACAGGTAGCAGGTGTTAAGGAGAACCGGTATGCCGTCATGCACCTTGTACATGTGCAGCTCAATATCATTCTTTATGGCGGCAGACTTTTCCTTTTCCACTTTTTTGTGTATGGCTTTTCTGACCTCGCCGATATGGAGAGATGTATAGCCGATTATTTCCGAATGGAATGCAAACTGATATTTTTTCATAACACTTTGTCCGTATTAAAATTCTGATATAAGTTCATCTTCATATACTTCCAGTTCAAGACCGCTCTCGACAATCCTGACCAGCCAGCGGCATTCCAGTCTTTCTATCAGTTCGACGGCACGGTATCCCTTATAGGGACGTCTCAGAAATACAATGTCTCCGGTTTTCATATTTGTTCCTCCTTTTTATTGTGCGTAAATTGTTTCTATCAGTTCTGCATCCGTAAGATAGCGCAGTTCCTGTGTGGAGCAGAACAGACAGATGCCATCCAGCAGTTCATTTGCCGCAGCATCCTGGTTCCGTACTCCTTCGATCAGAGATTCTTCCAGTTCCTTGCTTGAAACAAGATATATTCCGTGAATGTCTTGAACAGTTCTCAAAGGGAAATGTCTTTCCTGATAGATGATGTCCTTTATCATGTCATCCTGTGGTGGCAGTTTGGCGCTGATTGTCTTGAACTGTTCGGGTGCGAGTTCCTTCAACCTGTCAGGATTGAAGTGGAACATTCTGAATCCCAGATATTCAAATCCGGCAGGTTCTGCTATTCTGTTATTGGTCAGAAAATCATGCACATGTCTGTTGCAGTCCCGGTTGTCCACATAGGCATGGAACGGGGGAAGGGAATTGAGGTTGACGGTGATGTCCGTGTAGGATTCCCAGCATTCCGGATTCTCTTTGGACCGGGATTCAAGTCCTACATACAGATTATCATTGTCGATATAACTGTTCAGGACGAGTCTGACCTCAATGCATTCAGCCGGGTCTGTGGCTGTTTTCCAGTATAGAGTGTTCGATTTGTTCATACTTGTATTGTTTTTATGAGGGAATACGGCAGTCATTTTACCGCATTCCCCGAATGTTATAATTTGATATTTGTTATATCCTGTGCGGACTCCTTTTTCACGGTCCTCAATCTTTTTAGGAGATACAGGAAATATTCACGGTCATAGATCCGGAAAAGAAATTCCTCTGATGTCTCCTTGATGTGTCCGATGAAAGTTGCGGATTCCCTGCCGGGAGGATATTGAAAGAAATCTCCGTCGGAAACAAGGGTGAGTTTCTTTCTGGATACATGGTCTATCAGTTTGTCAGGAGTTTCGTAATGTCCTTTTCCTTTATAGAACTGATAATGGTTCCTGCGAAGACTCTTCAGGGTATTCGCCATGTCTGTCCTTGCTTGTCTGGAATCTGATTGGATGACAAGATTGCAGATGAATACGGGCTGTTTTCCGTCCAGTGAAAAATAATAGGGAATGAGTTTAAGACTATTTGCCTTATCTGTAACAGAATCTATAGGGTTAGTCTTTATAACGGTTGCTTTTCTGTTCATGATTTTCATGTATTGGTCAATTTGTCTGTCCAATTCATTTGGAGGAGTTTTTATAGAACGTAGTCCTTGGAAATAGTGTCCATTTCGTTCAAAACAGAAAGGGTATATATTTACATAGTGCGGTTCACCGACAAAAAATGAATCCTCTTTTAAATACAGAGGGGGGAGAACATCCATCAGGTAAAAATAGTCTTCTTCGGTGATTTCTCTGAATGGTGCCTCCAAACTATTGTAAAAGATACGTAACATTTTGTTGATTCTGGATTGGGTAACAGTAATAAGAAAAGGATTATTCTCCCGTATGCGCAGTTCTTCGATTGTTTCTCCGCCATAGTCATTGCGGAATCCGTCACTCATGCTGGTCAGGCATGTTCCATCGAAGTAACGGGAATCGATTACATATTTCAATCGGTCTTTCATGTCTTATAGGTTTTGAAGGTTTAACACTCTTTTAACGGCATATACGGCATTCTGTGTAAGCTGCCGTTGCCATGCCTGGTATCTTGGCGCCCATTTGAAACCGTATGATTTAAGATCCTTACGTTTCTGGTCATCCGGAATACCGTCAAACAGGATTTGCAGGCGGTCTGCCTCATAGTTCCATACCAGCGTTCCGCCTTCAAATTTCAATTCACGGTTTTCCCGTTCTCTGATTTCCTGAAGTTTCAGTCTGGCCTGCCGTGCCATTTCCGGCAGTTGGAAGAAACGGTTCCGTGGAGTGATAACCGGTTTTTTGCATTTCGCATTGAAGTCTGTAATGAAGTTCACCGCTTTCTGTACGATTTCCACTTCTCCTTTTCCTGCATAGGTGCTTACCTTATTGAGAATACTACTGACGAACAGGGCACGGCTGTATCCTCTTGCCTTACCTGTATCAATATCATGGATGGTCTGTGCGCTGCTTGCAATGTCACGCTTCAGGCGGTTCCATGCCTCCTCCTGTTTCTGTTCTTCCGGTTTTGCAGCCTCTTTCATCCTTTTCATGGCAGACTTGAAGCGATTACGCCAGTCGTGAAATTCATCAAATCTTTTCTGGTATGCGTCCAGTGCCTTGTTGTTACACTGGCAGTTGAACTTGGCTGGTCCTGTCACCATCGGACTGGCACATCGCGATAGACTGCCCAATAGGGCGGAGAACTTACTGTGGTATGCACTGACATACTCGTTCTGCTTTTCTTCCGGAATCTGTTTCAGATCCTCTACAAGTTGTTTTTCATATTGCATGATGTCTGTTTCCGCCCTTGCTTCAGGTTCGAAGGAACTCCATCTGTATGCATTGTAAGCGATATCAAGCATGTCTTCCAGATAGCCGGGATACAGGAATTCCACTGCTTCCCATTTTTCAAATTCATTTGGATGCAGTTCTGTTTCCCCATCTGCCGTTTCGATGGTGTGTACATAGGAGCCCATTCCCGTACAGCGTTTGCGGAAATGAAAAAGGACGGCTTTATCGTCCGTCCCCTGTTTCCTGATTTTCTTCACACGGTAAGCATTCTTTCTTGTCAACGTGACAACCGTCTGTTTTCCGGTCTTGTCCTTCATGAGGTCTGCTACTGTACCTTCACATACCTTTTTTCCAACTTCTTCAGTCATATTCTTTTATTTAAATTAGACATGACCGGCTCCGTGGAGCCAGTATTTCAATTTCTTACTGGCCCTGCTGTTCTTTGCCAATGACCGGTGCAAGGCTTGGCGGAAAAAAATACCGGAGCGAAGCGAGGATGATTTTTTTCCAGCCAACCAGCCCGACAGGGCTGCCTTGCACAGTCAGTGGCAAAGAGCGATATTTGCTGTAAGAAATGAAATAATGGAATATTATGTTGGATTATATTTTATAATAAAGCATGTCCTTTATGCCTTATATCAAGTTCGTTTTTTACATTGTTTAAGAATGTGGGTTCTTAATGTGGAGTGTAGACTTGTTCTGTAATATGAAAATAAACTAATATGAATAAAAGAAAAATGTAGCTTAGTCTTTTTTCTTTTATTAGTTGTAGACATGTTGTAGCGAAAAAATGTTGTAGATTTGTTGTAGGAATCAAAAAAAAAGGAGCTAAGTCATTGACCTAACTCCTTGATATTTACCAGTCGGGGTGACTGGATTCGAACCAGCGACCACACGCCCCCCAGACGCGTACTCTAACCGGGCTGAGCTACACCCCGTTGTTTTGTTTAACGGGTGCAAAAGTACGTATTTACGGGGAATTTGCAAAATTTTCAGGCGCTTTTTTGCTCAAAAAAAACGTTTTTTAATTGGCTTTATTTATAAGTTTCTGTTGCTCAGTGGAATAGTTGATGGCTGTAATGGTATTAGATTTCCTTTATTTGCATTAAGTTATTTCTAAAGTTTTAGGAATATGTTAGAGAAATGGAAGTTTTTGGAATTCGTGGAGTTGCTATTTTTTTTAACTTTTTTTTTATGAATCATTTATAAGATGTTTGTACTGTGGTCTTTTTATTTTTGCACTTGATTTATTAATTTATAATTAGTTTGATATGGCAACATTCAAATTATTGCTTCATTCGGCAAATAAAAGAAAGAATGGAAGTTATCCTGTCTCGTTGCGGATAACAAAAAACATGAAGCATAAGTATATCTCTTTAGGTCTTTATGGCAAGAAAGAAGAATGGGACGAAAAAAGTGAGCGTTTCCGTTGTGACAAGCGTGTCTGTCCTAATTACAAGGAGTATAATGCGCGATTAGTCCAATTATTGGCACGTGTTCAGAATGTTGAACTTGATTTTGAGCATGATAAAATAGACTGGACTTTGAATCAGTTTGCTGATGCTTTTTTATATAAGAGTAAGCAGGGTAAGTTTCTTGATTTTGCAGTTCTCTGCATAGAGGAGATGAAAGCCACAGGACATATAGGTAATGCACACGTGTGGGAGAGGCTCCTTTATAATCTGAAGCTGTTTGATAAGAAACTTCATGTGCTCTGTTTTCAGGAGATAGATATAAAGTATGTGAATTCCTATAATCAATTCATGGAGAAGAGAGGATGGAGCGGTAATACCCGTAAACATGATATGAAAACCTTGAGTGCTATATTGAACCGTGCCATCAAAACAAAGGAATATTCAGGTAATTCTTATCCTTTCGGGAAAGACGGTTTCTGTATCTCTGCTTTGGAGGAAGAAACCCGTAAAAGGTATCTTTCACAGGAGTACTTGGACAAGCTGATGAATACTGTGTTTGCGAATAAGCCTAGAGAAGTGGCAAGGCGGCTTTTCCTGTTTTCCTATTTTTGTTATGGAATGAGCTTCATTGATATGGCATATTTGAAGCGTGATAATATAAAATCGGAAGGAGGAGGAAAATACCTTGTCTATAAGCGTCATAAGACGGAGCATAGTAAAAACGCGAGATTCATCAGAATCCCTTTGACAAATGAATTGTGCCTGCTGCTTCAGTGGTTTCGAGATAATACCTTGTTGGTAAGTGATTATTTGTTGCCTTTTGTTTCCAAGGATTATGTCGGTGAGAAGCTGTACAATCATCTTCGCAGCAGATTGGGCAGGTATAATGAGAGACTGAGAGAAATAGGAGAAGAATTGTGTTTTCAAGAGAAATTAACAAGTTACGTCAGCAGGCACTCTATGGCAATGACTTTACAGAGCAGTGGCGTTCCCCGTGAAATGATTGGTCAGGTGATGGGTCATAAGGACTTGAGCACGACAAACACTTATTTGGATAGTTTTGGAGATGCTGAAATAGAGAAAGTTACATTGAAATCATTATATAATAATAAAGAATTAAAATTATGAGAAAGAAAAAATATGAAAATTTTATCGCGAAATTGATGATGACTAAAGATATTATTGATGCTGCCGAATTGGAGAAACACATCCGTAATGTTGTCGGCTATGATAAGTCTTCGCTTGAAAAAGAATATTTTCGGATAAATGAACTTATTGAAAATCAATATGAAAAATACGGCATAATAAATGAGGGTGATAATATAGAGGCTTTTAGGAGAGGTTATTATGCCTTGAACAGGTTGTCTGTCACTTTAGACGATATCCGTAATAAGATAAATTCGCTGGGATATGAAAAGGAGAGTGGAATTGGAATACGTATTCAGCAGGATTGGAATTATGCCGCGCATCTATTGATTGATTTGTTATATTTGGAAAATATAAATCTTCATAATTACTCATGTTTATTAAAGGATTGTCTTAAACGAACCGGCAATTCTCCCATGTATTCCTGTTATTCGGAGGAGCAATTGAAACTTGTTTATGAATATCTTTGTTCTAAATCTCTGTTTTGTAACAAAGATGAATTCAGTAATTTTTTTAAGATATTTAAATCTGAAGCTTCTGATGTAACGCATAAAATAAAAGTGAATACCTCTAGAACAGGTGCAAAGGCTCTATTGAGAGTTGCTGTCGAAGAGTTGACTAAACAATTTTCTGCTTCATTGGTTAACTTGTTTTTTGCGGATAAAGATGGTGGTGATTTGAAAATAGCCAGCCATCATAGAGCCACGGCTTATGATGATTATCGGAGGGAAATAGCTCGTATACTGTCTTAAAATAACTTCCTTGAATTAAATGCGCTTTTTTAAATCGATATATATGTTTGATATTCAGATGTATATATCGATTTTGTTTTTGCTTTGTGTCGCAACATGAATTTGAAAAATTAATTGTAGTGCCCTTTCTTTGCATCATAATTTTAAAAAAAAGATATGATAAAAAGAAAAAAAGCTGTTTCTACAGCAGAATCAAGTAAGGAAAAAGGCATGAGAATAAATTCAGGTGTTTCAGAAAGCATCATGATAGTGTCTGATATTATTGGTATAGACGAAGTCTGTAAAATAACAAGTCTTTCTCGCAGCACGATTTATAAAAAGACTTCTAATCACGAAATTCCTTTTTATAAATCCACTCTGAACAAAAGGTCCTTCCTGCGTTTTAGACGTTCTGAGATTCTAAATTGGATGTTGCGCCATCGTATAGGGACTATTGATGAGTTTTTGGAATCTCAGGATTGAGTTTATAATAATAAGTGAAATAATATTATTATATTAATAATAAAGGAAGAGGATACTTTTATGTATGATACAATAAAATTTGTAATAAAAGAAAGTGAATTGGATAATGCGATTTGCTTTTTAGAAGAGATTCCGTGTAGGATATCGATAAAGTCTACTTCTTCAAATAGAGTGGTAGGTTTTTTGAAGAATATGAAGATTGAAGTGCGAAATACTACTTTGATAGTGCAAGGTAGTTTGCTTAAATATTTCAAGGGTTATAATTATGCAGAGTGTTTGTCTGTATGGGATGTCAGAAAATCGATAAATAAATTGAGTAATGAGTTGAATGTTCCTATGCGACAGGCTGTAATCAATAGGATTGATATTGGTATCTGTTTTTCTATGGTTAATGTTCCTTGGGTATATTGGGATTGTCTGCTTCATAGCGATGGTTATTTTCGTTCTAATATAAAACAAGAAACTTTGTATTTTGACAAGTATGATTCGCAGCTTTGCTTTTATGATAAAAAGACGGAGATGAAAAAGAATAGGGAGGTTGAGAATTTAGAATGTTTAAAAAAAATAAACGTGCTGCGATATGAGTTTCGTTTCAAAAAAGTTACATCGATTTTTGGCGGTGTAGTAAGAGGGGCTGACTTGTATAGTCCTGTTTTCTATTTGCGAGTATTGCAAAAATGGTATGATGGCTACATGATTATACAGAAAGGATTTGTATCGGAAGTTGATTTACTCAGGTTTGGTGGCAAGAAAGAGTTTCAGCGTTCTTGTGTTGCTTTAGTAATGGGTCAATTTAATCTATATGAAGTTTTGGATAGGGAATTTGCACAAGGAAAAATCAATAGTAAAAATAAATATGATATAAAGGAGGTTATGAAAGAAGCAGAGAAATTACTACTGGATAAGGAAAACTTTATTTCTATTATAGATGAATTGACTAATAAGGTGAGTGTTTTTTATGAGGAAATGAAAAAGTCTGTGGAAAACGTTTCTCCATATCGTTGGGAGTTATTGAATAGAATGGCTGATCGTTCTTTAAGGGTTTAAAATGTAGTTTTAACAAAGAAACAGACGCAAGATAGGTAAATAATCACTTTTTTGTAGGAAATGGAATAAAACGTAATTAAACAGGCTTTTCAGTAGTTTAATTTAATGCTTGTGAGATTTTCTATCAATGTTCATTAGAAAAAAACTTGGTGTTTCCTTTTCCTATTTCTTTTACTTAGAAAAAATTATGTAATAAATGTTTTGATAGGAATAATTTATTAAATATATTTGTATATTAATGGAATGAATCAGCGATAAACAGCGTGTTTAATACTGGTTTTAGTAAATAATAGTATACAAATATATTGATTATGGAAAAGAAGAGTAGTGGTTATCAGACTGGAATTGCGAGTGAGCATTTGGTTTTGTCTATGTTGTATCGTTTGGGTGCAAAAGCATATTTGACTTTGGGTAATGAAAAGAGTATTGACATAAGGATTACTAAGGATGACGGAAGTTGGATTTCTGTTGATGTGAAGTCTGTACGTAAGGGAAATGCTATTCCTGTAGGGAATGCAGTGGATAAGGATAATCATTATTATGTTTTTGTAATTTATAATAATAAGTTTAGTGATTTATCTGTTCATCCTGATTTTTATATTGTTCCTAGCCATATTGTTGTTGAGAGAAGAAAGGAATTTAATGGTGGTCCTATTGATATATTCAAGAAAGATATTATAGAGTATCAGAATAAGTGGGAAATTTTGGGTACATTTGTAGAAAATGGTGAACTTTCTACAGAAAAAAAATGATGAGGGATAATTTTAAATGTAGAATTTATGGAGATCTTGTTCATGTCGTATGGCAAATAAATGAGGTTTATTCCTAAAGTGGCTATACGTTTTTGGCAGAGAGAGTGGATTTTAGGAAATGGAAGGATGGAAAGTGGGAAATGGTGGAGGGTAAATTTAGTTGTTCTATATACAGTATTCTTGTATATTTGTCTTGTGTGATATTATGTTTCTTGTTTAATGAATTGATTTTTTATTAATATGATAGGCGCGCTTGCAGGTGATATTATAGGCTCTGTATATGAGTTTAATAATATAAAGACGAAAGATTTTCCTTTGTTCAGTAAAGAATCTTTCTATACTGATGATTCGATTATGACGATAGCTGTGGCTGATTGGTTGCTTCATGGAGGTGATTTGGTGAGAGTGATGCAGTATTATGGTTCTAAATATCCTTTTCCTATGGGTGGATATGGTGCTCGTTTCGACAAATGGCTGCATGAAAAGAATCCTAAGCCTTATAATAGTTGGGGAAATGGTTCGGCAATGCGTGTTAGTCCTGTGGGATGGTATTTTGATTCTTTGGAAGAAACAATAAACGTGGCGGAAGAGACAGCTGTGGTTACTCATAATCACCCTGAAGGAATCAAAGGAGCTCAGGCTACGGCATCGGCTATTTATTTGGCAAGAAAAGGTAAATCAAAAGAATATATCCGCAGTTTTATCACAGATAATTTTGGCTATGATTTGAATCGCTGTTGCGATGATATTCGTTGTGATTATAAATTTGATGAAAGCTGTCAAGGTACAGTTCCCGAAGCTCTTATTGCTTTTTTAGAGAGTCGGAGTTTTGAGGATGCCATAAGGTTGGCTGTTTCATTGGGTGGTGACAGTGATACACTGGCTTGTATAACAGGAGGGATTGCAGAAGCTTTTTATAGATATAGAATTCCCTATGGAATACGCAGCAAGGTTCTTTCTTTATTGGATGATGATTTGCGAAGAATTGTTAAGGAATTTATAGATGCTAGGCGCGAATGGTTTATACATCCTAGATGGGAAGAAGATGGAGAATCAATATCAATAGTTGTTAGTGAACCTTCTAAAGAAGAAGTAGAGAAGTTAAAAACAGAGTCTGTAAGACTAATTTTAAACAGCTTAAATTCGGAAACGGATGAAAAAAAGGAATGAATTTGATATATTGTGAAAAGTATAAATGCTATTTGATGTCTTATCAAGTAGCATTTTTTGTTATATAGAGATTTCTATTTTGTTAAAGATGATATGGCGTTTAAGGGATAGATGGAAAATGTTTATAGGAGAATGATATTGGTATTGGAATGGTCTGTGCTTGTTTTTATGATGAAAACGATAATTTTAGAAATAAACTTTGGGTGTTAACGTCTTATGATGCTTCTCGAAAAGAAGAAGATAAATTAAGAAAAGTAGTCTCCGAAGAAACTGCTTTTAAGAAAGAGGTGAATAGCAGTAGTCCCTTGCAATATTCTTTAGAGAAGGGTGTGACGTTATCAACTTTCTCTCCCGACTCTCTATCACAACCTAAAGATACAACAAATATAAATATTGAACAATAATTTATGGACGAAATTATAGAAAAAGCAAAGGCTGACTCACTTCACTTATTGGGATAGAAAAGATATTAGAAGGCTAAATTAAGAGATAAGTTGTTTAAAAAAATAGTGAATGAATAATGAAAGAGGTGACATTACTGATACATTGAATAAATGTTGTCGAAATTTGTTGTCTAAAATAGGACTATGGTCTATCTTTAGGCAATAACAATAAGTTTTAAAAAAATGAATATGTTGATGATTGATTTGCATCTATTTGCATTAAATTGTAATGAAAGTTTTAGGATAGTTGTAGATGAAAAAGAAAAAAGAGCTAAACTTTGTTGTTTAACTCTTTCTATATTAGTGTTTTATGTTAAATGTTTTATAATAAATCTTTTGGGCCCCCCAGACGCGTACTCTAACCGGGCTGAGCTACACCCCGAATTGCGGATGCA
>ERZ791822.108-NODE-108-length-51462-cov-3.933744_pt1 | contig 51462 bp, 47 predicted proteins | sample MGYA00510299_ERZ791822 | MGnify/ENA primary metagenome ERZ791822 (study PRJEB30046, sample SAMN00791945) | human gut metagenome | study: EMG produced TPA metagenomics assembly of the A metagenome-wide association study of gut microbiota in type 2...
TCAAGAGCATTTTGAAAGAGGAAACCTACATCGGTCACAGCGTTCACAACAAGCAGAGCAACATTTCATTCAAGAACAAGAAAAAGGTGCGGAAGCCGCAGGAAGAATGGTATCGTGTGGAAAATACCCACGAAGCCATCATTTCCGAAGAAGTGTTCCAAAAAGTTCAAGAGCTGATTGCAAGCAGACGCAGGAAACGCAGAAACGGTACGACACAGATTTTCGCAGGATTGATAAAATGTGCAGACTGCGGATGGTCTTTAGCCTATGGGGAAAACAAGCAGAACAAAAACCCATACGGGTACTACCATTGCAGCAAGAACGGACAGGGATTACGCCAGTGTTCCATGCACTATATCCGCTATGATGTACTGTATGCCTATGTGCTTGCAAGACTGCAATACTGGTCTATGCTGGCACAGAAAGATGAGGACAAGCTGCTGAAACGGCTGCTCAATGTCAGCGACAGGGAAAGGAACTCTGCGAAGAAAAAGCAGGCTGCGGAGCTGAAAAAGGCAGAGAAGCGTAAAGCCGAGGTTGACGGGCTGTTTGCTAAAATGTATGAGGACTGGTCTGCCGGACGCATAACCGAGTATAACTTCAATATGCTGTCCGAGAAGTACCAGAACGAGCAAAAGGAGCTTGAAACAAAAATAAGACAGCTTCACGAAATGATGGAAGCCGCCGTACAGACCGCAGCGGATGCTGAAAAGTGGATTGCCCTAATGAAACAGTATGTCAACCCTGTGGAGCTGACCGCCGAACTTCTGAACACTCTAATTGAAAAAATAACCGTCCACGAAGCTGTCAAGGGCGAGGATGGAAGCCGTGAGCAGGAAGTAGAAATCTACTACCGCTTCATCGGCAAAATCGACTGACCTTTCTTTTTTTACCCAACAATATCTTTAATTAAGGGAAACGGGGGAATCCCCCTCGGACACTTACCAATCCGTCACCAATAGCGCCCAGAAACCGCTGGGAATGTAACTTAACAGTTACCCCTAATACCGGACACGCCCATTGGAGTATTTTTAAATCTGGTTATCCATTTTAGTCAGCATTCCTGTAATCCGTAAAAATTGCGAATTGAAATAAAAAGAACCTCGCGGTAAGCTAAGGTTACATCCTAGCAGATGATAATAACCACAGCGAACCGGAGATTCCAAATGAATTATACTCAAAATCGCAAGATAATGCAAGTGACAGAAACGACTTTGGTTGTGGGGGTGGATATCGGCAGCCAATGGCATTACGCAAGAGCGTTCGACTGGCGAGAAATTGAACTTACGCGCAAAGTGTTTCGCTTCAGCAATGATCTGGATGGGTATATAGCCTTTGAAGAATGGGTACAAAATGTGTCCGCAAAATCTGCTAAGATACGCCCCAGCATAATGCAAATAACAGTTTGCTTTATAATCAATATCGCATATAATATAAGAACTATTGCGCTTGGAAATGTTCAAAAACCGGGAAAGCGTAATTAGGGGGGGGTGTTCCCATGAATGAAATCTCAACAGTCTCTTCCAGTAAAACAGATCTGATGCAGCAGAGCGAATTGTATAAGCCCATGCTGTACTACGGCTCTAAGCCAACCATCAGGTTCGATTACGTCTCGGATATTCATCTTTTGCATCATGTCCGCTATTTCGATAATAACATCGACAAAACTCTTCGCCTCACAGCAAAATCTCTCTATGAATCGACACATTCTTTGACTATGCCGCTGTTCTTGGGTGACATTTCCTCTGATCGGACTTTGACTGTATCCTTTTTTAAGCAATTCAGGATAAATGTCCTGTTTCCCCAATATAAGAGGTTCAAGCGCATGTTGCCTAACGCAGAAGACATTTCTGAACTTGAACGCAGGCGTGATGAAGCGTTACACCGCAGAGACATTCTCGCAAAGTATATTTCTCAAAAAGATACTAAGTTTCAGTCGTTGCGGTCTAAAATCAACAAGTACATTAACTACAGAAAGGTCATCGCACCGAAAGGTCGATTCGATGACATTAAGGAATATCTGGCAAGTAGTTATTACAAAAAGCGCAATCTTCCAGATTCTGTTACCGAAACAATATTAAAGGCCGCAGCAGTGTCGGAGGAAATCTATTTATTACAGCCGTCGCTGAACAAACTAGAGAAAATCATTTTTTCGGAAATTCCAAGTGAACCTGTTACCTTAAGCGATTTCAAGTACGAATCGGGTTCCCCCATCGGGTTGGTGATTCTTGGCAACCATGAATACATCGGCTTTGCAAATGTCGAAGATGCTGTTGCATATTATAAAAAGAAACTCGAACCGTTGGGATATATTGTCTTACAAAATGAGTTTGTTGAGTTTGATCGTGCTGTCATTTATGGAGGCTCGGGATTCGCGAAGTATGACCAGCACTATAATGCCAATAACCTTCTGTGTTGTGATGCCATGATGGGGAATCGCACCTATGAAATTGAGCAAACCACACTCTTCGAAGATGGATACCAGAAAGCAAAAAAGCATGCTCTCGAAAGCGGCAAGTGCTTTATTTGTGCAGCCCACTACCCAGTAGAAAGTTGCCTTGACAAGTTTGACAGGGAAGCAGTTTATTTCACAGGCCACACTCATAAAAACAAACGAATTCTGTCTGAAGACAAAGCCCTTTATGCAGACAATCAAATCGGCTATCACAATAACGGCAAATTCGATGGCACGATTTGTTTCAAGAGTGCCTCGATGGACCCTGCAACCAACCCATATATCGATTTCAAGGACGGATACTATCAGACGACGCCAGATGCCTATTTCCAGTTTTGCGATTATGTCGGAGAAAATATTGGTTATGGAAAATTGATTCGGAATCGATGCGAAACAGGCACGATGTACGTTATTAAAGCCCATGATTATTATGGTTTCTTTTTGGTAAACGTTTCAGGTTTATCCATCGTAAATGGCGGTATGACAAAGAAGATCGCACTGAGCACGAACATTGAGTGGATCTACAATAACTTTGGCATCGTTGCCCGCAAATATCTAGCTGCGCTCGAACCGTTGCGATTGTGCCAGATGCAGATTTCAAAGCACTTAAAAAAACTTGGCTTTGAAGGTACGATTCACGGTCTCATTGTCGATATTAACGATACCAACCACATTATGGTGAATCCAACTGATGGTTCGATCACTTTTTACTATTCTCCCGATTTTGGTTTTGTAAAGACCTTCGAGTCTTTCTCAAAGCAACTCGCATTTATGGGGTGTACAGAGTTGTTAGAGGCCGAAGAAAACAAATCCAGCCGCAACAATCTTATTCTTTATGACCAGAATAGGTTGGACTTTTTGGATGGCGAAGACCCTCAATCCGAACTGACTTACGTAGATCGTAGTTGTGGTGCCTATGGAGTTTCTCGCGCGATTAGTCCTTTGCAGCGATTGTTCACAGGACATGTTTTGCGCGACTTTGATTTGAGGCTTATTGAAAACATGGATGGACAGACAACATCGAGAAAGAAGTCTTATATTGGCCGTGTCTATATGGATAAATACCAAAATTATCATCTTATTGTCCGTGATGATTTAGGTGAAATCATTTATGTGCTTGATGAACATGGAAAAGAATCTGCCGTTAGCGTTCAGAGGTTGAAATCATCCATGTCAGGAAAAGTATGGTCACGAGCTTGTTGGATGACAAATAACATCAATGAGACCGTCGCTGAATATGGCAAAAGTCTTCCTCAAGTAGATGAATGGCAAGATGCCATCCAGAAAATGCTTCCCAAGAAAATCAAAGGGAACAATTAGCAACTACGCTTGACAATAAGTCGGACTCAGATTGTCGATAAACTCAGCGGAAATATTGCAAACCTTCAGCTGGTTTGTAGGGAACAGTCTTGACCGTTCCGTGCTGCCTCGCCAAAAGCACGACGCGGCGAGAAAACCACATGCCAATCGCCGCGATTTTATGCGCTGCGTGCAGTCAGATGTGCGGATGGGTCACTGCGCCCACAGGCGCGTTTCGGAGCGCAACCGCCGCACAGCGGCGGCTCTTAGCGCGGAGATAGACCCATCCCTACATTACTGCCCTAAAAAAGGTCTTTTTTGACAAACTGGCAACTTGTCGTATGCCAATTAGTACGAGCAAACTTTCCCCAGACCGTAAGCGATCAATAGGTTCTTTCCAGCTTTAGTTGAAATGTTCGTTGAGAAGAAGCTTTGCCCGTAGTAGAGCAAAGCTATTTCGACCGTACATGATTCGTTTTGTCAGTTTGATTTTATTAAAGGATTATAATTAAGATTAGACACATGATTGCCGAGTTTTCCGAGCAGTCTGGATTAAAAATGCTCGACCGGAGCCGTTCAATTCACTGCTCAAGAATTCATTAAAAAACATTCACAGCACCAGGTAATTGCTTTGTATACATAGCGAGAAATTCTTCCGGATCGAGCGCTTCCAACCATTTTGCCGATGGGCAGGCAAATAAACCAGTCTCTTGCTTGCTGTGCAATGTTGCGCAGGCAGGATACAGTATCAGATCTCCGTTGGCAACATAGAAATCGCATAACTCCTGGCATAGAATCTCGTTTGCAATGTAACGCGCGACATCCTCCGGCAGAGATTTACGGGCGCAAAAGTAGGACGGTATCAGAACTGCTCCTTCCTGAGGAGTATATAAAAATGTTTCTTTCTCATCTGCGCGAAGACCATATAACGAGGGGCAAAGCGCAGTGTTTGCTTGCTGTTGGCGTACCGCTTGATATGCGCCAATTGGCATATCCGTCACGAGGCTACTACTCAAGATATTCTCTGCGGCTTGCTTGCCATATGCTTCCCATATATACTTAACTACGGTCTTTACAGCAGAGTTATTAATACCACCAAATGCCAAACTTGTTTGTTCGGTGAGGCGTTTGGTGCGGCAACTCTCTGGAGTGTGTGTAAAGTATGTTAGGGGAATTGATGCTACAGGCAGAAGTTCCGGGGCTCGACAAACCTGTTCGAGTGATGGAATATTGCGCAGAGGCACCCATTCTTCTACATTATACAGGTTATGCCTAATTTTATTATAGATACGGGAATCCTCAAACACCTCCAAATCAGCAGATACTATGATGTCCGGCAATTCTGCATTAGGTTGTGCCAGATATTCGAACATGTGTTGTGGATATCCAAGACCAAAATATCGAACTTCAAGCTCGATGTCGCGTGCGCGCAGCTTTTCTGTCAGTTTTGCTAAAAACATTTTTTCTTGTCGGTGCAATACACAAATATGGCTCCAATATAACAGTACATGCTTCATGCCAAGGTGTCCCCTTTCCTTAGTAGAGTTTGATAATGTAGCTGACGCTGATAAGATTCACCCAATTCTTTGTACAAGGCGGCTTCTCCGTCTGTTCGTGTTACGACTGAGCACACTGCGCCACCTCGCAAAACTATTCGCTGATGTGACATTAAAGCAGTGTGAGTGTCATGGGTTACTACAAGAACAAGCTTTTCCTTACTCTGCAGAAGTTGAAGTGCGCGTTCTTTGTCAATACCTGCATTTTCAATCTCGTCTATCAGTACAACGGGACTATCACATATTAAGGCAATGTCCGCAATCATCAGAGCACGAGATTGACCACCACTAAGTTCGTTCAAATTAGCAGTTAATAGTACCGGCTCAGGGGTTATCTCATTTGTGAGCGCAAGAACCTCTGAAGGGGTTACACTGCAACCACGGCAATGAGCGTGTAAATGCAAAAACTCATCAACAGTAGAATCCAGCACAAATCTCATATTTTGCCCCAGATGTGCCACCAATTGACTGGACATCTGTTGCCGCTTCTCGGGGGGAACAACGGCATTATCCAGCAGCACATGTCTGTGCGTAATGGAATCTCCACCAGCAAGTTGCTCGATATCTTTGATGAAACGCGATTTTCCTGATCCTGTACTTCCTACAATGGTATACAGTTTACCGCGTTGCAGCTCAATAGAAGTAAACGCTTCACATGTGCCATCTTTACCGCTGCCCGGCAAAACTGTTATTGTTTGCATATTGCGTTCTCCTTAAAATCTATTTTTCCAACGACACCTTGCTGATAAGCTGTACCAACTCGTGTCTCGCCTACGCAGTAGGAGCACACACCACTGGGCATTGTGTGCCGCAATGTATCCTCAGTAAAGTCCATATGGCGGGGTTGGGTAAGTAACCATTGTGCCAGTAGGTCAATACCATAACCAGCAAGAGCATCAACAGGGAAAATTTTCGCTTGGGGATTGATTTGCCCAATTTGCCAGCAAATGATCTCCATTTCGGCCTGTGAAATCATGTCCACCTTAGTGAGAACTACAAAATCAGCTTGCGTCAGCATTGGACCAAGTTGTCCAGGCGCTTTGCAGCTGACGGTACAATCGACAACGCAGCCGGCCAACATATGTTTGGTGGCTGGTGAACAACGATGACAAAGACCGGCTGTTTCGATGACAAGCAAATTCCTTTGCATTGCGTCGGTCCATTGCCAGAGTTCCGGAAGATTAGAAACCAGAAAATGGTCCGGGCAAATATCACCGCTTAATCCAGTCACGCAGGGATATTTCATTTTTTGAAATGTTACAGCATCTTTAGATTGCAGACAGTCAATCTTACAAACACAAGGTGATTCGCCTGATTGATCTAAAAGCGGTAACAAGCTTTTCAATACTGCGGTTTTGCCCACAGCAGATGCTCCGGAAAAAAGAAAAACATGGAATGGCAATTGAATTCGTCCTTTCACTGATCTTCGGTTAGGTATAGCTTACTCCTGTGCTTGCACTTTGTCAGTATCAGGTGAGACTCACAAACAAAATTACTCTCTTGACGCTGATGCCAAATGTGGTGTATTATATTTTAGCGGTTAGTGAGCGCTAACTTTGACAAGATTTCAATATATAGAGTTGATAGAGAAATGGATATTCGTGAGAAACTTTCTATATGTCCATTACTTGCAGAGCTCCCGCTTAGACAAACAGATGTTTCTGAGCGGAGCTTCCGTGCAGGACAAATCATTAGCGATAGGCTGGGAGGAATTCCGGCTGTAGGGATGATTTTGTCTGGACGTGTAGATGCATATTCAGTGGCTTTGGACGGCAAGGATGTATTGCTGAATTCATTGACAAGCGGAGAATGTTTCGGAGTTTGCAACCTTCTGGCTAAAGCTGAACTCAAAACTGTATTGCGCTGTGCAGAGGACACTACGATTTTGTATGTGACGAAGCCTGTACTGCTTTCATTGATGAAACAGAAAGTCGATTTTGCCGTGCGCTATGCAGAAATGTGTAATCAGAAAATCCAGTTTCTTATCCATCGAATTGAGCTTTTAACCATGCAATCTTGTCGAGGTCGTGTTATTGCCTATCTACTGGAAAAGAAAGATGCTTCTAACCTGGTTCATGTGACAGTATCTCGTGAGGATTTAGCCAGACAATTAGGTGTAAGCCGCGCTGCTCTCTTTAGAGAGTTATCTACCTTGCAAGGTCGGAACGCAATTAGTGCCGAAGGAAATACAATACACCTGTCGGACATAACATTGCTGGAAGATATACTTTACCATTCCAATGACACAAAATGAGAAAGGAATTATACTATGAAAAAAATTGTTTCGATGATATGCGCAGTTTCTCTTTCTGCAGCCTTACTTGTCGGATGTGGATCTTCAGCCTCGTCTAAAGGCGCAGTTTCTTCCGAATCAGAGGTGGCATCTTCTAAAGAGGCAGTGGAATCTACGCCGGTTTCTGCTGAAGCAACTTCCGAAACGGCTACAACGAACCCGGTCAACGTCAATGTTACTGCTATGAAGGGACCTACGGCCATGGGCATGGTTGAATTCATGAGCGAAGCCGATAACGGTGAGTTAACTGACAATAATTACAGCTTTACATTGGCTGCAGCGCCAGATGAAGTTTCTGCCGCTTTGGCTCAAGGCACAACCGATATTGCAGCAGTGCCTGCAAACCTTGCTTCTGTTCTTTATAACAACACTAACGGCGGCGTAGAAGTGCTGGCAATCAATACCTTGGGTGTGCTTTATATCGTCGAAAGCGGAGATACTGTACAGTCTGTAGAGGATCTGCGCGGCAAAACAATTTATGCAAGCGGTAAAGGCAGCACGCCGGAATATGCCTTGAATTATATCCTGTCTCAGAACGGAATTGATCCGGATACAGATGTGACCATTGAGTGGAAAAGCGAGCACGCTGAGTGCTTGTCTGCTTTGATGAGCGAGGAAAACGGAATTGCGATGCTGCCCCAGCCGTTTGTGACGACCGCGCAAACAAAAAGTGACAACATTCGTGTGGCGTTGGATCTGACCAATGAGTGGGACGAACTGCAGGTTGACAGCGATACTCCCTCTGCACTCATTACTGGTGTAGCCGTTGTTCGTACAGAATTTGCTGAGGAGCATCCTGAAGCAGTGACCGCGTTTATGGAGCATTACAAAGAGTCCGTCAATTTTGTGAACGAAAACACTTCTGATGCTGCCCAGCTGATTGGCTCTTATGATATTGTACCTGCAGCTGTCGCAGAGAAAGCTTTGCCTGCTTGCAATATCGTTTACATTACCGGAAATGAGATGAAAAACAAGCTTTCTGGATACCTGAATGTCTTGTTTGAGCAGAATCCGAAGGCTGTTGGCGGTAATGTACCCGGTGATGATTTCTACTACGCCGACTGAGATCAATGAGACATTATAAAGCTATCCGTGCATGGGCTGTGGTATTCTGGCTGATAATATGGCAGCTTGGCGCAATGGCACTTAACCAATCGATCATATTAGTATCGCCTATTCAGGTATTGGTGCGATTGGCGCAATTAAGTGTAACAGCGGATTTCTGGAATGCTATCGCATATTCATTGTGTCGGATTGCCTTAGGCTTTATAGTGGGAATTATATTCGGCACATGGTTAGCAGCATTATCAGCACATTTTCGCCGGATTGAAGAACTGCTTGCCCCCGCCATGCTTGCAGTGCGCTCAATTCCTGTAGCATCATTCATCATTTTAGCGCTAATTTTGTTTTCGTCACATAACCTATCTGTATTGATTTCGTTCTTAATGGTTCTCCCCATCATTTATGCGAGCGTACTAGAGGGAATCAGGGCGGCAGATCATCAGCTTTTAGAGATGGCTAAGTTGTTTCGCGTTTCACCGGTACGGTGCATTCGATATGTATACCTTCCGCAGGTAATGCCGTATTTCCATTCCGCATGCGGATCGGCACTCGGTCTATGCTGGAAAGCAGGCATCGCAGCAGAGGTTATCGGAATGCCACGAGGTTCTATCGGCGAATGTCTCCAACAGGCAAAAGTATATCTGGATACTCCAGACTTGTTTGCGTGGACGCTTGTTATTGTGGTCATCAGCCTGGCATTCGAAAAGGTTTTCATTGCCTTTATGGATGCCTGTACCGTATGGCTGGAGAGGATCTGATATATGCAGGATATTGTGATACGAAACTTATGTAAAGCATATGGCTCAAAAACAGTATTGCGCGATTTCTCTTGCATACTCCCTGCCGGAACGATCACAGGACTTATGGCACCATCTGGAGCGGGCAAGACTACTCTGCTCCGAATTCTGATGGGATTTGAATCACCTGACCGTGGAACAATACACGGTCTCGATGAATTACGCCTCAGTGCAGTATTTCAAGAGGATCGATTGTGCGATAATCTGACACCCATTGGGAATCTTCGTCTCGTCACCCCATCTATGGCGAATGAGGACGCCGCAAAGGCCTTGTGTGATATCGGACTGTCGGATTGTTTGACACAGCCAGCGCGGGAACTATCTGGCGGTATGCGCCGCCGTGTTGCAATCCTTCGAGCCTTACTTGCCGACTATGATTTCCTACTTCTCGATGAGCCATTCAAAGGGCTTGACGAAAAGACAAAGGCCAATGTCATTTTTGATACACGCCGCCGTTGCAATAAGCGAACGGTTCTGATGGTTACACATGACAAGGATGAATTGTCTGCGATGGGTGCGGTTCAGACTATAAATTTATAGCGACAAGAACGGCAAAGAGTGAAATCAAGTAAAAGAGCATAACCATTTTACGGCGGGCCTCGGCCCGCCGTTTTTGTTTTGCGCATAATTATTCCACCTCTCCGGGTTTAGTGCTTATCAGCTTATACACCTTACCTGTTGTCGGCTGCTTATTTTCAAACGGGATGATGTTATTGCCCATCTTCAGAATCCCCTGCCCGACAGTGGCCAGTTTCAGGTATTCCTGCTGCGGCTCTGACAGACCGTACAGTTTCCGCAGCGGCAGAATGTCCTTTGTCTGGCGCAGCATTACCACAAATTCACTGTTGGACAATACCGCGCAGGCGGTATCGTTGGTCAGGCAATCCTGCGCGTTCTGGGTAATGCCCGTGGCATAGGCGTTATATTTGCGGAATCGCTTCCAGCTCTGGTACAGAAACTTTGCACTTTCCTCATCGCGGAGCAACAGATAGATTTCATCAAAGTATACCCAAGTGGCTGCGTTTGCGTCCTTGCGGTTGCTGTTCATAACCGCAGTGTTAATAAATTCCAGCATGGAAATCATCGCCACCGGTTTCAGCTGCTCACCCAAACGATTGATGTTAAAGCAAATCAGACGATTGGACATATCCACATTCGTGGGCTGCGCAAAAGCTTTCATGCTGCCTTTTGCGAAAATCTCAATTGCCAAGGCAAGTTGCTCGGCTCTGGGGTGATGCTGTGCAAGCAAGTCTTTCCATAAATCCACCAGTGTGGGGCAAGGTATGGTATAGTGTGAATCCACAAGCGGTTTGTAGATATTTTTTAAGCTGCGATCAATCAGGCTTTTGTCGCCCGGAATCATGTTTCCCTCCATCACCTTTTCGAACAGGGAAAGCACAAATTCCGACTTCGCATTTTGCGGCAGAATCTTACTCTTTCCATCGGGGTAGAAATCCAGCGGATTGAAGTGCGTTTCGCTGATTGGTGAAATATCTACTACCTCGCCGCCCATAGCGTGTACCAAAGGGGCGTATTCGTTTTCGGGGTCTACGATATAGAATTTTGCATTCGGAAAACGAAGATACAACATCAGAATTTCGAGCTTTACGAACAGCGATTTGCCGCTGCCGGAGGTACCCAGCACCATACCATTTCCGTTCGGCAGTTCGGAGCGCAGACCGACAATCAAGTTGCCGGATACCGCATTGACGCCATAAAACATACCGCCCGCGTCCATTACTTCTTGCACATTGAACGGCACAAGGGCGCACAACCCCTTGGTAAGCATAGTGCGCACACTGGCAATGCGCCGCAGGCCATACGGCATGGCCGTGTTAAAGGCTCGTTCCTGCTGGAAACGCAGCTCGGTAAACCGGCAATTGAAGTTCGCTGCCGTGGTTTTTAGTGCAGCGGTTTCTGCTTTGAGTTCGTCCAGCGTATCGGCAAAATATGCCGCGGATAACAACACCAAGAACATCTGCTGGTCATGCTCGGCCATTTCCGTTCGGATATATTCGATGTTCTTCTCCTGTGCCTGTGTCTTGTATGGCACAGTGGCCACAAAGTCAAGATTCTCCACCGTTTTTCGATTAAACCGCACCTTTTCGGCATCGGTTTTCATCCGGGAATCCTCGATTTCGCGGTAAGCGTCCTCGGTTTCCACAGGCTGAATGGCAATGGACAAAACGATGTACGGCACCTGCTGGAGCAGTGTCGCAATAAACTTATCGTCCAACTGCTGCGGATACTGGGCAATCGTCATGCACTTGGCATAGAAATCGTCAATCTCGATGTGGTCTTTGCAAAAGCGCATTGCATCCGGCGCAATGGCATCCCGAAAATCCTGTCCCAACCGGGTGCAGTTGTCAAAATCAAACTGGAAGTGCGTTTCCTCTCCGATGCGGAAAAAGTTGTGCAGCACTTCCAGCCGGGCGTTGTTATCCAGCGCACAGACTTTGCAGCCAATGTTGGACAACTCGCCCAGCATATTCCGCTGCACCTGATTCAGCCGTTCGCGGGCATCCTTGCTGTTCTGCTTGTTGGTGGAGAGAATCAAATACTTTTGCTGTTTCACATTGCCGATTTCTTTGGCGTAGGCTTTCATCAGGCGATTGCGTTCAACGCGGTATGCGTCAAGGCCATCGTTGGCGCGGTGGTACAGCACATCTCGCTCAAAGGAAATCTCGTCCATGCGCTGGCTGACAATGCAAAGCTGCGCCCAGCAGTCGGTAGGAATATTAGAATAAATCCTGCCCATCTTTGCCAAAATGTCCTGCTTTTTATCGTCGCTCTGCATGGCATAGTTGATGTCGGAGACACTCCACATCTGGCTGTACACCTCGCCGGAGCGCCAAGTGCCGTCCGCATAGATTTCATCAATCGGGATGGACTTTTGCACAGAAGTCGGGATTTTGTAGCTGCCCCGCGTCCTGCGCGTGGAGGCATATTCATTTAATCGCAAACTTTTTCACCTTCTTTTTGTGTTTTGGTTTGGACAAATCATACTCGGTTTTCCATAACCGCCAACTGCTGCCAAGGATTACACTTTCCACTACAGCAACCAGAAATTGTTCAAAATTCAAATCGTCATAGTGGAAGAACCCTGCGGCGGCAATCGGCACGGCAGCCACGATGCAAACCCAGCTGGCGGTTTCCCGCCCCAACACCGGTTCCAACGTCAGATACGCTAAGACGGCTGCGCCGATGGCGATGACGGAGCAGATCAGCTGGCGCAATGTTAGGTCCATAAAGATTTCTTCTTGATAGTGGCGTATTTCTTTGTTGATTGGATTCTGCATAGCTTATAGCCCCATCATTTCATGAATAATGCGGTCGGAGCCTTTCACAAGCTCGACCAGAACCAGCATATTGAATACGGTTTCGGCAAGATAGCTCCACACCATTGTGGTCGGCTCACCACCAGTCACCGTGGATGTGCTGACAAACGCCGAATAAATGATGCAGGCCAGCACGATGACCGCACCCTCCAAGCACACGCCGATATAGCTTTTTACAAAAGAAATACCCACAGACTGTGTGCTTTCCCCGGCAAAGCTCGCCAGCGGCAAGGGAGCCAGCGCCGTGTACATATACAGGCGAAAGAACCGCCCGTACACGGTGAGAATCATCACGAACGACAGCACTGTGATGAACAGACTGCCCAGAATCGTGACGAGCCACAAGGGGATGCTGGCTAAGAAGCCGACATTTTCAATGGCAGACTGCACCTCACCGGGCAGTGCGACCATAGCCTGCGAAATACCGCCCATACCGGCAGCCATATCGGAAACAATGCCGTTGCAGATGGAAAAGATGTTGAGCATGATGTTCATGCCATATCCCACCAAGGTTTTGGCAACTACAAAGCGGATGAGATAATGCAGTGCCGCTTCGGGGCGTTTGAGTTCGTGAAAATTCATGGTATTCTTGAACAACGATATGGCGAAGAACAGCACGATCAGCGCATAGCCTATGCCGACCATGGCGCTGTGCAGACTTTGCATCACGCCCCATACAGCCCCGCCCTTAAAAGATTGGGGGCTGGTTGTTACCAGCCTCCAAAGCTCTGTCAGCTTGCCATTCCAAGTGGAGAAGGCGCTGTTCAGATTTTCTACGATCCAGTTTTGATTCAAAGGTTCACCTTCTTTTCGGCATAAGAAATGACCGCCTTGCCCGAAAGCAAAGCGGTCAAAGACTGGTTTCATACGCCGTATTTCTTATTCAATGATTCCCACACACTGTCGTGGCTTTGCCACTGCGTGTCCGTAGAAGCAGCTTGTTTCTTGGCTTTTTCTAATTCTTCAGTTACATAGCCCTGATACAAAAGTTCATTGTGCTGCGGTTGAACGGATGCTTGCATTTTATCGGACACCTCTTTTTCTTGCTTTAATGTACCACAGTACGCCAATACACACAAGTACTGCACAGCATTTTTCACAGAATCATATCCAGAATATCCTTGGCAAAGTAAATAATGACACCACCAAAAAAGGTCATAAAGCCCTGCGCACGCTGGCTGGCATCGTGGCCTTTTAGGGCAAGACCGATTTGCACAATGCCGAAGCCCAGCAGGATTGCGCCGATGGCTTTGATGGCACTGAACACAAAGTCACTCAGATTGTTGATGGTCGTCAGCGGGTCGTTGGCGGCAAAGGCGGGCATTGCCATGGTAAAGGCAAGGGCAGCCGTGGTGGCAGTGACCAGATAGATGCGTTTGATTTTGCGCTGGCAGGCATCGTTTTGGTCGGGCGTATTATAGGTTTCTTTCTTGTTCATTGTGAATTTCCTCCATGATTTTTTGAATTTCATCGTACATTACTTCGGTGATCGCGGGCTCGGTCAGTCCGGTCACAACATCGGGCGATATGGTCTGTGCGGTTTGCGCATAATCGTCCGGCATACGGTAAGGGGCGGCTCCGCCGTCCGGGGTGCGCTTTACATTGGGATGGCGCATCAAATCAAACTTGTGGTCTATGACCGGCGGTTCGCTGCGCAGCAGTACCAGACAATCCCCATCATCCATGCGGCGGATCTCATCCGGGCTGCAAAGGTCGCGGGCGGTAAGCTGATAGCTGTCACTGCTGGAACCGCGGCTGCCGCGCCCAATGCTCTGGCTTTTGGTGCGTTCTGTCATTTTGCCGATGTACTTGGAAAGCCATTCAAAGGTGGCATATTCGTTGCCGCCGAGGTATATCAAGCTGTCGCAGTTGCCAATCATGCCCTCCCAATCATCCTTGTACAGGCTTTGGATCTGGCTTTTGGACTGCAAAATAATATCACAGCTGATATTGCGGCTGCGGCATACAGCCAGAATGTTCTTGAAATTGGCAGGCAAGGCGACATTGGCAAACTCGTCCATCATAAATCGCACATGGACCGGCAGTGCGCCGTCAAACTTCGGCTCAGAATCCGCCAGCCGGAAAAGCTGGTCAAAAAGCTGGGTGTACAGCATCGTGATGAGGAAGTTATAGGTTTTGTCATTGTCCGGGATGACACAGAAAATCACACGCTTTTCCAGCCCCAGACGCGGCAGGAACATGGTGTCGGTGTTGGTCATTTCGGCAAATTGCGCGGTGTTGAACATATACAGGTTGGCAGAAGCGGTGATCAGCACAGATTGCAGCGTTTTGGTGGAGCCCAGCTTAAAGCTGTTGAACTGCAGAACTGCCGGATGTAGCGGGTCGCGCTCCTGCAGCTCATTAAACAGCATCTCCAAGGGATTCGGCCCCATGTTGCCCTCTTCCATCTGACAGTTCTGGATCATGTACATCAGGGTGGAAAAGTTCTGCTCAGATACCGGCGCTTCGTAAATGAGATACAGGATCAGCGCGGAAATCAGCAGTACGGAGGCATCATCCCAGAATTTGTCACCGCTGGCAGGCGCGTCCTTGGGCTTGGTGTTGTTGACGATGGCATACGCCAGCTTAACGGCATCTTCGTCGGAGTCGATGTAGTGCATGGGATTGTAGTGCCCTTTGAAATGCACCAGATTGATCACCGTGACCGGAATTCCCAGCGATTCATAAAACCCGCCAAGAGAGCGTACAAGCTCGCCCTTAGGGTCCAGAAATAGATAAGAGCCGCTGGCCTGCATGGCATTTGGCTTCACATAAAAGCGGGTCTTGCCGCTGCCGGAGCCGCCGATGACCACCACATTCAAATTGTGCCGGTGAGCATGGCTGTCTGTGCTGAATCGGATATTCTGCGAGAAGATATAGTTCTGCACCTTATCCTTGCGGTTTTGGTATTTTGCATTGAGTCGGCGCACACTGCCCCAATGGGCAGAGCCGTGTTCCTCACCAGGGCGGCGGTCAGCCTGATCGAGCTTGTAGCAGTAAACAGCCAATGGATAAATGACAAGCACCGCCAGCAGAAATTTCGGAGTATTTTGGCACCAGTGCAATGCGGCAGGGTTCTGTATTAGTTCTGACAGCAGCGCTGTGATTTCTGCAAGACCGTGCGCCTGTTCTGCCGCCTGTGCAAGCGCTGCCGCAAGCCAGAGCAGAGGCAGCAACAGCAGCGCCCATAAAATCAGCTCGGTTTCATCGGTGCGGTTGGAGCGCATTCGGCATCACCGTTCTTCCCGCTGCGGAGCAGGCTGACCGCGCTCCAGTTTCAGGCGCTTGCACACGGCATCCCCAAAGGTGACTGCCGTTTCCCGCACTTTTTCCAAAGCTCTGCGTTCCTCGCCGTCCGGGATGTGTTCTTTCATGCCCTCCAGCGTTTGAACCGCATCCGGCGGCATCGGCAAGCCCAGCCGTCCGCAAACTTCCACGCTTATGGCGGCGGCGGTCTGGCGCATCAACTCGTTTTCCGAGATACCGGCATAGGCGGATTCAGCAGCCGCCATCACGATCTCCGCGGGCAGCCGCTGCAAAAGTTCTTGTGAGGGTATGGCAGCGCAGAATACCAGCTCCTGACGCTCGGCATCATAGCAAAACCCTTCGACTCCGTTTTTTGGAAGAACCGGGATCGGTGAGATCTCGCGCATCACATCAATGGCTTTCTCGATTTGTTTCGTGTTTTCCACAGCGGCAATCGGGTATGGCTTGTTGCCGTAGGTCTGGGAAATATCAAACACCTTGGCAACGGCATAATATCCATTGCTGCGCACGATCTGCGCGATCCCCGTGCAGCCCTTGCTGACGCGCCGTCCGTACTTGCTCCAGTCGTCTGCCGACATAACCGCGCAGGCCAGCGGGTTGGCGCGCAGGATCAGTGCCGTATTCCCGGCAGTGATGTGACTGCCCAGCCTGCCGCGCTGGTAAAAGTAGTTGGCAAGGGTCTGCCCGCTGGCAAACACATCTTTCAGCGCTTCTTCCTGTGCAGCAAAGTTTTCCTGCCGTTCTGCCAGCTTTTTTGCTTTCCATTCCTCAATATTGAAACCATCTTCGTACATCATCGGGCCTCCTTTGTAATCGCTTCTTTGGTTCCTTTTTGCAGAGCCTTTTGCGTTTCGGATATTGCTTTGGCGACCGCACGGTAATGGTCGATCTTCATCCGCACCGAGGGGCGCTTATCATAAGTCATAGAGCCTTTCTCTGGCACCCGCAATTCTGGCCCTTGCGGACTGCGGGCGGGCGCTTTTTTTCGGTCGGTCTGTCCCTGCGCTTTCGGAATGTTGTAACCCATCTGCTCATAGATGCGGTTGAGCTTGCTGACATCCTCCGCCTTGAACATAATGTCAACCTTTTCTCCTTGGGCAGATTTATCCTTGATAACAGCAAAGAGTACGCCGTATTGCCTGGCGTACTCTTTGAATTGGGATACATCTTCGGTTTTGATGGGGATGACCTTCAGCTCCTTGTTTTCGCGCAGAAGCCGGTCTAAGCTGGTTTTTCCTCGAACCTTCGGATTCTCTTTGGCATAGGCCAAGGCCAGTGCCAGAGAATTTTTAAAGCCGAGAGCCGTCAGCTTAATAGCCACCTCGGAAAACTGAAGCGCCTCTCGCGCCATCTGGTCGGCTGCTTCGCCGCTTGTACTCATCTTCCTTCACCTCGTTCCTTTCCTGTTGTGCGGCAAGCTCTGCCTGCCGCAGTTTTTCCTGCACCATGGCGGCATCTGCTTCAATGTCGGCGCAGATATAAAACTCATGGCGCAGGGCTTTGATTTGTTTGGTCAGCTTTTGGATCTGTTCCTCCCGCGCGGCGCGTTCCGGCTCTTGCTTTTGCCGGTACAAAACCTTGCGCTGGCGGGCAAGCTGTTCGATTTGATTCTCTAAATTGCTCTTGTGGGCCTGCACCTCGGCAAGAGTTTGCAGGCGGTGTTCCCACAAAAGATGTGTCTGCTGCTGATAGCGGTTGAATTTCTTGAAATCCTCGCGCAGCAGAAAATAACAGCGTTTCGTGGCTTTGCCGTTGTAGGCTTTGCGCAGCAAGGCGCAGTAGCGATAATAGCAAGCCATAAACCCGGATACCTTGCGGTGCGGTTTGGATAGGCTTCTGCGGCACCGCATTCGTTTGCCCACGGGCGTAAGCTCCGGGGGCAGCCACTGGGCAGGCTCCGGGGCGTGCTGCGTTTTATATTCCCGGCGCATATCCGCGGGCAGGTGCCAGAGCTGCCGGTAATAATCGCGCAGCGCCGATTCGGAATACCGTGCATCCAGCCGGTCAATGCGCACGCTGCGCTGCGCACTTTGGTGCCGAACCGCCATGTGTTCTACGCGCGGACCATATTTGACCATGTAGCCCATAGCCTGCAATTCGGCAACAAAGCCATCAAAGGTGTCAGCAGCGGCCATGGCAAGCTCCACATCCTTGCGCACCATGCTGCGGATGGTCGGCTTGCCGGTTTTGCCGCTGAGCCAATCGGCATAGCCTTGCCCTTTGCCGTCGGTTTCAATGACGGAGAGCTTGTTTTCCCGGCAAAGTTCATCGGAAATTTTGCGGATCCCCTGATAGTAGGTGGCAAAGTCATTGCGGAACATTTTGCCGTCCATATAGGATACCGAGTTCACAACCACATGATTATGTAGATGTCCCTTATCCAGATGGGTACTGACAGTGCATTCGAATCTGTCTGCCAGAAAGCGGCGGGCAAACTCGCAGCCGATTTGATGCACCTGCTCCGGTGTAGCCTCACCGGGGGAAAAGCTCTGTATAATGTGGTAGGCCAGAATAGAGCCATCATCCACGGGCTGATTCAGGCGTTTCTTGGTGCGGTACATTCTGCGGCAAGCATCAGCCGGAGTACAATTGAAGCCTGTTACATATAGCTGATGCTCCGTTTTGTCCTGGTTCTGCGTGTAGGATAAAAGGCGATTCAGATCGTTCGCACCGAAGGTTTCCGTCTTTTGGGGGTTACTGGTATAGTCCAAACATCTTTGCAGATGATGCCTGACGGGCTTTATCTTGGTGTAGGCCATATCAGAGCGTGTCCTCCACATAATCCCATGTCTTTTCCAAAAGGTTCAGGGCTTTTTCTAATTGGTCAGTGGTAACCTTTCCGGTGGCATTGACCACATGGGCAATCTGATTGAGGTTATTGCCGTAGGCCGAAAGCTGTGGCAATACCTTTTTGTAGCTATCAGGCGGGCGCGGGTGGATCGTAATGCCCATCAGTGCCAGCCGGATATACTTTTCTCGGCACATCTCGGCTGTCGCCGTATCCTGCTCCAGCTTTGAAAGTTCAGCATCGTTCAGATGAACAACAACGCGGTTATTTCTTTTGCGAATAGGAATCCCCCCTATAAAATCTGGACATAAAAATAGTGCATCGCGGTTGGGCGATGCACTTATGCACATATTCAATTTACTTTTGTGGTTCAATCAGTTTGTAGGCCGGGGAGAGAATCAAGTCGTACCGAGCTTGTAAATAGCGTGAGTAAAATTGCTTTTGCAAATCGGAAATTACAGGTGTGCCATCAATGAAAGCTGCGATTTTTTCCATATCAATTTTTGGGAAAACACGTTCCAATGCAGCATTGCAGTCATCGTTTTCCGCGCGGGTGATAAAATCGTAGTAATTGATCTTCCGTCCGTTCAGTTTTATAGCCGAGGTAGGAAATTGGAACACCCGTGCATGAAGTTCTGCTTCATTGGTAAGCACAGCTTGCATGACATTTTCATCTGCCTGTGGAAGTAAGCAGCTACCGCAATCGAAAACAGGGGCAATTTCTGTTCTGTGGGTCTGGTCGTCGTAAAGAAATCCCCAGTTTCCATTGTGGCGGTCAAAATTTCCGAGCAGCGCATCCACGATAAAGACATTCCAGAAATGCTCCCGCAATTCTACCGGCGATACATATTGCTGCTTGTCAATGGTGTCCATCACATCTTCCAGTTCCGTGCCGCTGCCGTTGCTATCAGAGTCGAGAATTGTGTTTTTGATAGAGCAGAAGTCGAACAGGCGCTTGCTGCCTGTTGCAAAGTCCTTGCAGGCACAGACAACTTTTGTTTTGCCTTTAATAGAAAAGGTTCCAAGTTCGGTTTTCTGCGCGTTGATTCCAATTAGATTGAAGATGCTGCTTGCAAGGTGTTCACTAATGCAGCTATTGGTGTACGACAAGTTTGTGGGCTTTCGTTCCCCTGACGGGGGAAATTTCAGCATATAAATCCCGCCGCCATATTCAACGGCAATCTTGCTGCCGTTTGCTCCATTGTAAGCTCTACCGGGAACAATGGGGCAGTTTGTAAAATCAGTCATAGCTTTGCTCCATACAAGTATTTCTTTCGCAGGTAGTCTGCGTGTTCGTGGGTAATGCTTCTTTCATTGATTTCTGCCATGTTGATGCTGCCATAAAGTTCACCCCATAAACAGTCCAACAGGCTGCTGTGATTTTTGATTCCGCTTTTATACGCATCCAAGTCGTGCTGCAAATAGTCCGGCAAGCCATACTCGTAGGCGCGTTCACGTTCGGTTTGGCGGATGCCGTCCTCCGTCAACTGCTCCATAGAAACTCCCAACACCTGCGACAACTTATAGACCGTTTCGGCAGAGCATTTTTCGAGTTTTGTTTTTCCGCTGCAAATATCACTGAGCGTCGGGTGCGGAATTCCCGCTTGCACAGCAAGTTTATACTTTGTCATGCCGCGCTTGGCAAGTAAATCTTCTATAACCATTGTTTCCGCCTCCTTACTTATATTATATCGGTACGCCGAAACAATAGCAATAGCCAATTTTCAAAGTTCATAGAAATGCAAATATTTTCGCAGCGGAAAATTTATATTTCAGAAAGCGGAAGCAGGGGTCTTAGGGGCATTCCCCTAACAAGTGGGCGTTTGGTACACCAAATGCCGTGCTTGCTCGTACTGTTCCTGCGGAACAGTACGCCGTCTGCCAAAAGGCTTTGCGCACTGGTGCCGTGTCGCATAGGTGTCAATTTTTCTGCCCAGCTTGAAATTTGCCGCACGGTATTCGATGTTATATTCCGTGGCGACCACCTTTACACCGTGCTTCATAAGCTGCCTGAAAAACGAAAAGAGGTGCCCTTCACTGCGGCTGATATGGCGCATCCGGCAGATATACACAGTGTCGATTTCGTCTTTGCGGATATGCCGCAGCATTTTCCGGTATCCGGGTCGCAGCAGCCATCCGCCATGCTCATCGGTGCTGCTGCCCACAACGGTGCAGCCATCAGCATGAGCCTGTAAGGCGCAAACTTTTATGCTGTCCATGGTTCCCACATAGTCGCCGGGAATTCTGGCATAAAGCCATACGCGGCAGGGACTAAGTTCTTTTTCCATAATTTTCCTGTTTCCCTTCAATATTAGATTCGTTTGGCGATCACAAGCAATCTGCCGTCATCGGTGATGTTGTCGCAGGTGGAAAGCGTGAGCAGCTTGTCGCCGTACTCGGCGGAGATGTCTGTATCGTATAACGCCCGTGCTTTGCAGGCCGACACATAATCGGCAAAATCTTCCGGGGATTCTGCGTTCACAAACCGATAGAACGGGAACGCATCGGCAGAATCTGCCTGCACGGTCGTGTGGATCACGGCAAAAATTACATAGGCGCTGCTGCCCAGCTCCGTATCGAACCAGACGGTTTTGTGTGCTTGCCAAAAATCTTTACTGCGGTACTTGGCAAGGTTTGCAAACATCGAACCGTCCTTCATGTTGTGACCGTAAATAATCAGGTTGTCGGACGGAGCAAGCGCATCGCAGTCTGCCTGCATAAAGGGGCAGCCGTAGTCCGTGTAGTTCTTTTCAAAGTCGTGCTTCAGGTAATAGGTGGGGTCATCCGCGCGCTGCACAATAGGATAGTCAATGTCGGTGCCGTCGATGTGAATCCAGCCCACCATGTCGGGGTTTTCCAAATACAAGTTTCGGCTGGTTGGTTGTACCGAGGATTGCGATGCAATTTCCTGTTGTGTGTCCTGCTCTCTTACGGCGGCAAGGTTGCTGTAAAGGTGCGCCTGTTGTTTCGATTTCCAAAAATATGCCGTCAGCAAGGAAACGCTGACAATCAGAACTGCAACCAACACGCCGCAAAGAAACATTGTGATTTTTGGTTTCATAGTCTACCTTTCATAAAAAGAAGGAGGTCCGCGCGGACCTCCCTTATCATAAACATATGTCATTGTTAAAAACGCTCCTTAGCGTTCACCGTCCTCGGTTTCGTCATGCTCTGCAACGGCTTTGCATCGGACGCACTTGTAAATCAGTGCCGCCAGCCCTGCCAAGGAAAGACCCGCAAGCGCCAGAAGCAGCCCCAGCGGGAAAGTATCGCCTGTCTGGGGAATCAACGGTGTGGGAGTCGGGGTACTCGGCGGTGTCGGCTGCACGGGCTGTTCAGGGATGGGTGCATCCTTCATAACCACGCGCTGCACATCTCCGTTCGGCAGCACCGTAAAGGAAATATCCTCTGCGATTTCGTACCCGTTGGGGGCCGTGATTTCGGTCAGCTTATAGTCACCGGCAGGCAGCTTTTCGATATAGTGCGGCTTGTCGGTGGATGTCCAGTGTTCCACCACTTTGCCATCTTTATTGGTGAGAATCAGCTCGGCACCCGGCAGTTCTTTGTTTGTGGTAATATTTACCTTAGAGATTTCCACCTTGATGACATCATCCAGCATCTCAAACTGCTGCACCTCACCGGTGGGCAGCACCGTAAACGATACGCTTTCGGCAAAAGCATATCCGTCTGGGGCTTTCACCTCGGTCAGCGTATAATCGCCTGCGGGCAGTTTTTCAATGTAATGAGGTTTGTCGGTGGATACCCAGCGGTCAATTTTCTTGCCGTCTTTGTCGGTAAGGGTCAGTTCTGCGCTGGGCAGTTTTTCCATTGTGGTCAGATCTTTCTTGGAGATTTCCACCTTGATAGTGTCATCGCGCATAATCACGGTTGCATCATCCAACAGCTTCCAATCATCCCACGTCCAGAACAGGAAGTTCTTTGTGGTCAGGTAATAGACCTCGGCTTCCTGCAGGTTGCTGCCGTCCTCGTCCACCTTTTGCAGCAGACGGAAGGTAATATCATCCGCCAGCGCGTAGCCATCGGCGGGGCGGGTTTCGGTCATGGTGTAGGCATCGCCCAAGTGCAGCCCTGTGACGCGGTGGGGCGTGTCGGTGGACACCCAGCTTTCCACAATGTTGCCGTCAGCGTCTTTAATGGTCAAAGTGGCACCGGGCAGTTCCTCGTCGTTGGTCAAATCGCGCTTGCTCACCCACATTTCGGTGGGTTTGTCGGTGCAGGTGCTTTCCAGAACCTGCACAGCCTGCCCGTCGTAGGTAAAGGTGACTTCTATCGGGTTTTCGTTGACGTAGTAACCCAGCGGGGCGCGGATTTCCTTGACGATATATTTGCCGCTGTTGGTAGCGGCATCCTTGTGGGTGCTGCTGCCGTACTGCTCACCGCGGATGGGAATATCGCAGGTAAAGTAGGTGTACCCATCTGCATTGGTTTCGGGGCTGGTGGCTACCAGATCACCGGCTACAAAAACAAGGCTGCCGTCCGCATCGTAAATGTCATCGGCGGTGTACAGGTTGAACACGGCACCGGCGAGATACTTGCCGCTTTCCAAGTCGGTTTTGTAGATGCCGACCTTTGCCTTTTCGCGCTCGTTATGGAATTCGACAGCGTCTGTCGCAACGATTTCCTGCGTTTGGTTGTCCCACGCAAGGGTCACATCAAAGCTAGCGTCAGTTCCCACATAGCCATACGGCGGCTTGGTTTCCGCAATGTGATAGCTGCCCAGCGGCAGGGTCACGCTGACCTCGCCGATGGTGCCATCGTGGATGACGGACAGAAAATCATAGGTCGCCGCCGTGCGCGCAGGGGCAAAGACGGCAGTGTCGGCAGTGCCGTCACCTGTAGTTACGACTGCCACCACATCGCCCTTGGCGTACCAGAGCGTGCGGTTGCCGTAGTTGTCAAGCTGGCGATCCTGCGTGTAGATGTCCTCGGCTGCCGTGATGGTGTACTCGGCACCTGCCAGCGGGCGAGTTTCGTAGGTAAAGTTGCCGCTTTCTGCTTCGCCGGTCATCCACAGGTCAATGCCGCCCGGCTCAGACTGCCAGCCGGTCAGCACCTCGCCGGCCTTGCGGATGGTCAGCTTGCCGAGAGTTTCGTGGTTGGAATACTTCTCACCAATTACCAGCGTGTCCATGCCGTTCTCGTTCTTGTCGCCGGTCGCCTGATAAATGCGGTCGGTGGTGATAGTGAAGTCAACGTAGTGGCTTGCATCGGCAGCCCACGCATTGTAATAGCCGTTGGGTGCGTTGGTTTCCACAATGCGATACTTACCCAGCGGCAGTTTTTCGGGTAGGGTTAAAACGCCCTCGGCGTTGGTGTAAAAGGTGGTGACGTTCTTGGTAAGATACCCGTTTACGGTGTCGGTCATGCGCACCAGCTTGGGCGCGCCGTTTTCCATGCGGTAGTTGCCGTCATCGTCCAGATAGTAGATTTGAAACGCCGTACCCGGCAGCAGCACGGGTTTGCCGGTTTCCTCGTCAATTTTGGTGATGCGCAGGTAAACCTCAATTTGCTCGTCCAGCACAGTGAATTTCTGGTAGCTGTCAGAGGCAGTAAGCACACTGCCCTTGGGCGTTGCCATTGCGCTCATCGGGCTGTTGCGGTCAACGACCACCAAGTACGGTTCTGCCTGATACAAATCCTTGGGAACGGTGGTTTCCACCACCAGATAGGTGCCGTAGGGCAATCCCTGTACACGGATGTTGCCCGTGTCGTTGCTGAAAATCTCTGCCAAACGGTACTCGTTGGCGGTGCCGGTGGGCTGCCAGCCGTCGCCCTTGCCGTTTTTGTTGTCGCCCGCTGCTGTCAGCGTTTTGTTGTAGGCGGCAATTTCGGCGGCGTTGACCTCGTAGGTTTTAGCAACCGCCTGTCCCTCGCCGGAGAAATCCCACTTGGGATGGTCATTGTTGTAGTTCTTGTCGAGGTAACAGTCCAGAATGCTTTGCAGGCTGTAAGCGCCCGTCTGGCTTTGGGTAAACTGTGCGGCCTTGGACAAATCGGACACCAGATAAAAGGTAAAGCCCGCGTCCTCCAACTCCTGCCCGTTGGATTCGCCGCTGGAGGAAATGATTTTGCTGATTTCCACATTGCCCTTGGCGATTTGGTCTTGGCTTTCGGTTTGGGTATTGTCGCGGTGAATGTGGTAGTTTGCCTTGTACACGGCATTGTCGTCGGCAAAGGTGGTTTTCTCCACATACCAGCCCTCATCGGAATAAGTGGGCGTGATGTAATAGTTATGTTCATCACAGAGATAGCCGGTTGCATAGGACAGATAATAAGCATCGTAAGTTATTGTCCCGTCCAACGCCTTGCCCTTGGAGATGGTGCTGAACTGGTTTTTGTACACCCAATCGGTGTACTGCCCGCCGCTGCTGGCCAGTGCCGCAACCTGCCCGGTGGCGGCTTTGGTGCGGCTGTCCACAGTGGGATAGGTGCCGGAAACAGCAAGAGCGCCCTCCCGCAGCGGAATGACCGTGCCGGTGGAGCGCTCTACCACATAATATTTGCCGAGGTACAGGTTTGCGAAGGTCAGCCAGCCGTCCTCGATTTTGGCACTGGCGACCAGATGGTCTTTTTTGAGAATCGGCAGATAGTCATTGACCCACTGCCCGCTGTTGTCGCGGATGGTCGTGTGCCAGATGGGATTACCATCGGCATCCACGATTTTGGAATAATCCACAACGCCGGTCACACCGTCCGGGTGGGTGATGTCCTCGGCAGCGTAGAGGTCGTACACGGCACCGTCCAACGTGGCGTTGCCGTGATTTTCCACATATTTTCCCGCGTCTAAGTCCACCTTGGAAATGCTGATTTCGCCCAAGGTTCGGTCATTTTTCATAACGCCGTCCGTGGCGGTGGTGGTGTAGCTGTCCTCATTGGCAGCCTTGCCGCTGTTGTCGGTGTTGTAGCTACGGTTAGGGTTCTTGTACCCATTGGAAATCGTGACGGTGGTTTCTACGCCATTGCTAGTGACCAGCTTGGTGCCGCCCTTGTCGACGGTCAGGATGTCGGCATTGTAGTCAGCATTGTCCAGCCAAAGCACGGTGTTGTTGGTATCCTTGTTGATTCCTACATAATAGGCACGCTTGCCCAAGGGCGTACCCGCCGTGCCGGGGTGGTCGATATCCGTCCAATCGCCAAAATATCCGGCAGGGGCTTTGGTTTCCACAAGGATAAACTTGCCCTGATTGCGCTGGGTGTAATACAGCGTGTGGCGCATCGCATCGTTAACAGCATAGGCGGCGCTGTTGATGACCGCGTAGCTGCCATCGCCCTGGCGCTGTACGCTGTAAGTGTTGTACCCGCCGGTTGCAAGAAACTTATTCCTTACACTGTCCCATTGATAAATTTCATAACAGGCGTCGGCGGCAATCGGGTTGCCGGTTTCGCTGTCGGTTTTTCGTATATTGACCTGCAGGCTCCATTCCGCGTTGCGCATCAGGTACTCGTTGTTGGTGTCTGCGGGTACGGTCAATGTCTGGTAGCTGCCGTTGCTGCCCCAGTACTTTTCAAAGCCGTAGGGTACGGAGATTTCTTCGTATCGGAACTGCAAACTGCCCAACTGGGTTTTGGCCGCCGCAATGGCACTGTTCACGGCATTTTGTGCCTCTGCCTGCAATTCTGCAATGGCGGCGTCGCGGGCGCTGTTGGCAGCTTCGTCGGCAGCCTCCTGTGAAGTATACGGTCCGACACGACCGTTGCGGGTACCGGAGGTCTTTGTCACCGCGTAGTGCAGGCTCCAACTTGCGGCTGCATCGCCGCCGTTCTTCTGGTAGTTGTCATCGGCGGTATGAGCGCTGGTGGTCACCGTTTGTTTTCCGGCAGGACTGATAGACCAGCTGCCGCCGTCAATGCTGCCGGATTTGGTGATGGGCTCGATCTCGATGGTCGCGCCGTCCACCTTTTCCTGTGTTTTCAGCTGGATCTTATCCGTGCGGATTCCATAGGAAAAATCAAAACTGCCGCTGGCGGTCTGGGCAGGAGCCTCCCAGCTGGCATAGTATTCCTGCACAACAGGTTCCGGCTCAGGTTCCTCCTCACCGATCTCAGGACCAATCAGGGCAACGGTCTGCCACCCTGCGCGACCGGGATTGTAGATGTAGGTGTAGTACCCACGGGCGGAGGCGTAGGTTTCCACGCCGTTCAGCAGCTCATCGGCAGAGGCAAGATAAATTTCCGCGGCAGTGCTTTCAGGGAAGTTTTCGATAATATACATCTGCACATCGTCATAAATTGATGCGCAGAAATCCAAAAGAGAGATTTCTTCACCCTCGTCAGCGGAAAAAACAGCGGGCAGATCGTCCGCATCGCCCAAAGAAAGCTGGTTCAAGCCGCCCCAGATGCGAATCTGGTTGCCGTAGTGGTCGCCGGGGATGCACTGGTCTGCGTTGACCGTGGAAGTGTTCACATAGGTGTATGTCGGGCATCCTGCAGGCTGACCGTTGGCACCGTGGGTGCAGCAGTAGGCTGGTTCGCCGTTGAACCAAATCAGCCAAGTGCCGTTGACCTTGGCAACCTTGGTGATCTTGCCGCTGGTCACCGCAGGGGTGGGGCGCTCGGCAAAGGCGGCAATTTCACTGTCGGGGAAGGGATACTCGGCAGTGGCGTTGCGGTCGATGGTGACATTTAATGTCTTAGTCAGTGTGCTGCCATCCGGCGCGGTATAAACCAGCTGCGCGGTAAAATTCGCATCTGCCTGTACATATACACCCAGCACTGCAGCGGAAGTTTCACTGTATTCGCTATGCAGCAGACTTTCGGCATCCGCGGCGGGTGCGCCGTAGTAGTCCAGCAGGGTCACGCTGTCCGGCAGAACCAGATCGAGCGTGCTGCCGTCTGCGGGATATTCGACCTGTGCCATAATAGGAACAATGGCATAGTCTGCGCCGTCCAGCAGGGGCGCGGCCATGGTAAGGCCGTCATTGTCCAGTGCAGCGGCAGTCAGATAGCTGCCGCCTTCTTCCAGCTGGCTTTCGGGCCACTCGGAAATGCCGATTTTAGTTTCACCGGTGGCAACCGGCAGACCCTCGCTGCCGATATAGGAACCAATGGGTGCGTTGGGGAGGTCGGTGTACAGTTCCGCGCCGACAACGGCAGCAGAGATTTCTTCTTCAGCGGGCTGCTCTTCTGCCGTTTCCGGGGTAGCTTCGGTTACATCCTCGCCGGGGTCGGGGCTGCTCTCGTCGCTCTGGCCGTTGTCTGTTTCAGACGGCTCGGTCTGCTGCTCCATCTGCACGGTTTCCTCGGTGGGCTGCGGTGTGGGTTCCTCCGCAAACGCCGCACCGGGCAGCATGGAGCAGAGCATTACCGCCGCCGCAAACAGCGCAGTAACGCGATGCTTCAATTTATAATGTGTTTCTTTCATTGTGAAATCCTTTCAAAACAGAGATTTTTTCACGAAAAAAAGCGCCTGCAAAATGCAAACGCTGCGGTTATCTTTCGGGGGTATCTTGGGCGGGCTGGGCTTTGGCTTTTTCAAATTTTCGCACTTGGTTTACAAAACCGTCCAATAGGCAGGTATGCGCTTGTAGGTCAGCGTAGTAACAGGAACGGTCAAATCCACGGCGATCCATATCTTTGATCGTGCGAATGGAATCTGCCCATTCTCTATTTGCGCGAGAAATACGACCATCTCCATCACGGGTTTGAATGGCCGCTGCCAACACATATTTTGTGCGCTCCAAACCATATTCCGCCACTACCTGTTCAACAGCGCCAGCGCCCAGCCGCATACCATCAAAGCGCTGTGCAAGCACTGCGTCAATCTCGTCCCGACACCTTTCATTCAAGTGGCAAGACGCATGGTACTGCTGCAATTCGCCGTGTTCGCTGGCATAAGTGACGGACTGTCGATATACTTTGGGTGGGTTCTGCTGCTGCTCTTTTTTCAGCAAGTCATCTGCGCGGTCTTCCACGCACTGAGCCACAATGCTCATATAATCGGTTTCCAGCTTGGAAAAATCCTTATACACATCCGCCAGCGGCGCGGGAGATTTCAGCAGCGCCCGCACCTGTGCAGGGGTGAGGTTCATTTCTTCCGTTGCAAGAATAATGTCCTCACGGACGCTGTACTCGTAGGCGTGGTGTAGAATTTCTTCTGGCGGCTGTGCAAGCAGCCACGCGCGGTATTCGTTTTGCTCCCGCTGCATTTTGTTGTACAGTTTAGCGACAAGGGGATCGTTTTTCACATTGCATCACCGTCCGTATTGTACAGAATTCTTTCCCAGAAATTCCGCTTTTCTGGCTCGGAAAGACTGCGGTAGGCGGTTTCGATCACCGCATTCACGACCTGCTCGGCGGCATCCTGCGCGATATGCAACTGTTTTGCCGCATTTTTCCCCACCGCAAGGCGGTGCAGCAGATGCTCCAAAACTGTGATTTTTTGTTTTTGCAGTGCGTTTTTTGTGCTTTCGTCTATGTCGAGCGCAGCAACAGGGGTGTCGTATATGCTTTTTGGTACACGAAATACCAACTCGCTGCGTTCTCGATTGGGGGCAATGTCGTTCAGCACGACCATGCAGCCGTCTTGCTCGGCTTTTCTAAGTAAAGTTTCGATGTCCATAGAATTCCTCCAATAAAAAAGCGCCCACAAATGTGAGCGCTTAAGTAAGATATTCAGTTACAGAGATTCAATCAGTTCAGAGATTTCCTTGACAGTTTCCAAGGTCTGCCCAAATGTAATAGTTGCTGCATAGGAATTGCTCATGCCGTAGCTATCCCATAACTGCTGCATAGACGAATCATCCCTTAGGTCATCCAAAATTTCTTTCCAATCGGCGAGATCTTCCAGAGATTCTCGCTTTTCAGCCGTATGCAGAACAGCATCCTTTAAGACTTGCGGGCGAATTTCTGACTTTCTGGTGCGATACAGCGTGTAAAGGTCATAAAAATCGCGCGCTCTTGTGGTGGTTGCACCGCGGCGGATAATGGTTTCATACTTTTCAGCAAGTATCGTTTCTATCGTATAAGCCATGATAGGAATTTTCTTTTCGGAATCAAAGCAGGGAAACTCATATTGTACCGCAGCAGGGGTGATTTTGTCGCCAGTGGTGATGTCTATTTTCATGGGTGTGTTTATTTTTCCATACAGAACATCAATATGGGCGCGGAAGTTGTTGTATGCATCAATTTCACGGATCGGTGCAATGGAACGATATTCAAAGCGGATACCGTCACCAACATCAACTGCCAAAATGGTTTTGAGGGCAGAAACGATTTCATCTTCTTCCATTTGGATACCGCGCACGGTGGTGTCCATATCCATCGTAGTTCGACCCTCAAACCCAACCATTGAGGAAATCAGAAGTCCTCCCTTGAGAATGAAATTTTTCTGATACGGCGAAGCCGCCAGTCGTTCCAGCAGACGTTCAAACATAAACATCTGCAAAATTTCCTGAGCGCGCAGATGCTTTTCGGCAGCAACATTGCGCGCCCAGCCTTTTAATTGTTCTGGTGATCTCACATCAGCACCTCCATGTAGGTACGCAATTTATCGTCAACCCCAAACTGTTTTCCATACTTTAGAAGTTTTCTGGGATTTGGTTTTGACGCAAAGTAGATCTTCAGTCCATGTGTAAACAGTTGCTTGTCGATTGCATTTCTGTCGCGCACCAAGTCGCAAATGCAGCGTTCGCGGTCATACAGGATAACATTTCCGCCTTGTGGAGATCTGCAAGTGGTTTTGCCTATACCGTGAAGACTTCCTTTAACATAGTGAAACCGAATATTGGGATCGCGTTCTTTGATGCGACTGGTGTTATACCCTTGCGGCACACTGAATTCAAAAATGTGTGGCGTTCGGTCTGACAGTCCCCAAAAGTACATGGCACTGCCGTAAGAGTAGACAAGATTCTCGCTTCCGCTTTGCAAAAGCGTAAACTCGTCTGGAACAAATCCGGTCATTGTATATTGTCCGCGGGCAATGCGCGTCAGAACACCTTTGTCTGCATATCGTTTTAATGTGACACGGTTTGTGCCTGCTCGCAATGCTTCTTCTGTAGTAACAATGCCGCCGTTCGCATCAGCTATCGTTTTCAATACAGCTATCGTAGCATTCACTCCACACACCGCCTTTCAAAAAGTTACTGCCGTGCTTTAATTATAACATAATAAAGCACAGCTGTAAACAGGCTTGTGGGAGATTTTCGTGGGAACTAGTTAAAGGTCACGACCCAATAGGTGTATTGTCCCTCTGCCGTTTGGCAAAACCAGCAGCCCACACCCATGCTGGTGAAGCTGGGTTCCATAATGTTGGCGTAGTGGGCGGGGCTGCCCTGCCAGCCGTTGCAAACGGCGCTGGCAGAACCCAGCGGACCGGCGGTGCAGATCTCGCTGCGGGTGGTCATGCCGCTGTGGTCAAAGGGACCGCCCGCCACAAAACTTTCGCATCGGGCATCGGCAGCGGCGCTCAAACCGCTGTCCATGGTCAGCGGTGCCAGACCACCGGCGGTACGCAGGGCGTTGATGTTTTCCTGCACCGCCCAATAAGCGGAATCCGAGCTGTCGATGCTCCACCACTGTTCGGTGCCTGCCGCCAAATCAAAGGGCACAGCACCATAGCTCATACTGACCTGCGCCGGGGCAGGTTCTGCCGTCGGCACTGCTGTGGGTTCCGGCGTAGGGGCTGGTGTCGGTGCGGGTGTGGCAGTTGAAATCGGTGCGGGTGTTTCTTCGGGTTCTGCACTTTCCGATGTCGCTGCCGACAGCTCCGTCCATTCAGCGGATTCCGGTTCCGCTGCCTGTGCGCAGGCTGTCAATAAGGACAGCATCGCAAGCATTACGATCCATTTTTTCATCTTGATAACTCCTTGCGGGGGCCATCTCTGACCCGGTTGCTTCTTCTTTCTTTCATCTTAAAACCTTCTACCTTTCTTGTCCACGCTGTCGATTGTCCGAACGACACTGTTGATCTTCGTCCGGCACGGTATCCAGCACAATATCCTTTTCGTTCAGGTTCAAAAGCGCCTCCAGCTCGGCAAGGCGCTTGCTCTTTTCAGCCAGCTCGTCCGCCTGTGCAAAAGGCTGCGCAAGCTGTTCCTTGGCGTTTTCCAGCTGTTTTTGCAGCTGCACCAATTTGGATTCAAAGTCGGTCACGCTCTGCGGCAGGTTGTGCAGGCAGTTATCCAAGCGTACCGTGTTTCCGACCGCATCCGCGCCAAGCTGCACCGGATTGATACCGCTGCCCACAAGATACGCCAGATACATTTTGTCCACCGCAAAGTAGGCAATCTGTAAATCAAAGCCCTTGTACCGCCCAATGGAAACCGGCTCGGTGCGGTTCATCGCCATACCCAGCAACCCCAGCAGGGCTTTGCCCGCGTCCTCGCGTTTGGTATAAACCGTGTCCATCAACGAGATGGCGAACACATCTTTGCCGTCCGCATCGCGCTTAGTGTTCTGCTGCAATCGTATGGTGTCAGCTTTGGCGTTTTCCAGCTGCTGGGCGGTCTTGCGCATTTCTGCGGGAAATCCTTGTGTAATCGCATCTTCCAGCCGGTAATGCTCGTTGTTGTAGGCGGTTTTCAGCGTCTTGAGGCGCGCCACCTGAATATCAAGATCCATTTTCTCTTTGATCATCGGATTGCCCGCTGCCAGCGCCTTGACCTCGGCATAAGACAGCGCTGCGTCGTCAAAATCATCCGCGCTGCGGGCAGGGCTTTTGCTGGTCATGACCTGCCCGATGAACTTCTGTTTTGTTTCCAAAAGCTGCCACATATAGCTGTCAAACGAAGATTCTGTGACGTAACGATACTCATACACCTCGGCATTGGTGTTCCTTGACGAAGCATACGACCATTTCGCTGCTCAATGTCAGAGGGTTTCCACCCGCAGTCAAGATGATGCGTTGCCACCAACAGCCGCTGCACATTGGTGCCTGCGCCCATCTTGCCGGTGCTGCCCATCAGCACACGCACATCACCACTGCGCACCGTGGCAAACAGCTCGGCCTTTTTCACCTCGGTGTTGGCGCTGTGGATGAACTGCACCTCGTTTTCCGGGATGCCCATGGAAATCAGCAGATTGCGCAAATCATCGTACACATTAAAGCCGTCCGGTTTCGGGGTGGATAAGTCGCAAAACACCAGCTGGGTCAATTTCTTGTCTTTCGTTTCATTCCAGATGCGGTACACATTCTCGGCGCAGGCGTGGACTTTATCGTTGGGGTTTTCGGGCAGATCGGGGTCGATCAACCGCTGATCCAGCGCCAGCTTTCTGCCATCGTTGGTCACCTTGAGCATATTGTCCTCGGTGGGGTCTACATTTCCCGCGCGAATCTCCTCGGCGCGGTCGGCAAGGTCAGCCACCATCTGCTTTTGCTGGGGGCTGGGCGGCAGCGCCACATTGATGGGTTTGCCGCCCACCAGTTTGGGCACCGGCAGGTTGAGCATATCCGCCGTCTGCACATCCGCCACCTGCTTGAACATACTCATCAATTCCGGCAGATTATAGAATTTGGAAAATCTCGTTTTTGTCCGGTAGCCTGTACCCTCGGAGAGCAGTTTGTCAAGACGATTTCGTAAATATTAATTTAGCTTTACGATTTTCCAGTACGGAAATCTCCTAAAACCTCGTGCCTACATACATCTTTGATAATTCTTTCAAGCGGCTTTTTTGCTGTTTGGGATTGCTTGATGCAGACAATAAAGGTAGTTCTTCCCAGCCTTACCGCAAAATCAGAATTGCAATTTTCCATGACATACTCCCCATCAGTCGAAATTTGATGTGCCAAGTTTCAAACACCCTTTCTGCCGGCTGAAAGAATTACTCCGGCTCATAAATTTCTTTGAGTGCTTCGTAGAGCTTTCTGCCCTCGTCCTCGGTGAGCGTAATGCCCTTGCCGCACCGTTCGTGACCCGGATACCAAATCCGAATATCCAGCTTTGCATCGTTGCCATTCCATGAAACAAAATTTGCTTCTTTCGTATAGCCGCTGCCATTCTCGCCCAAGACAGCAAGGGGCTTTGTGATGGTGCTGGTAATATCGTTCATTTTCTGTACCTCCAAATTCAAGTGGGGAAGAAGTTATAAAGTCGGGATAGTAATGGAAGCGGGCATTTTAGCGTTCCAAATCTTGGTCATCTTGGCGGCGGACAGATGCTCTATGCGGATTGCGTTTTGCTTCCTCGCGCTCTTTCTTCTGTTGCGCTTCTCTGTGCTCCAGCAGGTCAGCAATTTTCTCTGCGAAGCCCTTTGCAAACTGGGGAAAGTATTTGAGCGCCTGCAAAAACGGCTCACAGCGCCGCCGCAATGCGGCATACGCCGATTGTGTATCTCTCAATTCGTACTTGCAGTCGATGTACTGCTTTTTGTAGAGCGAAATATCCTCGTTCAGTTTGTGGATTTCTTGGCGGCTTGTGATGCCCTCCTTTGCTAACGCCGTCAACTGCTTGTAGTCCTCTTTCGACACGGTATATTTGCCTGTAATGGTTTTCTTGCCCATGTCGTCAATCTCGGATTCGGTTTTGCGCACATTCCATGCCGCTTCGTACTTGGTCTGCGCAGCTTCTACACGCTCTTGAATGTTGGCAAGCCGTTCCTTATCTTTTTCGATCTGATATTGCAGGGAAGTAAGGTTCTCGCGTGTGCTTCCCAACTCTCCGCGCTGGAAATTCGTGAAGCCATGCTCCTGCATATGAGCCACCAGTTCGTCCTGCAAGATACTGTACGAGGGGCGATACTTGGGTTTTCCGTTGCTCCGCAGGACAGGCTGACCCTGTTCATCTTTCAGCGGGATATTTGATGCCCATTTCTTGGAATGGCTCACTTGATGAATAGTTTCCCGAACCGTACCGCGCAGCGCCGGGTCCTTGCAGCGCTTGCTCCACAGAATATCCTTATCCACCACAGGAATCACTACGGCGTGGAGATGGTAGTGGTAGACATCTTTTCCCAAGTCGCTGGTCGCGGCCTTGTTGATTTCGTCTGCGTGCATAACAGCAGCCACTACATACTCTGATCCGAATTTCTTCTCCAAGAAGTGATAGGCTTCCTCATAGAATTTCTTTGCGTACTCATAACCGCCGTTGCGCTCAAAGTACATGGTGTTCACGTCAATGATTATTTCATCGAAAAGCGTAGCGTCTTTCCGCAGCCCCCTTGTCGATACCGTTCCAGCCGCTTCCATAGTGCGCAGCGTGTCCATATAAGAGGACGGCGGGGAGCGATAGTGTACATTCAGCGGTATGCGCTCCTGTACCACGTTGACGTTGGCATAGTCGGTGTTCAGCCGTTCATTGTGCCGTTCTGTTGCGCCGATGCTGGCAGCTGAACACTGCTTCACTCTGGCGCAGCTCATATCTTTTGCCACTGCAATTTCTCCTTTCCAAGCGGTAGGGCAAAGCCCCGTTACACAAGATTGGAACAATCTGTGTAACCCACTATGACACTTTCAGCTTCGCTGCAAAGATGTCGTGGGCAAGGGAGTTCCCCCTTGACCTCCTTTTTGCGCCGAAATCAAGTCGGCAGGTTTTCTCCCTGCCAGCCTTCTTTCGGCTTTTCAACCTCCGGCAAAGTCCAATACCATGCGAAACCGTCCTTCACGGAGTGAACCCCGGCTTTCTTCTTCGCCTTTTTGTAGGTTGACTTCTTGAAGCCTGCACCTTCAAGCTTTGCTTCGCAGTCGGAAGCCAACTGTCTGCCGCCATCAAGCAGCGAACGGATAAACGCCGTTGCCGCTTCCTCGCGGTCATTCGGTCTGCCCATTCGCGGGGCGGTGGCAGCGAATGCGTCCTCGGCGGTCATTTCCAATTCATCAAGAAAATTCACGCCCTTGTCTGCCACCTCAAAAAGAATAGCCGAACCCATTGGAGCAAGATTGGATTTTACTTGCACCAAATAGCGTTCGGCTGGATTTGCGCTGTTTGCGGTTCGTGTGATGGCGAGAATACTTCTCGCAGCGCCCGCAATGTCGATAGAACCGTTGGTACGGTAAAGGGGATTAGTATCTCTCATCTTGTTCATATGAGCGATAATCACAATCGCACAGCCTGTATCTTTCGCAACCGCTATCAGATGATTAAACTCGGCTCGTGTTTCGTTGGCATTGTTCATCGAACAACTTTCTCCGATATAGGAACTCATCGGGTCAAGAATTAAAAGTTTTGCGTGGTACATCTCAATCGCTTCACGAATACGGTTATCCCCAAAGGACAAAGATTTTTCATCTTCCTTGATGAAGATGAGGTTTTCTCCGTTCCCACCAGCCGAATTGAAGCGAGGGACTACCGTATCATCGGCGTCATCTTCCGTTGTCTGATAGATGATAGTCATAGGCTCGTTTTCTTCCGTTTCGGTAAAGGGCAGAGGTTCGCCCTTTGAGAGCAGGGCGGCAATGGAAAGCATTAGCTTGCTTTTTCCATCGCCGGGATCGCCCTGCAACAGCGTAACCTTGCCAACCGGAATATATGGATACCATAGCCATTTCACTTCTTTCGGCTCGATTTCACTCGCCTTGACAACTTCAAGAGGCACGCTGACAGTCATTTCATTTTCAATCATTTTTCTTTGTTCTCCTTTTCGATAAATATTTCGGGCAAAGCACCACAATACAGCGGAAACTCTGCTTACAGTCATTCCTGCATTTTCTGCAAAGTCCGTTGTAGGTAATGCGATTTCTTTCATTCAGAAACAACGACCACTCTTGTTTCCGCTGCTTGCTCATTCTCGGCATAGCAAGCAATCCTCCTTTCCTGCCGAAAATAGAAAAACCACAGAGAAGATACATTAAGCCTTATTTGTGTCATTTCTCGGGGCGAAAATCGGGGTAAATATCCCTTTCTAAGCCTTTCAAAATAGCACATAAGGTATTTGTACCAACCTGTGGTTATGTATTGAATTATGGGTTTTGGGTAACAAAAAACACCGTATTTCTACGGTGCGTTCTGTCAGATATATTCTGTTTTATGATAGCAGAAAACTGGAATTCACAGTTCTTCCATCCTTCCCATCTTCAGCGCCATAACAAGAGTTCCGGCTGCCATCACAAAGACACCAATTTCAATCACATAGATGGGAAGAAGCGCCGGACCTGCCACGGCAAAGAAGTCCACGATAAAATGAATCCCATAAGCAAGAACCGCTGTAAAAGCCGCTGTCCTGCATTTGCCTGCCTTTACCGCCCGGTAGATCAGCAGTGACAACCCGATATGCAGAATGATGGCACTGATTCTTTCGATTCCGCTTACAAAAAAGAGTGGTGCCGGTGTTGTCCATAGGGCCGACAGCTGTGACACGGTCTGGTTTGCAGACTCAGCAGGAAGTGCCGCCAGCGTATTCTGCATGGCTCCGCTGTTGATCATCAGCATGGACACAAGATTGCTGATTCCGGAGAGCCCTCCGAGCAGAATGGCCTCCACACCGCCATGCCCGATTCCATACATCAGTGCATTTGGAAAATCCAACCATTTCTTCATCCAGAACTTCATGGCAATCAGTCTTCCGGTCTCTTCAAAAACCGCTGCAGCCAAAGCCGCGTACACATAGTAAAGCCATGGCCTGCTCTGTGCGTTCAGTCCGCAGAACTGAATGACAAGAACATGCAGCTGCTGCTCCAACAGCATTGCGAACAGCAGAAAGGTTCCTGCTCCGATAAAGAACGAGGAAATCCTTGCCTTAAGCTTCACCCTTCCTGCAATGAACAAAGCAATCGGTACCCCCATCGAGAGGACAACGGAGCAGATAACTCCCGTTATCGCCAGACCTGATATTGTGTTCAATTCCATCTTTATACCTCCCTGATTCTCAAAAAATACCTTTATTATATTTGAATTGACCATAAAGAATCAAACCTAATCCGATAATAGTCGCTGTCAGAATGATATATCCCATAATTTCTTCGCTCCAAAACGAAACAATAAAACCTAATACAAGAGATATTCCTATAATCAGTGTTCCTGTTCCAACAACTTTTCCATACTTTGGTATATCTTCTTCCTTTACTTTTCGCCTGTTATAAGAGTGAATTGTGCTGATATTGCCTTTGATATTTACAATTCCCACAACAGATATGAACACTCCCAAAATCAACATTATAATATTTTCCATAATGACCTCCTAAAAATAGAATAGTTCCTCAAATTTTTTGTCCAATGCAATACAAAGAATTAGAGCCAATTTTGCAGTTGGATTAAACTGTCCTGTTTCAATAGAACTAATCGTGTTTCTTGATACACCCACCATTTCTGCAAGTTGAGCTTGAGAAAGATTTTCTTCTGTGCGAACTTCCTTTAAGTGATTTTTCAGTTGTAATTGTTCTTTCATATTCTCACCTCTAAAAGGTGGCTAACAAATCCAACAAATGCCAAAATGGAAATCACAAAAAACAGAACAGTCAAGACCAAATCGCTCTTTCGCTTCATTTTGATAAAACGAACTAACCATTGTGTTGCAATAATGCTGAAGTATATAACCCACGGACTGTAAATCATAGTATGAGCAAGCACAGAAGATAACAGCGAAAGCAAACAACACACTAAAGCACCAACTCTGCTTGCGTGACTTCCGGCTTGATATACCACTTCCATTTCAGCCAAATCCTTATTGCGATGTTCTTTTCTGCTTGCATTTAAGATTTCGTCCTTTTTCATCAAAACACCTCCATGCCAAGTTTTCTTTGCATATTTTAATTATACACATACCAAGTTTTCTTGTCAATAGAGTTCATAAAAAAAGTTACAACCGATATAATAGGTAACTTTTCTACCACTTCGATTATACTCACGACTTAATGACTTCTTGAATACTTGCGGAAAAAGAAAAACCGCTGTGCAGCCGACAGCGGTTTATCGTCATATTCTGTTTTCAGAATAGCCAAGCAAATAACGCTGATGCAGCGACAATCAAGGCACTTCCTGCCAGTGATAGCAACATCGGTGCTGCAAATGGGCATAGCAGCAGCGCCACAAGTGCCGAAGCTGCCGCCTGTGCATAGCTGCCATCCAGCAGCGCGAGGAAAGCCGCAAAGCCGCCCAGCCCGGCAAGAATCATACCAATACTGCCGCAGATACCATACAGAAGATTAAGTACAAATCCTGCCGCATACAGCAGCGCAATCACTGGCAACGCAAGTAGGCGTACAATCCACAGTACAACGATGTTGCTTCTTAAACGAGAAAACATTGATACCCCAACCATTCTTTCAGCAGTAGATCAACTCATTCAGCACAATCTCGGAAGCCACATTCTGCACATTGTTCATCCGCTGCACCCAAAGCAGCTGATTTTCGGCTTTCAGTTCTTCCGTTATGCCTTGCTGCTCGACAAGCTGCTTTACAAGTTGGGAAAACATAGAATCCGCTTGCTCGTTGATTTCCCCAAGATGTTCGTTCAGCTTATCGGTAGCCAGCAGTTCTGTGTACAGCGTTCTCCGGCATTTTCGGAGATATTGCAGCCGTAACCGTTCCCATTTCAGGTCTGCGTGTTCACTGGTGATGTGCTTTTTCATAGCGTCTGCTCCTTTACGCTTTTCTTGTGATAGGCTTCCAAGGTTACTTTATTGTGGTTCTTTTTCCGGCAAGCATCGGAACAAAACTTTGACCGACTGCTCTCAGGCCAATAGGGGTTACCGCATATCGCGCAAATGCGCTGGCGGTAATAATGTTGCCCGCGCTCGGCTTCGCGTTCAGCTTGCTTCTGATCCTGCCGTGCTTGGTGGCAGCAGCCCTCTGAACAAAAGGTTTGGTGACTGCTGGCGGGTATAAATATCTTGCCGCATTGGGGGCAAACCTGCTTTTTTACAAGCTCACCGCCGTTAGCTGCAAGCCTTTCAGCCTTGCGCTTCTCCCGGTAGGCTTTCTCCCTTGCTCGCTGCTTTTGCAACCGTTCCGCCGCTGTCTGTGCTTCCTGCGCCTGTATCTCGGCAACTTCCTCCGGCGTGTAGTCGATGTTGACCTGCCCAACATAGTTGAAGTAAATATCAACCTTTTGGGTTCTTACTCGGCTAACGCCCTCCGCTTCATAAACCACGATTTTGTCTATGAGTTCATAGAACATTAAGTCGGAGATCTCCGTAGGATTTTTGCACTTGCGGATCAGCGCTATAAACTGCTTAATATCCCCGGATTTCTCTCTTTCCTCCGCGAGAGCGCTTTTGATTGCGTCCATTTTGGTTTCGAGGTCTGTCTGCTCGACATCGTACTGCTTCATAAGCTGCCTGTACTGTCTTTCAGATAGCAAGCCCAACATCAGATTTTCATACAGCCCGCGGACAAGGTTAGACAACTCGTCATACCGTTTCTGGCAGCGTTGCAATTCAGATTGCTGATTTTTCGGCTCTGTTTTCAGCCTTTCAATCCACAGCGATTGCAATTCGGCTGCAAAGGCGTTCTCGTCCTGCAAAACAAACCGGGAAAAGCGCTTTACGGAAGATAATACCAACGCTTCAACATTGTCAGCGCTGATAGAATGTGCCGTGCAGCTATTTACTCTGCTTGCATATCCACCGCAGCGATAGGAATACTGCACAGAACCATCCCTTTTACTGTAATGCGTCTGAAGCGTCAGCCGTCTGCCGCAGTCGGCGCAGTACAGATAACCACTCAATCGGTTGGTGTGACTGCCCCAAGCCGAAGCCCGCTGCACACGCTTTCTGCGCCTATGTACGCTATCCCATAGCTCCTGCGATATGATAGGCTCATGTGTGTTTTGGAACAAATACTGTTCGTCTTGGGCTGTGCTTTTCCGCTTATGCAGTTTGAAATTAGTGCCTACCGTTTTACGCAAAACCGTGTGTCCAAGGTATTCTTGTCTTTCCAATATGCCCCTAACCGTAGACATTCCCCACAGGTTGGGATTGGAATACTTCTGCCCATTGTACTGTTCCGGGTGGTATTCCTTTGCGTAGGCAGATGGAATCAGAATCTTTTCTTCCGTCAGCTTTTCCGCGATTGCTCGCGTACTTTTTCCCTCGTTGGCAAGTAAAAAGATACGCTTTACAACCTCGGCAGCAACAGGATCAACGACAAGCGCTTGCTTATCAGACGGAACACGGTTATACCCATAGGGAATGGAACCGCTGCAACGCTTGCCGTCCTTCATACGAGCATCAAAAACAGAACGGATTTTGTTACTTGTATCCTTGGCATACCATTCATTCATAATGTTCAAGAATGGAGCAAAGTCGTTGTCGGAAGATTTGTCGCTGTCGATGCTGTTGTTGATTGCGAGGAAGTGGACTTTTTTCTGCGGGAATAGGATTTCCGTATAAAAGCCGACCTGCAAATAGTTTCGTCCTAAGCGGCTCATGTCCTTGACGATAAGGGTTTCCACATTCCCAGCTTCGATTTCACTTATCATTGCTTGGAAGCCGGGTCGATTGAAGTTCACCCCGGAATAGCCATCATCGGTGAAGTGGCGAATGTTTGCATATCCGTTTTTCTGAGCGTAATCTTCCAAGTATTTCTTCTGATTGGTGATGGAATTTGACTCTCCCGACAGGTCATCATCGCGCGATAATCGTTCATACAGCGCTGTTATTTTTGAATACCTTGCTATTATCTCCACCACCTTTCTACCGTTGGGCTTTTACTTTTGGTCGTTTAGATTTATCGTCCTATTAGAGTGTACCCCTCCGGCGCAAGCTCCACGGCTGTCACGGTTTCCCCAAAGGTGGATGCCCACGCATCAAAGGAGGCAAGCCCGTGCTGTTCCAGGGTTTCCCGCTGCAAATACCGCTGCATCGTGAACAGCTCCGCCATAGAGTTGCTGATGGGCGTACCCGTGGCAAACACCACACCGCGGCTGCCGGTGATTTCATCAAGGTAGCGGCATTTCATATATAGGTCGCTGGCGCGCTGGCTCTCGGTTTGGGATATGCCCGCCACATTGCGCATTTTGGAAAGCACCGCAAGGTTCTTAAAAGCGTGGGCTTCGTCCACCATCAGGCTGTCTACGCCAAGCTGCTCAAAGGTCACCACATCGTCCTTGCGGGATTGGTCGTTGAGCTTATCCAGCTTTTTCTCCAGCTGCTTGCGCATATGCTCCATCTGCTTGACGGTGAAATTCTCGGCGCGTTCCTCTTTCAGCTGTGCCACTTGGTTGATCACATCGTGAATCTGGCTTTGCAGGTATTCGACCTGCCGTTCCTGTGACAGCGGGATGCGCTCAAACTGGCTGTGTCCGATCACGATGATATCGAAGTTGCCGGTAGCGATGCGGGCACAGAACTTTTTTCGGTTTGCCTTTTCAAAATCCGTTTTGCGGGCAACCAGAATTTCGGCGTTGGGGTACAGCAGCAAAGCCTCGGCTGCCATCTGCTCGGTCAGGTGGTTGGGTACACAGATCAGGGTCTTGGTGCAAAGCCCAAGACGTTTCTTTTCCATCGCTGCAGCGACCATTTCGTAGGTTTTCCCGGCGCCCACCACGTGCGCCAGCAGTGTATTGCCGCCATACAGAATGTGCGCAATGGCGTTTTTCTGGTGGGGGCGCAGCGTGATTTCAGGTGACATACCGTGGAACAGAATATGGCTGCCATCGTATTCGCGGGGGCGCAGGGAGTTGAACCGTTCGTTGTATTCCTTTACCAGCATCTGGCGGCGGGTCGGGTCTTTCCAGATCCAGTCCTTGAAAGCGTCCTCGATCTGCTGCTGTTTCATCTGGGCTTCCTGCGTGGCAGCAGCGTTCAGCACCCGAATCTTATTGCCCTGCATATCCTCTTTGGTATCAAAGATGCGCACATCCCGCAGGTTCAGGCTTTCTTCCAGAATGTGATAGAAGTTGGCGCGCTGAGTGCCGTAGGTCACGGTGGCTTTAATGTTGCCGCCCGTATAGCTTTTGTTGGTCACATTCCAAACGCCGGTCAGCGGTATGTACAGCACCTTCACGCGGTCCCGCACATAGTAGGGCGCGTCCACCAGCTCATCGGCAAACTGCTTGATGAGTTCAGGTGCCAGCCAAGTGGCACCCAGACGCACGGCAATTTCGCTGGCTTCCAAGTCCTTCGGCTGCACGGTTTCCAGTGCCTGCACATTCACGGCAAAAGCGGGGTTATTCTGTGCCGCCAGCTTTGCCACCTGCAATTTGTGGCGCACATCGCCGGAAAGATATTCATCGGCGGTATAGTAGCGCGGTTCACCGCTTGCGTCCTTTTCCAGCGGGTCGGCAAAGATAACGCCTTGCAGGTCGCTCACCAATGTGTCTTTGTCCTTGCCGGTCAGCTGCTGCATATATCCAAAGTCGATGCCTGCGCGCTCACCGACACTCAGCGCCAGCGCCTCACTGGCGGTTTCCACGCGCTCGGCAGGGCGGGCAGCCCGGATGGTGCGTTTTGAAAACATATCCGACTTGCCGATGAAGTTGCCCTCGCTGTCGAGGTTTTCCAAGGAACACAGCAGAAAATATCCGCTGTCATCCCGCATATCCAGCGATGCGCCGCGGCTGTTGATGAGTCCGAACTTTTGGTGGTAATTGTCATATTGGCGGTTGAGTTTCGCTTGCAGCCCCGTGATGACTTCATCCGGCATATCTTCCAGCTGGGCTTGAATCAGTTCCCGCGTGGTATCCCGCAGTTCAATCAGCAGCCGCATACGCGCTGCGGAGGTGGCACCAAGGGAAACCTCGCGCATAATGGCATTCTCGCGGTAATAGAATTTGCCGTTACGGATACAAAAGCTGAAGTTGCGTACATCGGGTTCGGCGGGGATGCTGGCTTCGACAGCGCCGGATTCCTGCTCCTCGATGTCCTGAAAGTGAAATTCAGCGTGCAGGTGGGACATTGCCTCTTTCAGTACATCCGCAAGAGGTTTATCGTCAAACGCTTCGCAGGTCAGGGTAGGACCATACGGACCGCTGACGGTTTTCAGTGTGCCGCAGACCATTTCGGGGTGTTCGGCAAAGTAGCGGTTGAGGGAAAGCCCATCCTCCGTCTGGGTGGTGTGCAGCCAGCCCGCGTCCTGCTCCAGAATGCGGTCACGCTTTTGCAGGAAGATAATATCTGCCATAGCCTTGGTTCCGGCTGACTTAAAAGTGGAATCCGGCAGGCGCACGGCACCGATAAAGTCGCATCGGGCATTGATGTACCTGCGCACTTCCTCGCTCTTTTTGTCCAGCGTGCCGCTGGTGGTGATAAAGGCGATGATGCCGCCCGTGCGCAGCTTGTCGATGGATTTGGCAAAAAAGTAATCGTGGATCTTGAAATGCAGCCGATTGTACTGCGGGTCAACCACGCTGTAATCCCCGAACGGCACATTGCCGATGACCACATCGAAAAAGCTGTCGGGCAGGTCGGCTTTCTCAAAGCCGGTGATTTGGATGTTGGCTTTCTGGTACAGCTGGCGGGCGATTCTGCCGGTCAGGCTGTCCAGCTCCACACCAAACAATCTGGTGGTCGGCTCATACAAATAGCTGTGGCTTTGCCCAAAAAACGCGCCTACCCCCATACTGGGTTCCAGAATCGTACCGGCACCCACGCCCATTTTGCGCAGGGCGGTGTACATTGCATCAATGACTGCAGGCGGGGTGTAAAAGGCGGTCAGGGTGCTGCTGCGGGCAGCGGCGTATTCTTCTTCTGTCAGCAGGCTTTTCAGCTCGGTATATTCGCTGTGCCAGCCATCCTTGTTGGGCTCAAAGGCATCGGACAAGCCGCCCCAGCCGGAGTATTGGGCTAAGATTTCCTGCTCCTCGCCGTTTGCGTGGGGACCGCCGTCCGCCATACGTTTTTCGATGGATTTCAAAGTGCGAATCGCAGTGATGTTGGCGGCAAACTTTTCGCGCGGTGTGCGCGGGGGTGCAGGGTCCTGCGGCGGGATATAGTTGTTCGGCTCATAGGCTTCCTTGAGAGCAATGAGTTCCGCCGCCTGCAAGACCTGCTCGCCAAAACCAGACGAGGTTTCTTCTGCGGGTTCTTCTACAGGTTCTAAGACTTCACCCTTCACAGGTTCGTCCGGTGTGTCTGTTTTCTCAATGACCTTCCCCTCAACCACCGTGTCGGGTGCCGCCAGCGCATTGTTTTTAGGGTTTGCCGCCAGCAGCCGTGCAAACTCCGTGCGGTTGATGGCGCGCCCGATCAGCGGGAAATCCTCATCGCGCAGATGCACATCGAAGATACCGATCTCCTCCACCGTAAAGGGGTGGTCGTTTTCCAGATAGACGGTATCTCCGGCAGCCAGCGGGCGCTTTTCCACGGGCTTGGGCTTGTAGCGTTCCTGATATGCTTCATACGCTGATTCCGCATCGTCAATGAACTGCGAAAATTCAATGTCCTCAATGCCTTCCTTGGCAAGCGCCCTTGTGCTGTCGAAGCGCGCACTGTCCACAAAGGAGCCGTCAACCAGATACACAATCTCATTGCGCAAGAAGTTGGCGTACACCTGAATTTCGTGTTCGCCGTCCCCGGTGGTGGAATAGGCAAGGTCGATGTGCGTAAGGTTCGAAAAATCCGGTTTGCCCAGCCCTTCGCGTTCACAAAAGTCCGCGATGGTTTTCTCCGCATAGTCTATCTCGGCTTGACGGGCGTCGCGTTTGGCTTGCTGTTCCGCTTCCCATTTTTCATATCCCTGCTTGTTGTTTTCATCCAGATATTGGTCGTTGTGGACCAGCAGGTGCAAACGGCGGGCAACCTCGTTCCACGGCAGCAAGCGGAAATAATCCGGGGCGTTATCGGATGCATAGCGCTTGATTCTCAGCCCCTTGGCATCATAATCCAGAAACCCTCTTTCGCCATCTCGGAAATCCCAAGTGCGCCCGCCGATACCGTATTCTTTTTTCAGCCAGTCGGCTTGCTCCTTTACTGTAGGCAATACTGTGGCAGAGAAAAATTCCTGTATGCGAAAACGCCCCTCGCAAAAACCGCTGCCCATGACAAGAACATCGACAATGTCCTGCTCGTCGATATGGGTGCCGTTATCCTTGATGGGCTGCTGCCAGCTTGCGCGGGGCTGTAATTGGCGGATGGTTTCCTGCTGCTGTTCAGGTGCGGGCAGACCGATGGCGGCGGCAGTTTCCTCGGCAAGGTTGCCGCGCCCCACGCTTTCCGGCAGTTCAATCTCATCGGAAACAGAAACAGCGGAGGGCGATGGCTCGCTCTCCGCTGTTGTGGGTTCGGTATTTACAGGCTCGTCACGATGGGCATCGCCAATTCCGCCGCCTTCGCTTGCAGACTGTTCATGTGCGCCGTCCAGCCCAACGGGTCGTTGTTCTTGTCCGGTGCCGGGTTGCTGACCAGCAGCTTCGTGATGGTCTGCTCCACCTGCTCCCAATAGCGCTGCTCGGTCTGTTTCAGGTCGTTGTACAGCGTCCCGTCCAGCAGCATCTTGTCGTACAGCAGGGAGTGGTTCTCTTGCAGGAACTTCTCCCGCTGCAGACCGATTCTCCCGACCGGCGGTCTGTGCGTTTCCTTCATTGCCATCTTGGGCACCAGATACCCGTTCAGATTCGTCATATCCATGATCCTGCACCTCCTGTTGGTTCGTCTTGCTTACATTCTCATCATACTGTTTCGGCTGGGTCTTTGCAACACTGTCGATGCTCTTGACGACAGTGCCGATTTCGGCAAACATCTGCCGCCCCGCGCGGTTGACGGCATTGCCCAGCGCCAAAACCGCTGATTCGGTATCAAAGCGGTCAATGTCCGCAAAGGCGTCCTGCGGTACGGCGCTGTCGCCCAAACCGCAGCGCACTGCCGCCATATAGACGGCGCTCTGCGTGATGAGGTTGGCAAAAATCGCCGTTTGCTCCTGCGGCTTTGCCCATTCCAGCGTGCTGCCGATCACGGCATTTTGCAAATCGGCGTCCAGCTGTTTGCCGTGCTGTGCCACAAACAAGGCTGCCTGCAGACCGAAAATTTCCGGCAGGCTCTCGGCGTTGTGCTTTTCCTGCAAGGCTTGCAGGGTCGGATAGCGGTTGACATCGGTGATTTGCCAGCCCAATGGTTTGGAGGCTTTGCCGGAAGGGTGGGTGTCCTTGATGTCAAACAGATACCGCACATTGCCCGCCATATTACCGGTGCCAAGGGACGCTACGCCGCGCGCACCGCGGTTGACCCAGCGCCCGGCAGCACGGTTCCAAGTGTCGATGTCTGCAAGCATAGTAGCTCCGGGGCGCTGGCTGTAAATCAGCGCCTGATTCGGGAAAGCGTAATGCGTTGTATACGCGGCTGAGCGCAAAAACGCCCGCCAGCTGTCGGCATTATCTGCCACATCGGCAATCGCCTGATGTGCCTGCCGTAAAATGTTTTGGTAATTCGCCAATCGGTTTCATCTCCTTTGCGGTAATAAAAAAGCCCTGCACATGGCTGTGCAGAGCTGACGATAGTATATGGGGTATTTTCCCTTAAAAACGACGCCATTTTAATGGAAAGCAGTATAGTGTAAGGGATTCATTGCAATCTGATGTAGTACTGAATGTTTTCCTTGGTCATTCGCATGACCTCAAGCTCGGTCTTGTCCTTTTGCATAAGCGTTTCTCTTCTGTGGGTATAACTCCTTTGCTGAGCTGATTTTGTTATCGTTCTTCGCGCTCAACTCTGCGTTTCTTGGCTTGTTCCAGCCCCGGCAGCAGGTCATCCACCTGTTTGTAGCCAATCGGCTCCACATAATAGGCGTGTGCCCCATCGCCCTCATGCGTTACAATAATATCGCTGACAGACAAAGAGCGCATCTTCCTGCCGTTGGGGCGGTTTTCCTGATTGTGCAGGCAGTAAAGGCTGTCCAGTGTCTGCCAGCATTCCATCTGTCCACGGTACACCAGCTTATAGGATGCAGCATTTATATGGTCTTTGGTGTAGTCATACCGTAAAAACGCAATCTCCCGGTTGTTGGTCTGGTAGATCTCATACGGCAGCAGCTCATGCTTTTCACTTCGCAGCCCCCACGGAAAAACGGTGCCCTTTTCAAAGGTAAGAGGCTGGCTCAGATTTTCCGGAAACACAACCGGAATGATGGGTTCGCCGCAATACAACGAAGCATAAATTCTGGTTTTGAATTCCTCTGCATCGACATACGGAATGCGCTCCTGAACACATCCGTCACTGTCAAGATATTCGATATAGCCAATGACCGTATCGTATTTGTTCATCTCGGTGATTCTCCTTTATAATTAGTTTTCATCATCGGCTCAACCTTTCCCAAAAAGAGATCTTACTTCCAAAGCGCTCATCCGGCGGGCGGACCTTGGCAACCGGCAAATCACCAGACAGCATATCCTCCACCTGTGGGAAGAACAGAAGCCGATTGTAGCGCTCTGCCTGTTCTTTGGAAAGCCCCAACATTTTGGACTCACTGAGTCCACAAACCAGAAACCGCCCGCGGATGGTGCAGCCATCTTCCAGCTGTCTGTTGTATTTCAGCCGGCTTTGGTTTTTACTGCACACAACGCCGATTTTCGATGTGCCGAACGGTTTCAGCAGCAAACTGTCGCCCTCGATCACCTCGGAAATCGCCGCCTGCGGGCTGTCAAAGGCAGCCTGATAGGGGCAGTAGCCCGGTTCTACGACCAAAACTCTTGTCATACCGCCACCTCATCGTTCGTAATCCTGCCGCTTGCGGTAGTAGTTTTCCAAAAGTTTCAGGATGGTGCTTTCCATCTGTTCGGAGGAAAAACCCTTCGGGAAATAGCGCTCGACCTTGGATACGGCAATCGTGAGCTGTGGCTCACGCGGCTTTACGCTGGGGGAACGGGCAGACATAATCTCGTGGATTGTGTCTTTCGTCAGGACGCTTTCCTTGCTGGCAGCTTTGAGTTTTTGCGCTTGGGACAAAGACGGCGTGCTGCCTTCTTCTTCCATATAAGAGAGAAATTCTTCCTGCTCCTCCGGCGTCAGGTAGCTCAGCTCCACCGCAGGGGTGGTCTTGAGTCTGCCATCGTCCACAAGCTGCATCAGGTCGGGGGTGAGTTTGTTCAGCCGGATAAAACGCTGAACTTGGTTTCTACTTTCTCCTGCTCCTTGTGCTACAACCTCATCGGCACGAAAATTTGTCCCAACTTGGGACAAATTATTTTTTGACGGTCTACCGGCTTTTCTTTTTACCGCCTCCAACTTCATTTCATACGCCTTGGCCTTTTCGCTCGGCAGAATATGCTCGCGCTGGCAGTTGGAATCCACCATCAATATAATGGCGGTATCATCGTCCATATCCCGCACAATGCAGGGCATAGTATCCATTCCGGCGCGCCGGCTGGCGTGGCAGCGGCGGTGTCCGGCTACAATTTCATAACCGCCGTCCCGGCGCGGGCGAACGATGGCGGGAGTCATCACGCCATATTCTTTGACACTGTCCACCATCTTGTCCATTTCCTCATCATCGCGCACCTGAAACGGATGCCCCTCAAAGGGGTGCAGCTCCGACAGCGGCAGAATCTGAATTTTCTCCAACTTGGCATCCTGCCGTTCCTGCTCGCTGGAAAAGAGATTATCGAGTGAGGGGAGTATGATGTTGCTGCCGTACTCTCTCATTGTCCACGACCTCCTTTGCCAAGGTTTTATAGGCGACGCTTGCAGCACCGCTTGCATCGTAGCTCAGCACGCTGTGGGCGCTGGAGGCACTCTCCGCGGTGCGTGTGCTAATGGGAATTTCTGTGTGGTAGATTTTTAGTGCGTATCCGTAGGAATTCCGCAAAGCGGCACAGACATCTTTGCTCAGATTGGTGCGCCGATCCACCATGGTCAGAACAATACCGTCAATTTCAAGCTCCGGCTTGATGCGGCGCGTGATCTGATGGATGGATTTGAACAGCGACACCACGCCTTTCAAGGCAAAATGCTGTGCCTGCACGGGAATCAGCACCCGGTCAGCAGCCACAAGTGAAGCCACCGTAAGGATACCCATTGAGGGCATACAGTCGATCAGGCAGTAATCGTATTTGTCCTTGAACGGCTCCAGCGCCTGCACCAGAATGCGCTCATGCGCCATTACATTGACCAGCCGAGCTTCCATATCCGAGAGCCCTATGTCCGAGGGGATAAAATCTACCTGTTCTTCATGGTGCATCACCACCTCCGGTGCCGGTTCGTCTGAAATAACAGATTCCATCAGGTCGCTGATTGTGGCGCTGTTGGCAGCGCCGGTGTAGCCAAGGTAACTGCTCAAGTCGCCCTGAGGGTCGGCATCCACCAACAGCACCTTGTAGCCCATAGCGGCCAGCGAGGTGCCAAGATTCACGGCTGTGGTCGTTTTGCCCACACCGCCTTTTTGATTTGCAACGGCTATTGTTTTCATCTGTTTCTCCTTTATCGGTCCATCGTAATCAATCTGCGAACAAAAACAAGATACTCGTTGTAATCTTTGCCTGACACCGGAGGCATATCCCGCACGGTATAGCCGCGTTCTGTGAGTTTTTTCACGATTGTTTTTGCAAACGCTTTGCCGGGGTCATCGCTGTCAAAGCAGAGGACTACAGTTTTGATACCGGGGTGGTGTTCCAGAAAATAGTTAATGGGCTGGTGGTTTAGCCCACCCAGCGCCAGATAATGCACGCTGCGCCAGGGCCTATCGTGCTTATATTGCCGGATGGTCGCACCGGACATGGCATCAATAGGCGCTTCATAAATCTCCACGGTATCGCACTCCGGGTCTTCGGCGGAAATCAAAAAGCCGTATTGCTTTTGACTGCCGGAAACATCGCCACGGAAAGTGCCCTGACAGCCTCTCTGGAACGCGCAGCGCGCCACGCCATGCTCATCCTTGCCCACGAAAACGCAGTTGCGATAGCTGCCGCGTGTGGTCTGGTACAGAATACCGCTGCCCACGCAGTAACGCAGGACCTTAGGGCTGATGCCACGGTGCATCAGGTAAGCGGCAACGGCTTCGGCATTTCGATCCGGGGTAGGAAGTGTAAATGGACGAGGCTCGTGCGGCTTTACAGGCGCTGCCTTAGCCGGTTGAAAAGAAACAGTGACCGGTGCCATCTCGTTCAGCAGACGAACCGCTGATACAAAGTCCATGCCCTCCACCTTGGTCAGATAATCAATGGCGTTGTTGCCGCCTACATTGCGCGAAAACCAGTGGAAGAATCCATTGGCAGGCGTGATGATAAGGCTATCGTGCGTGCGGGTGCAGTACTCGCGATCCGTTTTGCGCACAAGTTCGCCGGGGTGATAGGTTTCCAAATACTGCATCACGGTAATTCGGCGGGCAGCTTCGATATTTTTTTGATATTTTCCCATGGGGGTGACCTCCGTTTCTGTATGAAAAAAGCACCTTTCCTACAAAATAGGTAAGGTGCCAAGGATACGACTATTTGTTTTTAGCTGGATATTTGTCACTTCAGCCAGCTGAGAGGGGGTTGTTAGGGGGAGAGGAACCTCCCAAACCCATTCCTGAAAAAAGTTACACTTCCCCCTTGATTTGATAAGATGGTTTCAAAAGGATGCGGATACACGCAAATTAACCGTCCCGCATTGTCGGATGCGGTAAGATGATTTTGTTCAGCATATTATCGATAACGATCCTGGTTTTGATATGTTCTCTTTCGAAGGCTTTAGGCCTACGTTAGAGATAATCAAATCAATCGTAGAAGATGCAGATTGTAACTAATAATTTGATGAGTGGCCGCCAAAGTTAATAATCAAAACACTGATGCCCGGGGAGCCTTTCGGCCCTCCGGGCATCGTTTACATTAGTGGCGGCGCTATACATAGCTGCGGCTGATGTGCAGCGTCTG
>ERZ791822.228-NODE-228-length-37151-cov-7.471911_pt1 | contig 37151 bp, 36 predicted proteins | sample MGYA00510299_ERZ791822 | MGnify/ENA primary metagenome ERZ791822 (study PRJEB30046, sample SAMN00791945) | human gut metagenome | study: EMG produced TPA metagenomics assembly of the A metagenome-wide association study of gut microbiota in type 2...
AAGTGGGTGGGGGAATTATGTGCCTTTATCTAAGCTTAAATGAAAGAGCCGTGTGCCGAAGAGTTGCGAAATACCGAAAAATTATGTGTACGTGATGCTATTTATCATTCTGCACGCCGACGCATGCGACCGATTTTCCTGACTTCCGCAGCAGCTTCTATGGGAGTCATTCCGATGATTTTGGGCAAAAGTGGATTGTGGATGCCTATGGGAACCGTTATTTGCTACGGAACTCTTATCACCATGATCTTCCTGCTGACCGTTCTTCCGGTTCTGTACATGCTATTGTTTAGAGGTTCCACCCGTAAACGCGCTATCAATGAGCAGCTTGAGCTTCAATAACATAATAAACAAAAGATAGCTATCAAAAATTAGTTACGATTATGAAAAGAAAAAACATCATATCTTTATTCCTGCTGTCGGCAGGCTGTATGTTGCCGCTATGTGCTTCTGCCCAACATGTCTATTCGCTGGACGAATGTATAGAAGCTGCTCTCGACAACAATGTACGCATGAAAAATGCTCAAAACAACCTCCGCATGGTGGAACACAGCAAACAAGAGGCTTTCAGTAAATACTTTCCCACGGTAAGTGCCATGGGAAGCGGGTTCCTCGCCGACAAAAGTCTGGTACGTATGGGACTATCACCCGAAATGCAGATGGCCTTTATGAAAAACGGACTTGTGGGTGATGTTTCTGCTACCCTGCCACTGTTCACCGGCGGACAGATAGTCAACGGAAACAAACTGGCTAAGGTAAATGTAGAAGTAAACCGACTCCAGCAGCGCCAGTCGCAAAACGAGGTGACTCTGACAGTCGAAAATTATTTCTGGCAGGTAGTAATGCTGAAAGAAAAATTGCAGACTATCAGTACACTCGACAAGCAACTGACACAATTACTTCAGGATGTGGAAACCAGCGTTCAAGCCGGCGTAACAACCCGCAATGATTTATTACAAGTACAACTCCGACAGAACGAAATACAAAGTAAACGCATTCAGGCAGAAAACATGCTTTCACTGTCACGAAGCATGCTTGCACAATATATAGGCCATCCGGCAGACAGTATAGAAGTTGCGGCAACGTTGAAAGATACGTTACCGCAGGGACCGGAAGGACTTTACACTCCACCCGAAGCAGCGCTAGCTACAACAAACGAATACAATCTTCTTCAACAAAATGTAAAGGCAAGCAGCCTGCAACATAAAATGGCTATAGGAAAAAACTTGCCGACCATAGCTATCGGAGGAGGCTATGCCTACGAAAACCTGTTAGGAAAGGATCATACATTCTGGCTGGGATTCGCTACGGTATCCGTACCAATCTCAGGCTGGTGGGGAGGCTCGCACGATATCCAGCGTCAGAAACTACAATTACGCAATGCCGAGAATCAGCTTGCCGACCAGAGTCAGTTGCTGGTAATCCGTATGAAACATACATGGGATGACCTGAATGATGCCTACAAACAAGTCAAGATAGCCTTACTTTCCATCGAACAGGCTAAAGAAAACCTGCGTTTGAACACAGACTATTATGCGGCCGGCACATGTACCATGAGCGATTTGCTCGACGCACAAAGCCTCTATCAGCAAAGTCGTGACAAATACGTAGAAACCTATGCCCAGTATGAAGTAAAAAACGTGAATACCTGCAAGTGACAGGACGATAGAAATAAGGAATAAAAATAAGAGGTTTTGACAATTCTTCTGACATTTATTTCTAACTTTGCGACTAAACATTAAAAAAATTAATTTATGGCAAAGTTCAAACGTATTCTGTTAAAGCTCAGCGGCGAAAGCTTAATGGGAGAAAAGAAATATGGTATCGACGAAAAGCGTCTGGGCGAATATGCACAGCAGATTAAGGAAATCCACGACATGGGTGTACAGATCGGCATCGTTATCGGTGGAGGAAACATCTTCCGTGGACTGACTGGAGCCGGAAAGGGATTCGACCGTGTGAAAGGTGACCAGATGGGTATGCTGGCAACAGTTATCAATAGCTTGGGATTGAGTTCTGCTTTGGTTGCAGCCGGAGTTAAGGCTCGTGTACTGACTGCTATCCGTATGGAACCGATCGGTGAGTTCTATACCAAATGGAAAGCTATCGAAGCCATGGAAAACGGTGAAGCAGTCATCATGTCTGCCGGAACCGGAAACCCATTCTTCACAACCGATACAGGTTCTTCACTGCGTGGTATCGAAATTGAAGCTGATGTTATGCTGAAAGGTACACGTGTAGACGGTATCTATACTGCTGACCCGGAAAAAGATCCGACAGCTACCAAGTTCGACGAAATCACTTACGACGAAGTTCTGGCACGTGGCTTGAAAGTAATGGACCTGACCGCTACTTGTATGTGTAAGGAAAACAACCTGCCGATTATCGTATTCGATATGGATACAGTAGGTAACCTGAAGAAAGTCATGTCTGGAGAGAACATTGGAACAATGGTTCACAACTAAACCAGATTTATTATTTTCACCACAGAAGATAAAGTTTCTCCATCATCGGTATGGAAAATATAACTTTTTCTTCTGTGGTGTTTTTTATGCCCTTTCTCCTCATTCCATCGTCAGACGGACTACCTCACAATTATCCATGTGTGGTACAGTGGTCAGCTGATTGACAGGTATGCCTGCCAGATAAGCCCGCAGCGAACGGTTTATCAAGCCGTGAGCCACTACCAATATGCATTTTCCTTCGTAATGCTGCCGGATATATTCCAGACATTTTCCAGCACGTTCGTAAAGCATTTCACGTGTTTCAGCATCAGCCGGCAAATGTGTCCGGTCTACCGAGTCGAGCGGAAGTCCGGTCCAGCTTCCCCAGTCTATTTCACGCAATAGAGGCGTTGTCTGCCACGGCAGGTTCCTGTCGCCTACAGCAAGACGAACTGTGTCAATCACCCGCTGCAAGTCACTGCTCAGTATAGCATCCAGTGGAATATCCTGCAAACGTTTGCCTAATTCTACAGCCTGCTGCTTTCCCTCTTCCGTAAGATGTCCAGGCAGGTGTCCCTGAAAAATACGACTGATATTTTCCTCTGTCTGTCCATGACGGGCCAAGTATATGGTTATCATATAACAAAATGGTATTAAGCCATCATTAAATGATACGGAGTTGCCGTAAATATGCATTGCATACCAACGTCAACTCCGTACAAATTATAATAAATAAACTCTATCAATCTTCCATCAGCTTGCGATAACGAACGCGCTTCGGCTCTACGTAACCCATGCGCTTCATCTTGTTTTCTTCATATTCTGTATATGAACCTTCGAAGAAGAATACTTCACTGTTTCCTTCGAATGCAAGAATGTGTGTACAGATACGGTCGAGGAACCAACGGTCGTGGCTGATTACTACCGCACATCCGGCAAAGTCTTCCAGACCTTCTTCCAGTGCTCGCAGTGTATTTACGTCAATATCGTTGGTCGGCTCGTCCAGCAACAGCACATTACCTTCTTCTTTCAGTGCCATGGCCAGATGCAAGCGGTTACGTTCACCACCCGAAAGCATACCGCACAATTTTTCCTGATCAGAACCAGAAAAGTTGAAACGGCTCAGGTAAGCACGTGCATTCACATCACGGTTTCCCATACGTATCAAATCATTTCCTCCGCTGATAACCTGATATACAGTCTTGTTCGGGTCAATATCCTTATGCTGCTGGTCTACGTAAGCTACTTTTACGGTTTCTCCTACTTCGAATTCACCTTTATCAACTTTTTCCAGTCCCATAATCAGGCGGAACAAAGTAGTTTTACCGGCACCGTTCGGACCAATGACTCCCACAATACCGTTAGGCGGCAACATAAAGTTCAGGTCGTCGAACAGCAGCTTGTCGCCATACGCCTTTGCTACATGCTTCGCCTCGATAACCTTGTTTCCCAAACGCGGACCGTTCGGAATGAAGATTTCCAGTTTTTCTTCCTTTTCCTTCACATCTTCATTCAACAACTTATCGTAAGAATTCAAACGGGCTTTACCCTTTGCCTGACGTGCCTTAGGAGCCATACGTACCCATTCCAACTCACGTTCCAATGTCTTACGACGCTTGCTGGCAGTCTTTTCTTCCATTTCCATACGCTTGGTCTTCTGTTCCAGCCAACTAGAGTAATTACCCTTCCATGGAATACCTTCACCACGGTCCAGCTCCAGAATCCATCCAGCCACATGGTCAAGGAAGTAACGGTCGTGTGTTACAGCAATCACCGTACCTTCATACTGCTGCAAGTGCTGTTCCAGCCAGTCGATACTTTCTGCATCCAAGTGGTTGGTAGGCTCGTCCAGCAACAAGATGTCCGGTTTCTGCAACAACAAACGACAGAGAGCTACACGACGGCGTTCACCTCCAGACAGATTTTTCACCGGCTGGTCTTCGGGCGGACAACGCAATGCGTCCATCGCGCGTTCCAGCTTGCTGTCCAGATTCCATGCATCTGTAGCATCGATTATATCTTGCAACTCAGCCTGACGGGCAAACAAGGCATCCATTTTTTCGGGATCCTCGTAATACTCCGGCAAACCGAACTTATTGTTTATTTCTTCGTATTCGGCAAGCGTATCGACTACATTCTGTACGCCCTCCATTACTACTTCTTTTACAGTCTTGGTATCGTCAAGGTGCGGCTCCTGAGCCAGATAACCGACTGAATATCCCGGAGAGAACACAACTTCTCCCTGATAGTTTTTCTCCAGACCGGCAATAATTTTCATCAGGGTAGACTTACCCGAACCATTCAAACCGATGATACCGATCTTCGCTCCGTAGAAAAAAGATAGGTAGATGTCTTTCAAGACCTGCTTATTGTTCTGGAATGATTTACTCACTCCGACCATAGAAAAGATAATCTTTTTATCGTCTGCCATACTCTTTTATATTAATTAGTTTGATAATGTTTCGTAAAATAACGGTGTATATATACCTGATATAAAAGGAATCCGATTACACAAATCCCCAAAGCTACCTGATACGGATTGTTGTTTCCAGCCTGACGGACATATTGCGAAATCCATATACCCAGCATTACTCCTGTTTCCCAAAGTAACTGATAAGTATGATACCCCGTCCCCCGTTCGCAATGTAAAGGTAAAAGTATCATCATCCGCAGAAACTGCCCGATAGAAAATCCGACTCCGATTCCAACCAGCAGACCCGCTCCGTAAAGGTACTCACCTGTGTCTGCATTACAAAGCAGCATTAAACCAGCTCCGGTAAAAAGTTGTCCGATAAAAATCTGTATCCTTCCATTCATCGGTCTGGTAAAAACTTGCCTGACAAGCAGGTATATCAAAAAACCGCTTCCTATGCAAAGATAAAAAAAAGCATTGGAAATCATAATGAAAAGCATACCTAAAACCATAGGTACCGTCATCATATTTATTCCGGGAAGCAAGGTCCGGAAAAGGATAAACCTGTCGAACGAACACAACGGCAGGTCTAAAGGCGCACGGAAGCATACTGTTACCATGGAAACAAGCACAATGGCAACCGCACATAAAAAAGCAGAAAAATACAATAACGTATCAAAACTGAGATAATTTCCTCCCTCAATTCCGATAATAATACCACTCAACATCCCGACAATGCTACTCCAGGTAAATACACGGTTTGCCGCATTACGATTGTTACTTGGAGTTACATCAATGGCCAAAGTACTTCCGGTTGCCATCAAGACAATACCAAACAGTGCTCCTTGTAAAATACGGAGCAAAACAACCATCTCTACGGAAGAGACATAAGGATACAATATCCCTACCAGTGCCAGCAACATGATACTCCGGGTACAAACATTTTTCCGGCTAAATGTATCGACCAAATAATTATTAAAAGCTCCGGGAAGGAACAAAGCGATGCCGAATACAGCTGTTACCCCTGCAGCCTGTAGTTCAGAACAACTCCAGGCTTGAATCATCCACCGATGAATCAGAGGAAACAACATGTAAACCGCTATATAGAGTAATATGTTAGCTGCAATCAATAAAGAAAAGTTTCTATTCCACAGCATATTTCATACAATAACGGTGAAATAAAAATCAATATTGCTCAGTTTCGTTAGGGAAATCACACGATTTCACATCTGCTACATAATGTCCGATAGCATCAGTCATTATGGTGTGTAAGTCTGCATAGCGACGTAAGAAACGTGGACTGAAGCCTTTTGTCATACCCAACATATCGGCAACAACCAATACTTGTCCATCGACAGCTCCACCTGCTCCGATACCGATAACAGGAATTGTAAGTTCGGAAGCTACACGAGCAGCCAGATCTGCCGGAATTTTTTCCAGAACCAAAGCAAAACAGCCTGCCTCTTCCAGCAAATGAGCATCACGAATCAGTTTTTCAGCTTCAGCATCGCCTTTGGCACGCACACCATAGGTACCATATTTATTGATAGATTGTGGCATCAGTCCCAGATGTCCCATCACAGGCATACCGGCACCGATAATCTTTGTTATTGTTTCGATTACTTCTTCGCCACCTTCAAGCTTAAGAGCATCAGCTCCGGTTTCCTTCATGATACGAATTGCGTTACGTACTCCGTCGAACGGATCTGCCTGATAAGAACCGAAAGGCATGTCGACAACCACCAGTGCACGCTTTACACCACGCATTACAGACTTGCCGTGATAAATCATCTGGTCGATTGTAATAGGCAATGTAGTCACATTACCCGCCATAACGTTCGATGCAGAATCACCTACCAAAATAACATCTACTCCAGCCCCGTCAACAATCTGGGCAATCGTATAATCATAAGAGGTCAACATGGAAATTTTTTCACCTCTTTCTTTCATTTCAATCAAACGGTGAGTTGTCACTTTTCGTGTATCACCAGAAAGATATCCTGCCATAAAGTTTTCTCCTTAATTTAATAAAATTGCGGCAAATGTAGTTCATTCTGACGAGTTAAGCAAGCAGGGCTTTCATCTTTTCGAATGAGAAGGCAGTAAAATCGGGGATAACCAGTTTACATTTGTCAGCAATTGCCTCTGCCGAGTTAGTCGTACACAAGCCTACGACTGCCATATTTGCAGCATTTCCGGCTTCCAGTCCGTGAAAAGAATCTTCGAATACCACACAATTTTCGACTACTGTATCAAAGACTTCCGCTCCCAGCAGAAAACAATCCGGAGCCGGTTTCGAACGAGTAAACATTTCGGCCGTGAGAATACGGTCTACCAGCTCTTTCAGTTCAGGATGTGCCTTGTATACATTCGCCATCTTCAAATCGTTCGAACTGGTAACAATAGCAATCTTTACACCGTGAGCACGTAAATCTTCCATAAAGGCAACTACTCCGGGAATATAATTGAAGGACATTTCTTTTTCAAACTGATTCAAACGAGCAGTAATCTCCCGCTGTTCTTTTTCCATACCCGAAAAATGTTTTGCGTAAATCTGTGTCAAAGTCTGCCCTTTGATGATGCGTCCAAAATCTTTCATCTGAGGGAAATACTGTCTACCTATCTCATCCCAAAATATGCTGTACTGGGTTTCTGTATCCATTACTACTCCATCAAAGTCGAACAAGGCTGCTATACATTTTGTTTTATCCATTCTCTTTACCATTTAGTTGATTTAACGGTACAAAGTTCCGAAATATCACGCCATATTCCTAACTTTGAACACATAATTTTAACCAAAGTACAAAATGGAAGAAAACAATCCGCATGTTTTAGGAAATGCGCCTATAGGCAAATTGCTTTTACAGTATTCCATACCTGCCATCATCGGTATGACACTGACTTCATTGTACAATATCATCGACAGTATCTTTATCGGACATGGAGTAGGTGCGCTGGCCATCTCCGGACTTGCCATTACTTTCCCGCTGATGAACCTGCTTATCGCGTTCTGCACCCTGGTTGGTGTAGGAGGAGCCACTATTTCGTCTATTCGTCTGGGACAGAAAGATATAAAAGGAGCGGAAGACATTTTAGGAAATGTTACTATTCTCTGTATCGTCAATGCCATTTTTTACGGAGGAATCACACTGATATTTCTGGATGATATCTTATATTTCTTCGGTGCAAGTGAAAGTACCCTGCCCTATGCACGCGATTTCATGCAGGTTATTCTGCTGGGAAGCCCAATCTCGTATGTAATGGTAGGACTGAACAACATCATGCGTGCTACCGGTTATCCCAAGAAAGCCATGTTATCATCAATACTGACAGTAGGCTGTAACGTAATTCTTGCTCCTATCTGTATCTTTGTACTGGAGTGGGGAATAAGAGGGGCAGCCCTTTCTACTATCATGTCACAATTCGTTGGTATGATATGGGTGCTCTATCATTTCTACGATAAGAAAAGCTATATTCGCTTCAAACGTCCCAGCTTCAAGCTGAAAAAGCACATCATCATGAATATATTCGGAGTCGGTATGTCGCCTTTTATCATGAATGTATGTGCATGTTGTATCGTGATTTTTATCAATAACCGTCTGTTGACGTATGGTGGAGATCTTTCTATCGGGGCATTCGGCATCCTGAACAGAATACAAATGTTGTTTGTGATGATTGTAATGGGAATCACAATGGGAATGCAGCCCATTTCTGGCTACAACTACGGAGCACGTCATTATGACCGTGTGAAACAGACTCTCCGGCTGGGTATTATAGCCGGATGTACCATTACAACTGTCGGATTCCTGATAAGCGAATTATTCCCCAGTATATTTGTGGGAATGTTTACTACCAACCATGAACTGGCCGAACAGGCAACACCGGCACTTCGCATCGGTGTCATGGCGTTTCCCATCATCGGCGCACAAATTGTGATTACACAGTTTTTCCAATCAATCGGTAAAGTCAGCATCTCTATTCTGCTTTCTCTTTCCAGACAACTCGTCTTTCTGTTGCCCGGACTGGCTTTACTTCCGCCGCATTTCGGTGTGGAAGGAGTCTGGTTCAGTATGCCGCTATCGGATACATTAGCCTTTATCATGGCAGCACTAATGCTGATTTACCACTTCCGTAAGCTAAAAGCCAGACAACAATTAAACGACTGAAAATAAACTCCATACAAAGGGTACAATCAAGACATTTTCAGTTTATGTTTATCCTTTAAAAAAACTTCAGCAATTTTTCAGAAAAACATCTCGATATTTTTCTGAAAAATTGCTGAAGTTTTTTACTTACCTTGCCGAAGTGTTTATTTTAGAATCAACTGAAAAGTAACATAATATTGAGTACCGAAACGATGATGGCAATGGTATAAAGTACAAACGTGCTCCACCGTGAGTTGGCGTACTGCCCCATAACACGCTTTGACGAGGTGAGCGACAACTGTAAGAAAACAGTAAAAGGTAGCTGAATACTCAACACCATCTGCGAAATAATCAGTCCCTGGAACGGATTTTCAATAAAAAGAATAATCACCAGTGCCAATCCTAATGAAAGGAGCACTCCTACCTTAGAATGAATATCGCGAATATTATAAGATTCTCCAAAGATACCGGCAAAAATAGAACCGGCTGCCATACCACTGGTAACAGTAGATGAAATACCAGCCATGAGCAGAGCCAGTGCAAAAATAGCGCCAGCCTGACTTCCCAACAAGGGATCGAGCAACGATTTTGCCTGCTGAAGTTCTTCTACCGGAGTGCCGTGCACAAAGAAAGTAGTAGCAGCCAGCAAAATCATGGCACTGTTGATAGCCCATCCTATTCCCATCGACAGCAACGTATCGTAAAATTCGTACTTCAAATGTTTCTTGATAGCCTGTTCGTCCTCCTTATTGTATTCACGGCTCTGTACTACCTCCGAATGAAGAAACAGATTATGAGGCATGACAACTGCTCCCAATACACTCATAATAATGAGCATACTTCCCTGCGGAATACTTGGTGTCACCCACGAACGTGCAGCCAGTCCCCAGTCGACATCTACCAGAAACAGTTCGTAAAGAAAAGAAAGACCGATAACCGATACGAAAGCAATGATTCCCCGTTCTATACGCCTGTACGAATTAGTGAAAAGCAATATCAGCACAAATACCGTAGTCAGTACGGCTCCTGCAATAATCGGTATATCAAACAACATCTCCAGTGCAATGGCTCCTCCCAATATTTCCGCCAGTGAAGTAGAGATGCTTGCCAGCACAGCACTTCCCAGTATGGGGCGTGCTATCCACTTCGGCGTATATTTATTGGCTGCCTCACTCAAACACAATCCGGTAACGATACCCAAATGCGCTACATTATGTTGAAGCACGATCAGCATGACCGTAGAAAGTGTTACTACCCACAACAGTGCATAACCATAATCGGAACCCGCAGCAAAATTAGAGGCCCAGTTCCCCGGGTCGATAAACCCCACAGTAACCAGCAGTCCGGGACCGATATATTTAAATATATCCAGACCACCCAGATATCTCTGGTGGTCTTTCCGTTTCAATTCCTTGAACAGATTCTTCCACATAACTCATTTTCTTTTTAGCTTAATAATGATATTACAATCCATCCCGAGCAAAGGTTCACGCTAATCGAAATCAAAATTGAGTGTAAGCTGACGGTCGTCCGTACGTTTCTTTGGCTTCGGAACAAGTAACTTTCTCACACCCAGCGGAGTAAGTTCGTGTATTGTCTTGTCAGGCAACTCGTTGCACGTAATAAAATAACGGGCTTTTTTCATTACTGCTCCCATTTTTTTCAGTTCATAGAAACCAATGCGTGAGAAACGGCGCGACATGACAATCATTTTTGCCGAACGCACACCAATACCCGGCACACGAAGCAGAGTCTCATAATCTGGAGGTCCCAGGTTCAAGCCCTGGCTGGTCCACTGATAAACTCCTATAAGTTAAATGCTTATGGGAGTTTTCTTTTTGTCCATAGTTTAGAATATTGACAGAAAACTGTCTGAAATCAGCTAATGTTGGTCTATTGTTGTTCCCATTTTATTTGAGATAACATGCTGACATTCAAAGCAGAGGTACTAAAAAGCAAGCAGAAAAGTGATGGTACTTACAATGTAAAGATTAGAATGACCTATAATCGAGAGGTCAAAAGGTTGTCCACCAACATCTTTGTAAGACAAGAGGACTTAACCAAGTCTTTTAAACTAAAGAATCCCAAATTCATTAAAGAAGCAGATGCCATAGTAAGGCACTATCAGGAGGAATGTGCCAAACTGCAAGTTGATATAAACAACTACACTATGGATGACATTATAACCCTCTTGAAGGGAGAGCAAAAGAAATCCCAAGAGATTGACTTCATTCAATTTAGCAGAGAATGGATTGCTCATGCCACTATTAAGGGTGCGGAGAACTATACATCTGCCATCAATGCCTTTGTACAATTCCTTGGGAAAGACAAGTTGGTTATCCAGCAACTGACTACCTCTTTACTCAAAGACTTTATGGACTATCTTGTCAGGAAGAGGGAAGATAAAATCAAATTGCTTAAGAAACAGGGTAAAAGGGTTCCATCCAACAGGGTGGTTTCTTTATATCTTGGCAGCATCAGACATCTATTCAATGAAGCCAAGAAACAGTATAATAACTATGATAGAGATATTATACTCATTCCCCATTCTCCATTTGAGAACTTCAAGATTCCTAAACAGGAGGCAACAAGAAAGAGAGCTATTTCTGCCAAGGATATATTGAGGATATATGCAATGCCCTATCTTCTTGACTGTAAAGGCAAAGAAAAAACAGGCAGATTCAATCTTGCCAAAGATTGTTTCATCCTCTCATTTGGACTGATAGGCATGAACTCAGCAGACCTTTATTCATGTGAAGATATAAGGGATGGTACCATTACCTATTATAGAGCCAAAACTTCTGCCCGAAGAAATGACAAGGCAAAGATGAAAGTAAAGGTACTGGATATTATCAAACCTTTGGTGGAAAAATATAGAGACAGGACAGGGAAGAGAGTGTTCAACTTCTATCAGCATTACTCTACAGCCGATGCTTTCAACAAAGCCATCAATTATGGCTTGAAGCAAATAGGAGAAATCCTACAAATAGAGGATTTAGAATATTATGCTGCAAGACATTCATGGGCTACTTTGGCAGTCAATAAGATAGGTATAGACAAATACACAGTTCATGCAGCTCTTAACCATATAGATGAGGCTATGAAAGTAACAGACATCTATATTGAGAGAGATTTTGAGGTGGAGAATGAAGCCAATAAAAAAGTTATTGAATATGTTTTTGGAGTTGAGAAAATTTTATAATTTTGCACTCAACATCAATAATCCTCAATCAAACAATCAAATTTTCTTATTTTTCGATGTTAGGGTCAAAATTACCCTGATACTAATTATAAGCTAAATATTATAAGTGTAGATATTTAGTATAGGGGTGTTTTTGACCCATAATCAATTGTTTAACAAATAAATTTTTGAATTATGGACGAAAGACATCCAAATTTGATTGTGGCAAGAAAGGATTATACTCCATTCCCGATTAATGCCACTGGCTTATTCAAGCCAAAAGACCTGTACCTGCTTGCAGGAATGTACTTATCATCTGAATATCATTCTGATGTGAGTTATTTGTATACCAATGTTACTGTTCATCAGTTATCCACCCTTACAGGTGTATCAGAAGATTACATTTCCAATAATTTCTATCCGAGATTAAAAAGGAGTGGATTTATCAGGTACAGATGTAGTCAAGAACAACCACTTGTAAGGAGAAATCATTTCTATTTACCAAATCCAACTCGTAACTTTAGATTTATCAGAAAGGAATTATTCTTCGATAGAACTATCTCTCCTGAAGAGAAAGGTATAATGATTGGATTATATGGGTTATGCTTAAATGGTACATTTAGATATGATTTGTCAGACCAAAGAGTTTGGGAATCACTGGGTATATCTAAGAACACTTTCAAAAAGTACAGAAACAGCCTTATTGACAATAATGTTCTGTGGTCTTCTTATGATGCACCTATGGCATTAACTAATCCTGAACATTTGAATGCAAAAGTATTGATGTATCCCCATCTTGGTCATAAGACTTGGCTTGATTTAGTAGAAGAGTTCAATCCTACAGAAAATGAAATAAAAGATTATCTGCTTATGGTTGAAGAGGTGGCATAGTTATGCATCTGATTGAATATGTAATCCCCTGTTTTGTGATATGGAACAGGGGATTTTATCATATTCAAATATATAATGTATAGCTGAATTTACTGAATAATCCACGACATAATATCCCATAAATCAAACACAAACTGGATTATCCTGTCCTATCCAATTTCTTGACACTTGTACAAAAAAGCCTTTATTCTAATTTTTTTCATTTATGATTTTATTTTAGAATAGTCAAGCCAATGAATTCAAGTTGAAAAAAATCTATTTTTTTTTGCAACTTTCTTGTCTTTAAGAGCATGAATTACATCATCCAAAGACCCTCCCCATCACTCAGGGTGGGGATAGTCCCCTCCCACAACAATTAAAATCATAAATTATGGATAGCTTAAAGTTCATTGAAACAATGTCTGTTGCAGACTTCAAGACAAAGATGGGAGTGGAAAGAATTGATGTGAAACAGAATCCTAATACAGGAAAATGTTTCTTTGTGTATGGTTGTGAAACAGGTGCTGTAAGTGAAAGATTTCTCAAAGGGGATATTACAAAGCCTGTCATTTCACAAGTATGCTCTCCTGAAACAGGGGATATGTTCTATATGTTGCATCAGCAGGGTGATGGTGGAGCACCTACATTGGCAACTTTGTAATGCAGATAAGCATGTTACATTGGCAGTTGGATTTAATTCTGACTGCCTTTTTTATTTTCAGATTGTAAAATCATTAATAGTATTTTGAATATGATGCAGTTAAGAGTTTCATCAAAGAAGCAAGCCAAAATAAAACTTGCTCTTCAAGGATGTGCAGGCAGTGGTAAAACTTACTCTGCCTTACTTCTTGCTTATGGGTTATGTGGAGATTGGAGTAAAATAGCAATTGTAGATAGTGAAAATGGAAGTGCTGATTTATATGCCCACTTAGGTAACTATAATGTTCTTTCTCTTCAAGACAACTTTACTCCTGAAACCTATATGGAAGCCATTGGGATATGCGAGGATGCTGGGATGGAAGTCATTATCATAGATTCCATTTCTCAATGTTGGGATAATTTGTTAGAATATCATGCTAATTTACAAGGCAATAGTTTTACTAATTGGCAAAAAGTCACTCCAAGAATCAATGCCTTTATGCAGAAGATTCTGCAAAGTGAGAAGCACATCATTTGTACTATGAGATGTAAACAGGATTATGTCCTCAATGAGAAAAATGGCAAGATGGTTCCTGAAAAGGTTGGGTTAAAAGCTGTAATGAGGGATGGAATAGATTATGAATTTACCATAGTTTTTGACATCAACATGAAGCATCAAGCCATTGCAAGCAAGGACAGGACTAACCTGTTTATGGGGAAGTCTGACTTTACCATTACACCAACAACGGGTCAAATTATCCTTGATTGGTGCAATGATGGAGTGACTGTTGAAATGATAAGACAGCAAATAAATACGGCTAAAACAATAGAGGAATTGACCGCCATTTATCATAAATATCCTGAATGGTATCAACAATTGACCTCTGATTTTATGCAGAAGAAAATGCAGCTGCAAGAGGATAAGAATAAACCGAGTATTAATTATAATTCAAATTTCATAAGATATGGAAGCAATGCGACTACAGCCTGTCAAGGCTAACTTGATTTATCCAAGCAGGGTAAACAGGACATTTGATTTTTCCAAACAAGAAATTGTTGATGTAGAACCTATCTTGTCAAGAAGAGAAGTAAAAAAACTTCCTTTTATTGAAGCCAATACAAAAGAAGTCACTATTGAGCATCTAAAAGATGATTGCATTGTACCTGTATTCAGTAAGGACAATGAAATAACAATCTCCCATCCCAATTTTATTGAATCTGTATGGGAAGCAGCTAATAGGGTTTTCCCAAATGAAAGTATTGAACTGCCTGATATTAGAGTAAGTCATATCATCAAAGGGAGAACTCCCGAAGCTATTCACAAGTCAGTAAAAGATTTATTGGAAGAAGATAAGACCATTTACTATGAGAGAATGATGTTTTGTTTTGAGATACCTTCAATCCATGAGGATATTGCAGGGAACAGGCTCAATTTGACTATTGGTGGAGTCAGGAACTATAATCATGAGAACCTGTATAGTAAAAAAGGTATGGAGAAATTTAAACTCTTCATTGGTTTTAAGAACTTGGTATGCTGTAATATGTGTGTCAGTACAGATGGCTTTAAGTCTGAACTGAAAGTGATGGATGTAAATGGATTACTTAATGCTGCCATGCAACTCTTTCAGGAATATAATGCTGCTAAACATTTATACTATATGGGAGCTTTCAAGGATAGTTATATGACTGAACACCAATTTGCTCAGTTTTTAGGAAAAAGCAGATTGTATCAATATCTCCCAAATGAGCAAAGAAGATTACTGCCACAGATGCTTATGACTGATACTCAAATAGGTATTGTAGCCAAGTCATTTTATCATGATGATAATTTCTCACTTCCTGACAACCAAAAAGAAATTTCTATGTGGAATGTGTACAATCTGCTCACAGGAGCAAATAAATCATCATATATAGATAACTTCTTGGACAGAGCTTATAATGCTACTCAACTTGTTGATGGATTGAATAAGGCTTTGTATGGAGACAGTGAATATAGTTGGTTCATTCAGTAACAATATGTTCCAATGTTTATATATCCATTATGGTAGGAAATTTTCAGGTTTGTAGTATGGGAGAAATTATATTTGCCATTATAAACTTACTGATAGGGGCTTTTGTACTCTGTTACTTTTGTTCTGATGGCAAGAAAAAGCCATGATTTATGGATTAATTGTTGGATGAAGCCTCGGAGTATATCAATATTTCGGGGCTTCTTTAAATTGGAAAGCTATGAAAATTAGAGATATGTGATAAAGATGTACTTTTGTATAAGATAAGGAGAGATATAAATCATCTCTTCCTGATAAGATATAGCCCACACCTCGGATGCTGATATGGATTGACTTTTATAAAATTGGCTGATTTAATGCTTGTTTCTTGCAGAATTATCGTACTTTTGCAGTAACAACAAAATAGTTAGCAATGGAATAGAGGTTTAACAAGACATATTAGAAAAAGAAGTGTTTGCTTCTTACTTGATGAATTCTGAAAAATCGCCAATTTAGAAGAATATATCCATCAAATGTAAGTAGGTGAATGCTCATGCCATAAGGTGTGGGCTTTCCTTGTTTGTATGGATATAGGTGTTTGGCGATACCTTCAGAATGACAAATCAAGGTTAAGCTTGCACCTTTCTTTTTGTGGTATGACTGCAAAAAGGCTACAGATGGACAAGGACTATATCATTTTTCAAGAGGATGGTTTGTTCGGAGCAAAGAATCAAAGAGGAGAAGTAATCATTCCACCTCAATACATGGAAATGCAACCATTCAGTTGTGGTCTGTCATTGGTTAGAAACCATCAATATCAATATGCTTATATTGATATATTGAATAAGCAAATAGTCCCTTTTGGAAAATATATTTGGTGTGACCCTCAATTTACAAACAACTATGCTCGGGTTAAATTGAAAGATAATATTCGTTGGGGTATAATTGACAACCTGGGGAAAATAGCCATTTACCCGAATCTTGATTATATAGCCCCACTTGAATCATTTAAATCATTTGGAAATTATGATGCCATAAAATTTACAGGAAAATACAAAGGGAAAAGAGTTGGATATATGATAGACCATTTGTCAAAAGTAAACTTACCAATTGATTTTGAATTTATGTCTGATTTTGAGTTAGAAGATACTTTACCATCAGAACAAACAGATATGAAGAGAAGGTATTTTGTCTACACATCAGATGAGAACTTCAATGATTCTTCATGGGAAGATAAAGAGAATTGGGAAGACCAAAGACTTGATACTTTTGAGGGAGATGAAAGTAATTATTGGAATATTGATTAATAAAAGAAACATATAAAATGGATAAAAAAATCATTGTACTTTTTATATTGCTCTGCTGTATATTCATCAGTTGCAGCAATGAAGATGAAGCAGCAAGCAGTTTGTCTGTAATTGGGACTTGGAATGCCACAACTTTAATAGAAGATGCGGTATATACAGACTTAGAAAAAGAAGAACATAATGAAGTTGAAATAAATTATGGGTCTTATATTTGGGAGTTTGAGGAAAATGGTAATATTGAAGTGACTGGTAGTGTTGATGGTAATTATCAATGGTACAATAAAGGAGATAAACCTATAGATTATCAAACCTTTGTGTTTGACAAAAATCAGATGAAATTGCTAATGGAATTTTCAGACACTTCAAAATCTCCTGCTGTCTATGATGTGTTGGAATTATCTGATACAGAAATGATATTGAGAGATTCTGATACATGGTTGAATATGGGAGAGGGAGAAATTATAATTACTCGAACTTTAACCTTCAAAAGAATCAAGTAAAAGATGGAATTTCCATTAATTTTTGGTCTTCAGAAGACAGGTTTACCATTGATAGTAACATCAGGTAAACTAAAGAATTTGTGCTTTCTTATAGATACAGGGGCTACTCATAATGTTCTTTTTGCCTATGTATATGAACACTTTAAGAATGAGTTCATAATACTGAATGGTACGCAGAATATTATGGGTATTGAGGGAGAGTATAAAGAAACTCCAATTATTGAAGCTACTTTCAATTTTGAGGGAAATGATTATACCTCCATATTCTCAGTGCTTGATGCTTCTGAAGCTGTAACACAAGTACAAGAAGAAACAGGGGTGCAAATTCATGGTATACTAAGTACCGACTTTTTAATAAAAAACAAATGGATTCTTGATTTTGAAACTTATAATGTAAAATGTAATGATTGAAGTTATAGCCATACTTGCTATAGGAATAGCAATACTCTTATATGCAGAAAGACAATCCAACAAAAAGACAATAGAGGAACAAAGTTATAAGATAAGACATTTGACGGATAATCTGAATGGAGATGATAAAAGGGAAAATCAGCAACTCATTGATGACTATCATTTTGAGAAGATTGTCAAAGAATTGAAGTCAGAAGATGAATATGCCCAGTTTGAACCTGATGATGTAATTGAAGGAAAAGCAAAAGTTAAGTTCAAAAGTCTGTATGGATATGAATACAGAAAAAGATGAAATTTTCATTCAAACCAAAGGCATAGGTTTTACATTCCTTCTTGACAAGATAATGAAGCATAACCTTATCAGCCCTGCATTCTTGGCTTTTTCCAATTTTGAACAGAAGCAGATGTATTCACTTCCTGATAATAATATAAGGGACGTGAATACAAAACCTGCCTATGACAACTTACAACCTTTTCTTCCTGAATATGCGGATTCCATCAATTTCAATAATGTATTTCATTATGTTGGAAAGAAAGTAGGAAGATGTAAGGACAACAAGTTGAGAATATGCAAAGTATTTATGCTTGAATTTGAGTATGAGGGATACACTTTCTCTTTTCCTTTTCTTCTTGACAAGAGTTTGGATAAGCCAGCTATATTAGGCAGAGAATCATTAAACCATATAACCAAAACAGTTATGAAACATAAAGCAGAAACTTAGCACTCCAATAAGTGCATCCTTTGGCTTAGTATAACTTTAGCCATTGTTGGTCAATAGTTGTTCTATTGGCTTTTTAAGAGATTATTAAAAGACTGACATACAATAATTTCAGGTAGATTTATCTGTAGATTCATAATCTGCCGTATAAATATTTACAGGAAAAAACTCCGGATGCTTCAATGCCCATGCCAGCTTAGGATCGACTTCCAGATCGAGATCCGGACTAGCCTCATCTACCAGTTCATCTACCCGAAACTGATAAAACCGTAACAGCCAGTCGGCCTGATACAATCGATTCTCACGCACGAGAGGAGGTTGTTTCAGAGCAGGCAGGCGCTTGTCGTAGGTATTGACAGAAATATATCCCGAATAATACACACGTTTCATGGTAGGCTGAGCGTAAAGCGCAGAAGAAACTTTCAGAATATCTCGGTCGCTTTCCGAAGTTGCCCCGACAATCATCTGCGTACTCTGTCCTGCCGGCGCAAAACGCGGGGCATGGCGGTGATGCTTCCGCTCTTCCGCACTTTCAAGTGCTCCTTCACGGATATATCTCATAGGCAGATACACACTGCGATGGTCTTTTTCAGGAGCCAACATCTTGAGATTAGCTTCGGTAGGTATTTCAAGGTTTACACTCAGACGGTCGGCATAAAGTCCGGCTTCACGAACCAGTTCTCTGCTGGCTCCGGGAATACTTTTCAGATGTATGTAGCCATTAAACCGGTGAATCGTACGTAAGTCTTTTGCCACACGTACCAGACGTTCCATGGTATAGTCAGGATTTCTCACCACTCCCGAGCTAAGAAAAAGTCCCTCGATGTAGTTTCTGCGATAAAACTCCATGGTCAGTTCGACTAACTCGCTGACAGACAAGGTAGCCCGCGGTATATCGTTGCTGATACGGTTGATACAATAAGCGCAATCGTAAATACAATAATTGGTAAGCATCACTTTCAGAAGCGAAATGCATCGTCCGTCTTCTGCAAAGCTATGGCATATCCCCCACCCTCCTACAGTATTTCCGACACCTCCCGAAGAATTGCGGCGTACGGTTCCGCTGGAAGAACATGATACATCATATTTTGCTGACTCTGCCAGCACTTTCAGTTTATGCAAGACTTGCTCGTTCATTGTACTTTACTGACAATTTTGCAGTTGTAGAAATTTAGTAAAAGTAGACATACCGCATGAGCTATGCAAATCTTTGACGATTTTTTGTAACTTTGCAGCCCAATTTATAAAGCGATATAAAAAGATTATGTGGTTACTATTAGCCTTCTGCTCGGCAGCGTTGCTGGGCTTTTACGATGTTTTCAAGAAAAAGTCATTGAGTAAAAATGCTGTACTTCCTGTACTGGCGCTCAATACACTTTTTTCGAGTATTATTTTTATTCCGTTCATCCTGCTGTCACACTTCGCACCGCAGATGTTACAAGACTCTATTTTTTATGTACCCGATTCGGGAGGATGGGAAGTACATAAATTTATTTTGCTGAAATCGTTTATTGTATTGTCTTCATGGGCATTCGGGTATTTCGGTATGAAGCATCTTCCGCTTACTATCGTGGGGCCGATTAATGCTACCCGTCCGGTGATGACCCTTGTAGGTGCCATGCTGATATTCGGAGAACGCCTGAACCTGTATCAATGGATCGGTGTATTCATGGCTGTAATTTCTTTTTTCATGCTGAGCCGTTCAGGGAAAAAGGAAGGTATCGATTTCAAACACGACCGATGGATATGGTTTGTAGTACTGGCTGCAGTACTGGGAGCAGTAAGCGGACTATACGACAAATATCTTATGGGAAGATTCAATAACATGCAGGTACAGGCATGGTATAATATTTATCAGCTTTTCATGATGGGGGGAGTACTGATGTTCTTATGGTGGCCTAAACGGAAAACATCTACTCCTTTCCGATGGGACTGGTGTATCATCCTGATTTCTGTCTTCCTGTCGGCTGCCGATTTTGTATATTTCTATGCCCTGAGTATGGAAGATTCCATGATTTCTATCGTATCAATGGTCCGCAGGGGAAGCGTAGTTGTTTCATTTCTTTTCGGTGCAATGATGTTCCATGAAAAGAATTTGAGGAGCAAAGCCATCGACTTGTTGCTTGTGCTTATCGGTATGTTCTTCCTCTATCTGGGTAGCAGGTAAAGAAAATTGATTCTGATATACAAAAAAACGTCCTGATGTCTGATTAAATCAACACCAGGACGTTTTTATATATCACAGATATCTTATCCAGCCATAAATAAGATAAGCAACTGAGCTGTAAGGATTCTAAGGAACATCGCTAACGGATATACAGTAGAATATCCTACTGCCGGAGCATCATTTCCTGAAATCTGGTTGGCATAAGCCAATGCAGGAGGGTCTGTATTACTACCGGCTATCAATCCCATTAATGTAAAATAGTTTACTTTATGTCGCCAGCGGGCTACCATTCCAATGATGAGAAGTGGAATAATGGTTATAAGGAATCCGATACCTACATACAGCAAACCATCGCCTTCTACTACCGTTTGAACAAAGTTTCCACCAGCCTTGATTCCGACACTGGCAAGGAACAGCACCAAACCGACCTCACGAAGCATCAAGTTGGCACTCATAGTTGTATAAGTCACCAGTTTTACTTTATGTCCGAAACGTCCGATAAGAATAGACACAATCAGCGGACCTCCAGCAAGACCCAGTTTCACTGGAGTAGGTATTCCCGGAAATGCAATAGGCAGACTTCCGAAAAGGATACCACATAAAATACCAACGAAGATGGTTACGATATTAGGATGATCCAGACGCTTCAACTGATTACCCAGCAAATCGGCAACTCGTTCGATAGCATCCTGTGGTCCTACTACCATGACACGGTCGCCCACCTGAAGAATCAACTGACGCGCAGCAAACAAGTCCATACCCGAACGGTTGACACGAGTTACATTCACACCATACATACTGCTGAAATGAAGCTCACCCAATGTCTTACCATTAATAGCCGGTTGGGTAACCAATATACGGCGTGATATCATCGGCTTGTCTTGTTTGCTCTGGTTATCCCAGTCTACATCATCAACTTTCGAACCGATGAAAGCCTGAATCGCTTCAGAGTCATTTTCTGCACATACAATGTTCATTTCATCGCCCAAACGCAAGACCGTATCTGCATTAGGAATATGTACATGTCCATCCTGCAAAATACGAGAGCAGACAAAATCTCTTGCCAAAAAGCTCTGAACCTGAGAAAGTTTCTTTCCACTCAATGCTGCATTCTCTACTTTCAGGGCAATGTTGTAAGGCTTCAAGTGAGGATTTGCCTCTTCTTCTTTCTGGATATCATCAGCTTCTTTGTCCAAATTTACCCGACAAATATAACGGATAAGAATAAGTGAAAGAATGATACCCATAACACCCAAAGGATAAGCACAGGCATATCCCATAGCTATTTCCGGCCCTTGATAACCTAATTGCTGCAAAGCTTCGTTGGCAGCACCCAAACCCGGAGTATTCGTTACCGCACCGCAAAGAATACCTACCATCATCGGAATTTCCACCCGACCTTGCAAAGCATAGTAAATAATTATGGCAACCGCTATATTCAGTGCCACGATACCCACAGCCAGCATGTTCAGCCTGATTCCTCCTTTTTTGAAAGAAGAGAAGAAAGAAGGACCGACCTGCAAACCGATACAGAACACAAACAAGATCAATCCAAAATCCTGCAAAAACGAAAGGATGGACTGATTTCCTGTAAATCCAAAATGTCCGGCAAGAATCCCTACGAATAATACGAAGGTAACTCCAAGAGATATACCGAAAATCTTGATTTTTCCCAAAAGAACTCCAACTGCAATTACAAAAGAATATAATGCGACTATATGTGCTATGGAGTCGGGATTAGTTAATAAATCTTGTAGCCAATTCATAATATTATATTTTTAAGCGCCACAAATGTAGGCAATTAAAAAGAATAAGTCAAACATTTGAATCTAAAAAAATACTCACTTTTTGTCGGGATGTGCAATTTACTTTGTATATTTGCCTCGCATGGGTTCCAACCTCCATGCCAACTAACTTAAATCATAATATCATAAACACTCATTCACTATGGCAGATAGTAAAGAAAAACTCTTTTCAGATTTTCCCTCCGTATCGACACAAGAATGGATGGATAAAATCATGGTCGACTTGAAAGGAGCCGATTACGAAAAGAAATTGGTGTGGAAAACAAACGAAGGATTTAAAGTAAAACCGTTTTACCGCCAAGAAGATTTGGAAGGACTTAAAACAACTGAAGGACTTCCGGGAGAATATCCTTACATCAGAGGTAATAAAAAAGATGACAATACCTGGTATATCCGTCAGGACGTTCGTGTAGAAGAACCTGCTGAAGCAAACCAGAAAGCACTTGATTTGCTGAACAAGGGAATTGACTCACTGGGTTTCCACATTAAACCCAAAGATTTGAGTGCTGAATACATCGCAACTCTACTGAAAGACATCTGTTGCGACTGTATAGAAATTAACTTCACTACTTGTCAGCGCCATTCTACTCAGCTGGCTGAATTACTCGTTGCTTATTTCAAAGAACAAGGATATGATCCGAATAAACTGTACGGTTCAATAAACTTCGACCCTATCGGCAAAATGCTTCAAAAAGGGAAAGATGTCAGCCCGATCATATCGAAAGCCAAAGAGCTGGTAGAAATTCTGGCTGAATATCCTCATTTCCGTTGTATAGGAGTCAACTCACTTCAACTAAACAATGCTGGAGCTTATATTTATCAGGAACTGGGATATGCACTGGCATGGGGAAATGAATACCTGAACAGATTGACAGAAGCAGGAGTTCCTGTTAATCTGGCTGCAAAGAAGATCAAATTCAACTTCGGTATCAGTTCCAACTATTTCATGGAAATTGCCAAGTTCCGTGCAGCACGTATGTTATGGGCAAACATTGTCAAAGCTTACAACCCGCAATGCGAATGTGCTTGTAAAATGATTGCTCATGCCGAAACTTCAAGCTTCAATCTGACCTTATTCGATGCTCATGTAAACTTGCTCCGTACTCAGACTGAAGCTATGAGTGCTGCTATTGCAGGAGTAAATTCTATCACAGTAACTCCTTTCGATAAAGCATACGAAACTCCTAATGACTTTTCAGAACGTATTGCACGTAATCAGCAATTACTTTTGAAAGAAGAATCTCATCTTAACCGCATTGTCGATCCTGCCGGCGGTTCATATTATATTGAAAATTTAACAGTCTCTATTGCTAAACAAGCCTGGGATTTGTTCCTGCAAGTAGAAGAGGCCGGCGGAATGGTTAAGTCTATCTTCGACGAAAGCGTACAAAATGCTGTTAACACAAGCAACAAAGCACGCCATGAAGCTGTTTCGAAACGTAAAGAAATCCTGCTGGGAACCAATCAGTATCCTAATTTCAACGAATTGGCAGGAGAAAAGACCCCATCAGAACACAAATGTTGCTGTGGTGGCGGACATAATCACGAGGAAGAAGCTTCATTTGCCAAACTGGAAACCAGCCGTGCTGCCAGCGAATTCGAAGCTTTACGTTTGCAGACAGAACATTCTGGCAAACGTCCAAAAGCTTTCATGCTGACTATCGGAAATCTTGCGATGCGACAAGCACGCGCACAGTTCTCATGCAACTTCCTGGCTTGTGCCGGATATGAAGTAATAGACAATCTGGGATTCCCAACCGTTGAAGAAGGAGTAGAGGCTGCAATGAAAGCCAACGCTGACATCGTTGTTATTTGCTCAAGCGATGATGAATATGCAGAATATGCTATTCCGGCATTCAAAGCTGTAAACGGAAGAGCCATGTTTATTGTGGCAGGAGCTCCTGCTTGCATGGAAGAATTGAAAGCTGCCGGCATAGAAAACTTCATACATGTACGCTGCAACGTATTGGAGACCTTGAAAGAATATAATGAAAAGCTAGGAATTAAGTAATGCTATGAAACCGAATTTTAAAAATATCGATATATATGACGGATTCCATCCTCAAAATGGTATGGAATGGCAAAAAGCCAATGACATCAAAGCCAATTGGAGAACACCGGAACAGATTCAGGTGAAGCCGGTTTATACGAAAGAAGACCTGGAAGGCATGGAGCATCTGAACTATGCTGCGGGTATTCCTCCTTACCTGAGAGGTCCGTACTCGATGATGTATACGTTCCGTCCGTGGACTATCCGCCAGTATGCAGGATTTTCTACAGCTGAAGAATCAAATGCATTTTATCGCCGTAACCTGGCTTCCGGACAGAAAGGTTTGTCTGTTGCTTTCGACCTTCCGACACACCGCGGCTACGACCCAGATCATCCGCGTGTAGTGGGAGATGTTGGTAAGGCCGGTGTTTCAATCTGCTCACTGGAAAATATGAAGGTATTGTTCGACGGTATTCCATTGAATAAGATGTCTGTTTCCATGACTATGAACGGCGCCGTACTTCCTGTTATGGCATTCTATATCAATGCAGGACTGGAACAGGGAGCTAAACTGGAAGAAATGGCCGGAACTATTCAAAATGATATTTTGAAAGAGTTCATGGTGCGTAACACATATATCTATCCGCCTGCATTCTCCATGAAGATCATCTCGGATATCTTTGAGTACACTTCTCAAAAAATGCCGAAATTCAACTCTATCTCTATCTCAGGATATCACATGCAGGAAGCTGGTGCTACAGCCGATATCGAATTGGCTTATACACTTGCCGACGGTCTGGAATATCTGCGCGCAGGAGTTGCTGCAGGTATTGATATCGATGCCTTTGCTCCTCGTTTGTCTTTCTTCTGGGCAATCGGCATGAATCATTTCATGGAAATTGCCAAGATGCGTGCTGCACGTATGCTTTGGGCAAAGATTGTAAAACAGTTTAATCCGAAGAATCCGAAATCACTTGCACTGCGTACACACTCACAGACTTCAGGATGGTCGCTTACAGAACAGGATCCGTTCAACAACGTAGGACGTACTTGTATCGAAGCAATGGCTGCTGCACTGGGACACACTCAGTCACTGCATACCAATGCGCTGGACGAGGCTATTGCTCTACCAACCGATTTCTCTGCACGTATTGCACGTAATACACAGATTTATATCCAGGAAGAAACCCAGATATGTAAAAATGTAGACCCATGGGGTGGTTCATACTATGTAGAAGCGCTGACCAACGAACTGGCTCATAAAGCTTGGGAACACATTCAGGAAATCGAAAAACTGGGTGGTATGGCTAAGGCTATCGAAACAGGTATACCTAAGATGCGTATTGAAGAAGCTGCAGCTCGTACACAGGCTCGTATCGACTCAGGTGAACAGACCATCGTAGGAACAAACAAATATCGTCTGGAAAAAGAAGATCCGATTGATATTCTGGAAGTAGACAACACAGCTGTACGTCAGGAACAGATAGAAAACTTACGTCGCCTGCGCGAAGGAAGAAACCAGGCCGAAGTAGACAAAGCACTGGAAGCTATTACCGAATGCGTACGTACAGGTAAAGGCAACTTGCTGGAACTGGCTGTAGAAGCCGCTCGCGTACGTGCCACATTAGGAGAAATATCCGATGCATGTGAAAAAATTGTAGGACGTTATAAAGCAGTAATAAGAACTATTTCAGGCGTGTATTCATCAGAAAGTAAAAAGGATGCAGATTTCGCAAGAGCTTGCGAACTGACTGAAGAATTTGCAAAGAAAGAGGGTCGCCGTCCGCGTGTAATGATTGCCAAAATGGGACAGGACGGACATGACCGTGGAGCAAAAGTTGTAGCTACAGGATTTGCAGACTGTGGTTTTGATGTTGATATGGGACCGTTGTTCCAGACTCCGGAAGAAGCTGCTCGCGAAGCCGTAGAAAACGATGTTCATGCAGTAGGAGTTTCTTCATTAGCCGCCGGACACAAGACTTTAATTCCACAAATCATTGCAGAGTTGAAACGTCTGGGACGTGAAGATATTCTGGTATTTGCAGGAGGTGTCATACCGGCACAGGATTACGACTTCCTGTATAAAGCTGGAGTTATGGCTATATTTGGTCCTGGTACTTCTGTCGCTAAATCAGCTTGTCAGGTAATGGAGCTGTTACTTGCTGAAGAATAAACCTGACCGACAATAAAAAATCAATAAGTTCTGCCCAAAAAGAAAGGTCTTAGTATCAAAACTTTTCATGGCAGAACTTAATAAAAATCACCTGCTTGAGAGTTTCACTTTATATCTGAATAACGTGTTTCTCAGGTTCAGGCAAAAAAGCAATAGCGGAACTTTTGCTCAATGAACAGAAGTTCCGCTATTGCTTTTTCAATGTTCAGCTGTTAGCTATATACTGCCTATCCTATACAGACAAAATTAAACTATTTCTCTTCAACAACTGAATATCATACAGTTACTACTTACTTTTCTTATAATCGCTAACCATAGCCTCAGCAATCCAGTTGGCTAATGCCTGACGATTGTCGGGTATTACCAAACGTTGCTGATCGCGTGCGTTCTGAATATTTCCTAATTCCAAAAAAACAGCATAAGGCGTTGAGTTCCGAAGAACAAACAAGTTACGCGAACTAACCGTTCCATTGAATCCTCTATTAGGCTGATGACGGTCATATTTTGCAGTAAAAGTACGCTTCAACTGATCGGCAAGACGTTTTCCATATTTACTGCCAGGTGAGTGATAAAAGAAAACATCCGTCTGTTTACCTCTGCTACGACTGTCCACATGAACAAAGATTGCACGTTTATAATTGCTATTATCTCTACGATATAACCGGTTAATAGCATCACAACGCTGTTGCAACCTTGCTACTTGATTCAATGGAATTGCTTCACCCATACATGTTTCCCGCTTACTGTTATTCAATATCGCAGCATTTCGGATTCCATCTTTCTTGTCCTGAATAATAAAATGAACCTTAGCACCACGTTTCAGCAATTCTCTGCCTAAACGCAAAACAATATCATAGGCATATTCATCTTCGTGCAGTTCCTTTCCTCTATACTTGCCGATACATCCCGGATCTGGTCCTCCATGACCGCTGACCAAATAGAAGGTAGCCCCTTTTAATGAATTGGAAGTAATCTGGTAGGCTGCCTGTGATTTTCCAAATAGAGGTTCATATCCCGAAGTCTTTTTCTTACGAGAAAACCCAGGAAGAACGACCAGACAGCATAGGATGAGTAATGTATACTTAAGCCGCATCATTTCAGCAGTTCATCTATTTTCTTACACAAAGCAGAGAACTCTTCCTCGTTATATAAACGTGTCATCATCACAATCTTGCCAGTCTTGTCGATTAACACGTTGCGGGTGATACCAGCGTTACGAACCGCATATTTAGCAAAGATATCTGCTCCCGGATCAAGTCCAAGCGGATATGTTACTTTCGTCTGCTTTGCAAAAGCTTTAACCTTTTCCAAAGGTTCATCACGGTCTACTCCATAAAGCGCAAATGAAGCATTATCTTTATGTTTCTGCCAGATATCCTTCTCGATAAAAGGCATTTCTTTACGGCAAACCCCACACCAGCTTGCTGTAAACTGAAGCATCACAACTTTTCCACGCAAAGAAGATAATTTTACTTTCTGACCGTCGGTTAAAGTCATTTCAAAATCGGGAGCTTCATCACCCACTTTAACTATATATCCTACTTCATCAGGAGTAACTTCCTGTGCTTGTACTGTAGAGACTCCGGCAAACAGACAGCCAAATAATGCTGCCATCATTATCCATTTTTTCATAATATACTAATAGCTTAAATAATTATCGCTTCAAAGATACAAAAAAATCGATATAAAAAGAGGAAACCTCGAACTGACCGCTACGCTTTCAAAGGTGTTTAAATACTACTTAATATTATTTTAAGAATTATATTCAATAAACTTCTGTTGCCTTGCAAACGATACAGTCTGCTTAAAAAACAAATAAAGCACAATAATAAGCACAACAGTTGTGCTATATCATGAAGTTATATGGAATTAAAACAAAAAAGCCATCCCAACGGATTAGGTTGAGATGGCTAAATTTATATTATTTCCTTCAAATCAATTACAAAGGCATGTTACCGTGTTTCTTTGGAGGATTGCTTACACTCTTATTCTGAGTCATTTCAAGTGCCTGAATCAGTTTATAACGAGTATCTTTCGGAAGAATGATTTCATCGATATAGCCCTGTTCAGCTGCACGATACGGATTAGAGAATTTCTCCTTGTATTCTTCTACAGCCTTAGCTTTTTCTTCCGGCGTAGCTTTACGATACAGAATATTCACAGCACCGTCTGCTCCCATTACAGCAATTTCAGCTGTAGGATAAGAGAAGTTCACATCAGCGCCAATAGGTTTACTATTCATAACGATGTATGCACCTCCGTAAGCCTTACGTGTAATTACTGTTATTTTAGGAACAGTAGCTTCTGCATAAGCGTATACAATCTTTGCACCGTGACGGATAATACCATTGTGTTCCTGTGTACATCCTGGCAAGAAACCCGGTACATCTTCGAATGTTACAATAGGAATATTGAAACAGTCGCAGAAACGGATGAAACGAGAAGCCTTGTCAGAAGCGTCAATATCAAGCACACCTGCCAGATATGCCGGCTGATTGGCAACGATACCTACAGAACGTCCACCCAAACGAGCAAAACCGACTACAATATTCTTTGCAAAGTGAGGCATAACCTCAAAGAAATAATGATTGTCGACTATCGGTTCGATGATGTTTTTGATATCATATGGCATGTTCGGGTCGTCAGGAATAACTGTCATCAGTGATTCTTCTGCACGACGGATATCATCTGTACAAGGAATAGAAGGAGCATCTTCCATGTTGTTAGAAGGCAAGAAACTCAGCAGCTCACGAATGCTCATCAAAGTTTCTTCTTCTGTTTCACAAAGGAAGTGAGTAACACCACTCTTACTGCTATGAGTATATGCACCACCTAATTCTTCCTTATCAACTTCTTCATGAGTAACAGCCTTTACTACATCCGGACCAGTGATAAACATGTGACTCTTTTCCTTTACCATGAAGATAAAGTCTGTCAATGCCGGAGAGTAACAAGCACCTCCTGCACACGGACCAAGAATTGCTGAAATCTGAGGGATAACACCTGATGCAATAGTATTCTGATAGAAAATTGAAGCATATCCGGAAATACTTCCCACACCTTCCTGAATACGTGCGCCACCCGAGTCATTCAAAGCAATTACCGGAGCACCGTTTTTCAATGCCAGTTGCTGTACCTTTACAATCTTCTGTGCACCGGTAGCACTAAGTGTTCCACCATATACGGTAAAGTCGTAAGCATAAACATATACTAAACGTCCATCAATTTTACCATATCCACAAACGATACCGTCACCAGGAATATGTTTCTTCTCCATACCGAAATCAGTACAGTGATGAACCACAAACTTATCAATTTCATTGAACGTACCTTTATCGAGCAACATATCAATACGTTCGCGAGCAGTCATATGACCATTGGCATGTTGCTTTTCAACACGCTCTACTCCTCCACCCTGAGCAGCCAGTTTATCCAGCTCCTCAAATTTTTTATATTGTTCTGCTGTTGTCATAAATTTAATCCTCCTCTTTAATTACATCCAGTGTCATGATAACCTGGTTACTGTTTACAGAGTCACCTTCATTTACGAAGATTTCTTTTACAACACATTCGCTGTTTACTTTGTAATTACTCTGCATCTTCATGGCTTCTATCACAACCACGATATCACCAGCCTGCAAGCGGTCGCCAGCCTTTACTGGAATCTTAACCACTTTACCCGGCATAGGAGAAACAATCTTATCCTGCTGTTTCTCATCAGCTCCCTTACGCATGCGAAGGTATTTTGCCTGCGAATCTATAATATCAATATTATATGACTGGTAATGAGCATTTACCGTATAACTCTTTCCGCCTTCTTTACGGATCAGTTCTGCATTATACGATTTTCCTTCATGCAAAATAGAACAACTACCGTTTTCTGCCATTACAATATCAACATCGTAAGGAACACCGTCGATAGTCAACTGTACTTTATTGCCTTCCTTGCTAACCAACGTAACGTCAGCAACTCTATCACCTATATGTATTTCCATAAATATCTTCTTTAAATTCGCAATACACCTTTTTTCAATCCGAACTCACGCCAACGACTGATAGGACGATTGTCTGAAGAGCCAGAATTATTCTCTTCCAGATTCATCAGATAGTCGATGTATGCTGCAATCATAGCAATATTTTCAGTTTCTTCTTCCTTCTGACCAGCCCATTCACGCAACATATCCTGATGCTTTGGTATAAACAAGGTATTATAATGACCTTCTACAAAATCAGGTACATTCATGATGTGACGCAAATAACCGATATTTGTTTTCAAGCCGGTAATCTTGTATTCGTAAAGCACACGGCGCATACGTTCGATAGCAAATTCACGAGTAGTAGCCCATACGATCAGCTTACCGATCATCGGGTCATAATAAATAGGAATTTCATAACTTTCGTATACATAGCTATCGATACGAACACCGATACCGTTGGGTTCCATCAACTGACGGATAACTCCCGGTGAAGGCATAAAGTTATTTTCAGAGTCCTCTGCGCAAATACGACATTCGATAGCATGACCACGCTGCTTCAGATCTTCCTGTTTGAAATGAAGAGGCACATTGTTTGCAATACGGAGCTGTTCCTTTACCAAGTCAACACCTACAACTTCTTCTGTAATAGGATGTTCTACCTGAAGACGAGTATTCATTTCAAGGAAATAGAAATTGCGGTGTTTGTCAACAAGGAATTCAATTGTTCCTGCTCCCTTATAATTTACAGCCTTGGCAGCCGCTACAGCAGCCTCACCCATTTTCTGGCGTAATTCAGGAGTAACAAACGGAGACGGAGTTTCTTCTACAATCTTCTGGTTACGACGCTGAATAGAACATTCGCGTTCGAACAGATGTACCGCATTACCATAATTATCTCCTAAAATCTGGAATTCAATATGATGCGGTTCCTCTACAAATTTCTCCAGATAAACTGTATCATCACCAAATGATGACATTGATTCCGAACGAGCTGTATTATAAGCTTCTTCCACTTCAGACTCACTATGAATAAGGCGCATACCTTTACCACCGCCTCCCATAGAAGCCTTCAGCATAACCGGATAACCGATACGATTACAGATTTCTTTTGCTTCCTCTACACTCTGCAAAGGCTGTTCCGTACCAGGAACCACCGGCACTCCCGCAGCAATCATGTGTTTACGTGCAGAAATCTTATCGCCCATCGCATCCATTGTTTCAGGATCAGGACCGATAAAAATGATTCCTTCTTCACGACAACGACGTGCAAACTCGGAGTTTTCCGATAAGAAACCATATCCCGGATGAATTGCATCCACTCCATGGCGCTTAGCCGCCATGATAATTTTATCAATATTCAGATAGCTTTCACGAGATGCTGCCGGACCAATCAGGCAAGCCTCATCTGCATAAAGTACGTGGCGTGCCGTTCTATCAGCTTCCGAAAAGACTGCCACGGTACGAATGCCCATTTCACGGCAAGAACGCATCACGCGCACAGCAATTTCGCCACGGTTAGCGATTAATACTTTGTGTATCATGCTTTATGTTTTAGTTATTATCTTTGTTTAAGCCGCCGCCGCGTCATTCGGCACATGCAGCCAAAATCTGTGCAAAAGTAGCAAAAAAAGAGACACCGTTCTAAATATCCTCTCTTTTTTTACCCTGAGAAAGGCTTTTAGCACAAAATACCTAGCTTTAGGTATACATTCCACTCCAATATAAACCAAAACGCAATGTCGAGGTAGCAAAAAGCAAAAGTCCGAAGAGTAAACCCTTCGGACTTTTCAAACATATCTTTTTACTTCAAAAACAATACCTGTTTATTATACTTAATTCTGTGATAAATCTACTGCATAGTTGGCACGTTTTCCTGACGGATATATACCTACCATAAACAATACCTGATCAGGAGATTGAGAAGCCGCTTTCATAACTTCTTCCAGATCCTGCACTGTTTTCAGTTGCTTTCCGTTAGCTTTCAGTATGATAAATCCTTTACGGATACCAGAATCTGCCATTCTGCCTTCACTTACTCCTGTTACCTGAACACCATAACCTAAATTCAGTTGTTTCTTCAATTCGGCAGGTACTTCACGGAAAGCAGCTCCCAGTAATTCCATATCAGCATTCTTTACAATCTTAGTATTACCTTGGGCATTTTTCAGTGTTACAGTGAAAGTCTTTTCTTTCTTATCACGCCATACTTTCAATTTAATCTTATCACCCGGACGATATTTAGCCAGTGATCCTTGTAATTCGGCCATGGTCTTCACTTTCTTTCCGTTCAATTCCATTATAACGTCGTTCTTTTCCAAAACGCCATCTACCGAACCACCTTCTGTCACTTCAACAACCTGTACACCATCGTTGATGCCCAGCTCTTTCTGTTCCTTACGGATTTCATCCGGATAAGTTTCATCACCCATGTTTCGTCCTGCAATACCCAACAGAGCACGTTGTACAGTACCATATTGCTTCAGGTCTGTAACAACCTTTGTCATAATGCTTGTAGGAATAGCAAATCCGTAACCCGAATAAGCTCCTGTAGGAGATACCAACATAGCATTAATACCTACCAATTCTCCATTAGCATTAACTAACGCACCACCACTGTTTCCCTGATTAATGGCAGCATCAGTCTGGATAAACGACTCTACACCATTAGCACCAAGTCCACGAGCCTTAGCACTGACAATACCAGCAGTTACTGTAGAACCCAAATTAAACGGATTACCTACAGCCAGTACCCATTCTCCAACTTTCAAGCGTTCAGAATCACCAACCGGTATGGCAGGAAAATCATCACCTTCTATTTTAACCAATGCTAAATCGGTAGTCGGGTCTGTACCAATTACACGTCCTTTCATTTCACGACCGTCGTGCAACTTGACAGAAATTTCATCAGCTCCATCAATTACGTGATTATTGGTTACAATATAACCATCCTTCGAAATAATTACACCCGAACCAAATCCACGCTGTTCAGGAGTTTGCACCTGCTGCTGACGTCCGCGCCCATCACCGAAGAAGAAATCAAATATATCAGGCTGACTCTGTATTGTTTTCACTTTACTTCTCTGTACAGACATAATATGTACAACAGAGTTCAAAGAACTTTCTGCCGCTTTAGTCAAATCAATCGGCTGCATGCTAGTTGCATCCAAAGCTGCATAGCGCACATTAGACGCTGTCTGGAATTCATCATAAAAAGACAAATTTTTGTCTTGTCTAGACTGCATAAGAGTATAAGTAGTAACCCCTGCCACCCCTGCACTGACAGCCAATACTGCGACTGCTCCAAATGCGATTTTAGTTGCCTTTTTCATATGTTTATATCATTTAAATTGTTAATTTCAACTCTTATTTAACATTTTATTTGCTAAAGTAGAACAAAATTCATACGATTGTACTCTACACAACATCTTTTTTCCCTCTTTTAACAAAGCAAACTTTCCTATTAACCGCAGTTAACGACTACTGCCTGACAAATTTACATTCATTATCAGACTGTTCGATAGAATTGCAGATATTTCTGACAAAAATGACACAAATTCGTTTTATTTGCGTACCTTTGCAAACAGAAAGCAGTTGGTCGGTTTGTCGCTGGTACTTATATGTACAAGAGGAAAGTCCGGGCAACACAGAGCATCCTACTTCCTAACAGAAAGCTGCCTGCAAAGGTAGAGTAATGCAGAAGAAAATAACCGCCAGTCCACACCGGAAAGGCAAGGGTGAGAAGGTAGGGTAAGAGCCTACCAGACGTATAGCGATATGCGTGCTGTGCATCTTAGGAGTTGTAAGGTCATGTAAACCGGCATTAAGGAGGGTTGCTCGCCCCACGTCGGAGGGTAGACCGCTAGAACTTACTGGTGACAGTGAGTGTAGATAAATGACAGACACTTTGCATTTCGATGCAGAGAACGGAACCCGGCTTATAGACCGACTGCTTTTTTCATTGAAAAACCTTATCGCCATGAGTTATACGAGAATAAAAAACTGGCTACAATTTCTCACCGACGGCATATGGAGAATTACCGAAGATGAGATATCTCCCGTACGGCGACAAATATATTCGTGCATCAAAATCGTTTATCTTTCTGTAAACCAGTTTCTAAACGACCGTATCCAGATACGTGCCTCCGCACTGACCTACAGCACGCTACTGTCGATTATTCCCATTCTTGCCATCCTGTTCGCCATCGCACGAGGATTCGGCTTCGACGCATTAATGGAAATACAACTCCGCAAAGGTGTTGCAAGCCAGCAGAGTGAACTTATTATTTCGTGGATAAACTCCTATCTGGAGCATGCCCAAAGTGGAATATTTATCGGAATCGGTTTAATCATGTTATTATGGACTGTTCTTATACTGACAGACAACATCGAACGAAGCTTCAATGCAATCTGGCAGGTAAAACACCCCCGTTCAGTCTTTCGCAAAATAACTGATTATTTTTCCATGATTCTCCTTTTACCACTGCTGATAGTCATTTCAAGTGGTCTTACCATTTTTATGACTACATATATAAAGAACATGGATAACTTCCTGGTACTTGCGCCTATCCTGAAATTCCTGGTAAGACTTACCCCATATGCACTGACCTGGGGAATGTTTATCGGACTCTACATATTTATCCCAAACACCAAAGTCAAATTAAAGCACGCCTGGTTTCCGGGAATACTGGCAGGAACCGCCTTTCAGGCATTTCAGTTCTTTTATGTAAACAGCCAGATATGGGTTTCAAATTACAACGCTATCTACGGAAGCTTTGCTGCCATTCCCATGTTTTTGTTATGGACACAGATTTCCTGGACAATCTGCCTCTTCGGAGCTGAAATGAGCTACGTAAGCCAAAATCTGGGTTCGTTCGATTTCGGAAAAGAAAGTGCAAATATCAGCCGCAGATATCATGATTTCTTTTGCACCATTATACTTTCAGCCATCTGCAAGAGTTTTGCAGAAGAAAAGACACCTTACTCTGCAGAAGAAATAAGCAAACAATACAAAATTCCTATCCGACTCACCAAACGGATCTTATATGAACTGCAAGACATACATCTGATTTTCGAAACAATAGAAGAGAAAAAAGGCGATGTACGCTATCTTCCGGGCATAGACATCAATAAACTTACAGTAGGTACACTGCTGGAGAAACTAGATTCTGCCGGTTCCGAAGATTTCAAGGTAGATCGCCAGCAATATTCTGACTCATGGAAAATTCTGGAGCATGCACGCAAGGAATATATGTACAACAACAGTCAGATTTTACTGAAAGATTTATAGGCAGTCACCAGACATATCAGAACAACAGATACGAAAAGAGCAGAAAACACAATTCTTCTTCTGCTGCATAAAAAAATTATCCCCGTCATAAAATATGGCGGGGATAAGTCTTACAAATACAGCTACCTTATTTTGTCAACTGCATCATGCGGCTCAAATACTTGCCGACAATATCAAACTCCAAGTTCACTACGCTACCAACCTGAAACGTATGGAAGTTGGTATGCTCATAGGTATATGGGATAATGGCAACCTGGAAAGTATCTTCAGTCGGATTACAGACCGTCAGACTAACTCCATTCACTGTAACCGAACCTTTGTCAACAGTAAAATATCCTCGTTTTGCCATTTCCGGATCGAATGCATACTTGAATGTAAAATACCAGCTGCCCTCTGCGTCATCTATAGCTACACAAGTAGCAGTCTGATCTACATGTCCCTGAACGATATGCCCGTCCAGACGTCCATTCATCATCATACTGCGTTCTACATTAACCTTATCTCCCACTTTCAGCAAACCAATATTAGAACGTTCGATAGTTTCCTTCATGGCCGTAACCGTATAAGTTCCATCCTGAATACTCACTACAGTCAGACAAACTCCATTATGAGAAACACTCTGGTCTATTTTTAACTCATCAACAAACGAACATTTCAACGTGAGGTGCAGATTTTCCTGATCCTTTACCACCTTTACCACTTCTGCATATTCTTCAACTATCCCTGAGAACATAAATTCATTATTTTATATTAATACTTCTACTTTTTACAATCACTGTACCGGAATAGGCTTACTCCAGACCGTATTGCCTTCTGAGTCGACTACCGAAATAGTTCCCCCGGCATAATCCTCTATGTAACTATTCCCTTTTACCAGCATATCCTCCGCCATACGTATGGCTTTTTCCTCTGTTTTTATAAAGAAGCCTTTATTATCGCTTGAGCTTCCATCCGAAAAATAAATATCATAAGTTTTCATGGTTATATCATTTAAATATTGCGGGCACAAATATATATATTATCAGCTAGAAGAAGCAAACTTATGACATAAAAAAAGAGAAACCAACATTTGTCGATTTCTCTGAAAGAGCGGAAAACGAGACTCGAACTCGCGACCCTAACCTTGGCAAGGTTA
>ERZ791822.241-NODE-241-length-36208-cov-2.500014_pt1 | contig 36208 bp, 29 predicted proteins | sample MGYA00510299_ERZ791822 | MGnify/ENA primary metagenome ERZ791822 (study PRJEB30046, sample SAMN00791945) | human gut metagenome | study: EMG produced TPA metagenomics assembly of the A metagenome-wide association study of gut microbiota in type 2...
TTATATAATATAATTCGTATATCAATTGTTACCACCTCTATTATCAAGCTAAATATGATGCATTTGTCATTCAGATTCAGCGCTTGCTGTCGGTGTTGGCGATGGCGGACAAGGGGGGGGATTGAAAGAAATCAGGGAAATGACAGGACAAGAGAACGGGCAAATATCTCCGTATTTGAAAATGATGACAGATCAAAAAATCGTGGAGAGAATGGCGAAAAAACAGCGAGGGGCGAAATACCGGATAATCGATCTGTTGTTCCGCTTGTGGTTGAATCGTAACGTGGTATGATAATTGGTATAGATCAAATTCTTTCTTGGCGGGTTTATAAGGTTACCATAAAGTAACCTTTCCCGCGATGCCTAAATCAAGGCTGGCTGTTGTAATTCCCAGAGCCTTGAATACCCTCCTCATCGTGGAAAGGGTAATAGAGCAATTCCCGTTTTCCAGCTTGCAAATTTGGGAACGTTTAACCCCTATTCGTTCGCCTAATTCTTCTTGCGTGAGGTGCTGTTTCAGGCGTGCGTTTTTAATAGCTTCTCCTACAAAATAAGCCTGAACCTCTTCCTTGAGTTGCTCTTCCATTGCGTCCCTTGCGGGAGTTCCTATTTTTCCCCACGCATCGTCTATTAATTTGTCAGAGGGGGTAAAACTTATCTTTGTCATAGCTTTATTTTTTTATTGTTAAAATATTCTTTTCTTATAGATTCGGCCTTTTCTATCTCTTTCTTTGGAATCTTTGAGGTTTTCTTTATTATACCGTGAGTGGCTACCACTAAAGTTCGTTTGTCTGTATCCCAAAAGGCAAAAAGACGATAACAAATGCCATTGAACAAAGTACGCAATTCCCATATTTCAGAGTTCTCCAATTTCTTGAAAAGTTCCTTATCCATAACTCCGCATTCCAGTTTTCGGATATTATATGCTATTTTCTGTTGCGTCTTTAGGGATTGAAGTCTTACAAAGTTTTCCGCTTCGCTGCTCAATATTACTTGTATAACTTTTCCTTCCATTGTTTTTTCTTTGTATATGCAAAATTAATATTTTGTTTCCATATAAGCAAACATGTAGGTTTGTTTTATTCCGATGTTATATATCGTTTCTTCGTGAAGAAGCCTGTTATTGATGAAATCCACATCAATAACAGGCCATTCTTCCAAGACATTCATTAAGTCCTCGGGGCTATTCTATCATCCCGCACAGCCGGGCGAGCAATTCCGGCGTGGGCAGTTTATCCGAAGCTTGGTATTGGAAATGGCTCGTGAACAGCACCAGCGTACCCTTCAGGTTGGTTTCCAACAGGCAATCGTGGTTCACCCGGTCCGGGTGGTCTATCAGCCCTGTAATGCGGCAGAAATCGCCGCAGGGGAGTGATTCCAGGTGTTCGAAGCGGTATCCCATCCAGATATTTTCATCCGCTTTTGCTTCCTTGCCCCAGAAGCACCATGAACCTTTGTTCTTCACCATGATCAGCCGCGGGCGCACCACTTGCTCGATGAAAAGCTGGCTCAACCGTAAATTCCCGGCAACGAGTTCAAGCCCTTTCGGGTCTTTGCAAAACTTCCACACGGTATTCTGATCCGTTTCCCGGAAATTCAGCAAATCCATATACGCCACTTCCTGCTTGTACGCTCCCGGGAAAAGCTTGTCGAAAGCCAGGAAATAACGGTCTTCTCCGCCTTCCACGATTCCTTGATACTCGTACTCGCACACGGAATTCTCCCGTGCCGGGTCCCCTTGCCGGAACGACGGGTTCATCCCCGTGACTAAAATTCGGTGTGTCTTCTCTATCTTCGAGTAACAAATGCCCCGGTCGAGGATGGCGTTTAACTCCCCGGACGTCATTTGTCCTTTGTATTTATCCCAAAGTTTTTGTAATCTTTCTTTTTGCATGATATTGATTTGTGTAATTGATAAAATAATTTACTTTGGATATGATTCTAACGACTTGAATTCAGAAGCTATTGTTTTCCAACCGATAGCTTCTTTGTATAAATCCATAGTATAATATGGTACATATATTGGAACATTTAAAAAGATATCTTCTACTGGCTCCTCTGAGATACGAGATCCCCCAAAAGCATATTTGGTCATCATGGGAGGTCTTACTCCCTTGCAATGTATTTCCTCGAAAGATAATTTCATCGATTCTGTAGGAAATATTTGATCATTACCAGCAAATGCATGTTTCTCAATATAAGAAACTTTTTCTCCTAAAATTAATTTACCCGAAAATCGATAACAACTTCTGAAGGCGTATTGGTTTATCGTTTCTACCTTGTCAGGAATAATTAAATCTCCTGTAAAGCCACAATATTCAAAGGCACGTTCTTCTATTCGAGTTACATTCTCTCCAATAGTTAAAGTCCCCCGCATAAAAGGATAATCTCTAGGGGATTTGCCTGGCTGCATAAGAAATGCATCCTTTGGAATAACGGTCAGTCCGTTGCCAATTTTTAAAGAACCTGTAAAAATTGCATTATGAAATGCCTTCTCGCCCATCACCTGTACAGCATCGGGAATAATCAAATCACCAGTGAATTTTATATCGGCAAAAGCACCCGTTCCTATTTTTTTCACACCTTCACCTATCGACAAAGTACCATCAAAAGTACTTCCACAAAATGCCGTGCTCCCAATAAAGGTAGTCGCATTAGGAATAACAAGATTTCCTTGGATATTGAGACCGGCAAAAGCACCGGCTTCTATGCGTCCCAAATTTTCCGGAAGGGCTAATGATGTTATTTTGGAGCGATGAAAAGCATATGCCCCAATACATGTTACAGATTCCGGAATGTCTATGGTTGTCATGGTACTTTCACGAAAAGCGTTTTTCGGAATTTCCGTTAGTCCCAATGGCAAATATACGTAGGATGCAGTTGAGCCTTGGAAAGCAGCTTCGGGTATACTTGTATCAGTCACACCTGTTAAATCTAAAATTTTGCCTGTTGAATAGTCTTTTAAGGAGGCATAATCACTTTCATTCAATGAACCTGATATTATTAGCTCATGAGGCAACTCTTGTTCTGCAAGTAATTGACCGAGAGTTCCCGGTGTAGATACATGAAAAGTTTTAGGTAATACTCCGGAAGATTGAAAAATTGCGATTTTTTCTGAAGATATACCTTGTTTATCAATCATTTCTATAATTGCGACACGTTCCTTGCCGGTAGGATTAGGTCTTACCATAAAAGAAATGCGATCGGTTCGAAAAGTTGCCCTACTATCTGGCATCAGTTCAACCCAAGATTTTGCTTCTTCCGAAATCTCTACTTCATATTCGATATTGGTTTCCAGTTCCACGTCCACTCGATCACCCCCGTAACCGACCGAATAACTTTTCGTGGGTATTTGAATCTTTCCTTCCACAAAGGTGATTGTGCGCAAAATGGTACGTCCTTTTCCATCGAAAAAAAATACAGTAACATTGTCCTTGGAAAAAGTTCCAAGCGTGGCAGGAGTTGTAACTTCTATTACCCCCCGGTCATAAGCTGTTGGTTTTACCACGGCTTGAAATCCATTTTGTGTGGCGACCTTTACAACCAGTTTTTCATCAGCTTCTCCTACAAGATAAGAAAAAGAATAGGTTGTGTTCGGGAGCAAACGTACATCCGTCTCGTTAGGAGTAAAAATAATCGTGAGCAATTTAAATTTTGGTATAGATATCAGTTGTTGTGATTCCGCTATTATAAAATGTACATATTCAATATCATCTATTATTTGTGAAAAGAATGAACCTCCGCTAGATGCAGTTGCAGGTCCGATGTATTTCCAGGTTTCTCCTTCGTCATAAGATATATACCAGGCATTGTTTTCAATTTTAAATTTTGGAGTTTTTCCGTCAATCCCATCTTGTCCATCCTCGCCTTTTTCGCCGGTTGCTTGCCCCAAATCGCTCCAGGACGTACCTCCGTCAAAAGAAACGATCCATTTGCCGTTTTCTATTTTCATGATAGGTGTTGTACCGGCTATACCTTGATCCCCAGTTGCCTGTCCGGCATCTTGCCACGTGTCGCCATTGTCCCAGGATATCATCCAACGACCATTGGTTATTTCTATTTTAGGTATGATATCACTGGTACTGGCTGGAGCCAGGGTTTCCCAAGAAGTTCCATTGTCCCACGAAATTTTCCAAAAACCGTTTTCTATAACTAATAGAGGGGTTTTGCCTGATTCGCCGGTTGCTTGTCCAACGTCTTCCCATGAAATGCCATAATCTAATGAGACTAACCAACGACCATTTTCAATTTTCATTTGGGGCGTGTTTCCATTAAGACCGTCTTTACCTGTTACTCTTAGTTTTTTCCCTTCATCGTCTAAAAGCCAAGTACCGTTCAGTGTCCAGTAGTAAATGCCGTCCGTGTCTTGTTTTATCCCGATAACCGGAGTTTTCCCATCCTCTCCTTTATTCCCCTGTTCTCCTTTTTCCCCGTCTTTCCCGTGATAGATGGTGATCGGTTTGTTTTTGGCGAACGTGATCGTGTACCCGATCGTGGTGCTTCCCTCGGTGATTGGAGTAACTCCCGTGATGTAATCGTTTTGTTGCAGTGCGTTGACAATCGTCTGCATGGACGAGATGTTCGTGTTCATCTGCGCACACAATTTTTCGAGGGAGGTTAACCGCCCGTCGAGGTCTGCGATTTGTTTGCGTAGTTCACTGTCATCGAAATCGTCTTTGCATCCTGCCAAAGTAACGCATAGGACCGGAAGCCATATCAAGTGCCGGCATTTGAAAAAATGAGTAAATAAATTCCACATACAACCATGCTTTTGAAACCCTGATTCCCTGAAGGTAAATTATATAAAAAGAAATAGCGTGGGAACTCTCAGTTTATCCATCTTGAGGTATCGCCAAACACCCTTGCAGAAATAAACAGTCACCCCACGCTAAACCATATATAGTGTAGATAACTATATGGCAAGCATGAGCGTTTGTACCGTTCATCCTTCTGCATAAAAATTGGCGATTTTCAAGATAAGGATAAAACTAAACGCCTTTCATTAAATTGTCTTCGTCCCGATTTCTCTAAACGAATTACAAATATAAAGAATAATTAGCATTTTACAAACACTCACGGAGGTGACCGTATTACAAATTTATAATAAACGTTAGAATAAAAAGAAGGAAACCGTGTATTTTTAATTTTATGCTAATGTGAAATACGGTGATTCTCTTGCTTTTTCAGTTGTCACGGGCGTACGAATTCCCGTTCATCTGCCTGTCATGTATTGTATGATGCGATAGATGATCGAAACATGGTCAGTAGGTGATCGATAGGTGTTTCCCGGAAGGGGAAAAATAAGGAAGGAGAAATGTTGAATTTTTCGGTGTGATAATGTGTGTATATTTCCCGAAAAAATATATCTTTAGCAAATTAAAAAATTTATTATGGAATGGTTGATCGTATTGATGCTGATTCTGATCGGGGCAATCCTGGTGGTATTGGAGATTTTGGTTTTACCGGGGATTAATGTCGCCGGAATTCTGGGATTTATCAGTATTATTGCCGGAGTATATTTCGGATACGCGTATTATGGCGGAGTGACGGGCCATCTGATTTTGGCGGGTACGGTTGTCTTCGGTTTCGGGATGACCTGGTATGTCCTTCGGACAAAAACCTGGAAAAGGCTGAGCCTGGATACCCGTCTGGAAGGGACGGTAGAGGGGATTGGGGATTCGGTTAAGGCCGGAGATTGCGGAGAGACGTTAGGACGCTTGGCACCTATGGGAAATGTAAAATTGGGGGATATGGTCGTGGAAGCCGAATCCAGATCGGGCTATATCGATGCCCATCGTCCGGTCGAGGTCGTTAAAGTATTGAGAAATAAAGTAATTGTACAATTAAAAACAGTTTGAAATGGAAAACAGCAGTGTTATTTTGTTGGTGGTCGCCATAGCCGGAGGATTGTTCCTGTTATGGATTATTTTGTATCTGATTCCTGTCGGTTTGTGGTTCCAGGCATTAGTATCGGATGTGAAAATATCTTTATTACAATTGGTGTTGATGCGTTGGAGAAAAGTGCCGCCTACGGTGATTGTCAGTGCAATGATCGAGGGGAAAAAGGCAGGTATCGAATTATACCGGGATTTGCTGGAGGCTCATTATCTGGCCGGAGGCCATGTGGCCCAGGTGGTGCATGCTTTGGTATCTGCTTCGAAAGCCAATATCGATCTGACTTTTCAGATTGCAACTGCTGTGGATTTGGCCGGCCGGGACGTTTTTGAGGCCGTACAAATGAGCGTCACCCCGAAGGTAATCAATACCCCGCCGGTGACGGCCGTGGCTAAGGACGGTATTCAGCTGATAGCTAAAGCGCGGGTAACCGTACGGGCCAATATCAAGCGTTTGGTCGGTGGTGCCGGTGAAGAGACGGTGCTGGCCCGGGTAGGAGAAGGGATCGTGTCGTCGATCGGTTCGTCGGAATCCCATAAAGCGGTGATGGAAAATCCGGATTTTATCTCCAAAGTGGTGTTGGATAAAGGTTTGGATTCCGGTACGGCTTTTGAAATCCTTTCCATCGATATTGCCGATATCGATGTGGGTAAAAATATCGGGGCAGGTTTACAAATCGACCAGGCCGAAGCTGATCTGAAAATCGCTCAGGCGAAAGCGGAAGAGAGGAGGGCGATGGCTGTGGCCAGAGAACAGGAAATGAAAGCATTGGCCCAGGAGATGAAAGCGAAGGTGATCGAAGCCGAAGCCAATGTGCCTCTGGCGATGTCGGAAGCCTTCCGTTCCGGTAATTTAGGCGTGATGGATTATTATCGCATGAAAAATATAGAAGCCGATACACAAATGCGGGAATCGATCGCAAAACCGGCTGATGGTTCAAAAAAGAAACCGGATAAGATCGGATGATGAGAAAAACGTAAAATTTCGGTTGAGATCAATCGTTTGGTATAGAGTGACCATTGGAAAACAAAATTCCTTTGGTCACTTTGGGTATTGAAAAACACTACCGGGCAGATCGCGCAGATTATAGCGGGAAGCCATTGCTTCGCCGTAGGCACCGCAGGAATGGATAGCGATGAGATCTCCCCGGCGGGTTTCGTTTAAGACGACGTCTTTCCCGAAACAGTCGGCAGATTCGCATATCGGTCCTACCACGTCGTATTTCTCTTCGGGTCGGTCGGAGCTGATATTTTCTATCTTGTGAAAGGCCTGATAAAGGGCCGGGCGCAACAGATCGTTCATGCCTGCATCGAGGATTACGAATTTTCTGTTTTTCCCTTCTTTGACGTACAATACTTTAGAGATCAGATCTCCGCAGTGTGCGACGATCGAGCGTCCCAATTCGAAATGAATCTGCTGATGAGGTTCCGGTTCGAAAAATCGGGCGAAAGTGGCAAAGTAAGATTGGAAATCGGCAATGGGTTTTTCGTACGGTTCGTTGTAGTCGATCCCTAACCCTCCGCCGAAATTGATATGGGGCAGAAGGAGTCCGCGTTCTTTCATCTGCCGTTGGATCTCATTGGCCCGGATACATAATCCCCGGAAAACGGTCATGTCGGTGATTTGAGAACCGATGTGAAAATGCAGACCGATGAGTTCGATCTGTTTTAATTTCGCTACTTCCGTGATGACATGTTCCAGATCGTACAAATAAATACCGAATTTGTTTTCTTCGATACCTGTGGTGATATAGTGATGGGTATGGGCATCGACATTGGGATTGATGCGAAGGGCGATCCGGGCTTTTTTGCCCAGCCGGGCCGCGATCCCGTCGATCACCTGTATTTCCGGCAGGGACTCACAGTTGAAACAAAAGATATCGTGCTGTAAGGCAAGTTCTATCTCCGCATCGCTTTTGCCGACACCGGCATATACAATCGTATCGGCCGCGAAGCCGCATTCCAGTGCCTGCCGGATTTCATTTCCGCTGACACAGTCCGCTCCCAGTCCCTGCTGGCTGATCAGTCGCAGTAACACCGGATTGGCGTTAGCTTTGACGGCATAATGAACCCGGTAACCGTAAGGGGCTGATTCGGACTTTGCCGCTTGTACTGTTTTTTTCAGTAGCTCTAAATTATAGTAATAGAAGGGCGTCGGTGTTTGAACCGGTATCTGAGATAACTGCATAGTAAAGTGTGTTGTTGCTGAGTGAACTATTTTCAATGCTGAAGATCTTCCAGTTTATGACTGAGGTCTGTCATGGCTTTTTTCTTGTCTTCTTCTTTTACCAGAACCGAGATATTGTGTGCGCTGCCACCGTAAGAGATCATCCGGAGCGGAACTTCTTCGAGGGCTTTCAGAACCTGGGCTCCCAGTCCGGATTTACCGGCTGAAAAATCGCCGACGATACATACGATCGCCATATTGCGGTCGACCTCGATCGTACCGTATTTTTCCAGATCCTTGAGGATTTCTTCCAGATGTTCCGTACAGTCGATAGTCAGAGAGACTGCCACTTCAGAAGTTGCGATCATATCGATCGGGGTCTTCCAGGCTTCGAATACTTCGAATACTTTCCGGAGGAAACCATAGGCCAGCAGCATATTGGTCGATTTGATCTTAATCGCGGTAATCCCGCTTTTGGCAGCGACGGCTTTCACATTTTTGGCCGGACTGTCTTCGGTGATCAGTGTACCTTCGTCGTCGGGGCATAAGGTGTTTTTCAGGCGTACCGGGATATTTTCTTTTTTCGCCGGTTGTACGCTGGACGGGTGAAGGATCTTCGCCCCGAAATAAGCCAATTCGGCAGCTTCGTCGAATGACAGATGCCGGATAGCCTTCGTCCCTTCGACGATACGGGGATCATTGTTATGAAAACCGTCGATGTCCGTCCAGATCTGGATCTCTTCAGCCTTGATGGCTGCCCCTACCAGTGCGGCGGAATAGTCGCTGCCTCCTCTTTTCAGGTTGTCGATTTCGCCGTAAGCATTCCGGCAGATAAAGCCTTGGGTAATGATCAGGGGGTGGGTGTCCGGTTTGGCCAGTTCGCGTTTCAGGTTTTGCCGGATATAAAAATAATCCGGTTCGCAGTCTTTATCGATACGCATATATTCCAGGGCTGACAAAAGCGTGTTGTTCACTCCGCATTCTTCCAGGTAATAATGCATCAACGTGGTAGACATGATTTCCCCCTGTGCCAATACAGCCTTTTCCTGAAGAGGATAGAAATCCTTGTTGATAAAAGAACGCAGATAGGTGAAAATGGTTTGAATGAAGGTTTTACCTTTCTGAATATAAGCTTCTGTTTCGAATAATTCTGTGATAACGATATAGTAGTTTACTTCCAGATTCTGAATGATATGGAGAGCAGCCTGTTTTTCATTCCGGTATAAGCAGTTAGAAATTTCAACCAAGGTATTGGTAGTCCCGGACATCGCCGATAAAACCACGATCTGAGGTTCGCCGTTATCGATCAATCCGGCCACTGCACGAATTCTGTCTGCACTTCCGACGGAGGTCCCTCCGAATTTTAAAACTTTCATATTTGTCAATTTTATAAACTCCAGTGTTTTTCTTATTTCCGGCTGCAAAGGTGCTATATTCAAATTGATAAAACAATACTTTGTTAAGAATTAAACAACGTGATTAATTTTTGTAGAAGCTGGCTGCCACCCAATTCTTGTCTTCCCGGTAAGTCATGAAAGTCAGACCTGATTGTGCCGCTCTTTCCTGGATGAGGGGAAGGTCTTGCAGATAAAATCCGCTCATGATCAGGAGGCCTTGGGGGAGGAGTCGGGCGACGTAATGGGGCATGTCTTCGAGAAGGATATTGCGGTTGATATTAGCCAGGATCACATCGAAAGGTGCCTCTGCTTCCAGTAACCGGGCGTCTCCGATTTTGATGGTGATGTTGTTCAGACCATTGGCCCGGATATTTTCCATCGCATTGTTGTAAGCCCATTCATCGATGTCGATGCCGGTGATTTCCCGGGCACCGGTTTTGGCAGCCAGGATAGACAGGATACCTGTTCCGCATCCCATGTCGAGTACCCGTTTGCCTGTAATCCGCTCCTTGTTGTCCAGGATGGTGCGTAGCATGAGGGCGGTGGTGGAATGGTGACCGGTACCGAAACTCATTTTGGGTTCGATCAGGATTTCATATTCGATGCCGGGAACCGGAGCGTGGAATCCGGCCCTGACTAAGATCCGGTCGTCTACCACGATGGGAGTGAAATTTTCTTCCCATACTTTGTTCCAGTCCTGGTCTTCGATTTCCTGTACCGAGGTTTCGATACGATAGTTCCGGGTGAAAAAATCGAATATTTCCAGCCGGGTGATGGCTTGTGCATTATAATCTTTGGCAGGAATGTAGGCCGTGAATCCCTGGTCGGTGTAGGAGAAACCATCGTAACCGATAGTACCCAGTTCGGAAATTAACGCATCTGCAACCGCTTCTTCGTAGGGGGTGATGTCGAAAGTAACTTCAATATAATTCATGGTTTTATTATTTTATTCGATTGTCATTCTGATTCTCCATTCTTTGGGGTAATAGTTGTTAAGCCGGTTGCCCAGGTGTTTGCACCATCCGAGACCCTGTCCGCGATAGGTAACCAATAACCATTCTGCGGTCTTGGGCGGCACCGGAATATCTTCTTTTTTCAGAAAGGTCAGGGCTGTCATCCGGTCGGTATCCAGGAGGGCGCAGTTTGCTTTATTCAGTCCCTGCCAGAGAGCGAGTGAAGGCAGAGGTTTACTTTTCCGGTTGATGATTTCTGCTATTTCACAACCTTGGTAGAGGATGTGCAGATTAGCCTCCAGTAGTTGTATAAATTCGCTGTGTTGCTCCGGGATTACGCCTATGATATTGTCTTTGGCATAGGGGCGGTAATATTCGGGTGTCCGGATATAAGCCCGGATGTCGCCGGGGAGAAGGGGGGGGGTATGTTTCGTATTTTTCCTGACTTTCCCGGCTCTGAATTCTTCGCCTTCGTTTTTTTGTACCACTCCGGTAAAAAATCCTTCTCCCGGAATCCGGTGAGGGTAGAAATGATAACAGTGAGCGGTTGAGTTTCCCGGGACAATTCCTGGAAAAAGAGGTGCGATTTCAATGGAACGGGCTCCGTATTTCCGTATCAATCGTTCCAGGATGGCTTCGTTTTCTCCGGGATTGTAAGTGCAGGTGCTATACACCAGGAAACCACCGGGTTTTAGGCAAGGCCAGATGTCTGCCAGAATCCGTTGCTGGCGCTCACTGCAAAGCTGCAGGTTGCTTTCGTTCCATTCCTGAATGGCACCGGGGTCTTTTCTGAACATGCCTTCTCCCGAACAGGGGGCATCTACGACGATGATATCGAAAGCGCCTTTCAGATGGTGAAAGTCTGCCGGATCGTTGTTCGTGACGACTACATGGGAAGTTCCCCATTTGATCATATTTTCTTTTAAAATACCGGCCCGGGAACGGATAACTTCGTTAGCTACCAAAAGGCTGCCGGAGGAAAGCCGGGAAGCGATCAGGGTAGATTTGCCACCTGGAGCGGCACACAGATCCAATACTCTTACCGGATGAGCCGGTAGTATTTGTCCGAATATATGATATAAAAACATCGAAGAGGCTTCCTGTACATAGTAAGTCCCGCTATGTAGGCAAGGGTCCAGGGTGAAAACGGGGCGGCTCTTCAAATAATAGGCCGATTCGCACCAGGATACGGGTAAACCGATTTGCTCGTCGGGGAATAACCGGGAGATGGGGACGGGTTTTCCCGGGTTCAGCCGGATACTGACAGGAGGCTCTGTTTGCAGGGCTGCAAAGAAAGCTTCCGACTCTTCCGGTAAAAGTTTTCTCATGCGTTCTTCGAACAGAGCGGGTAAAGTGTTCATGTTTTTCCGTATATTTGCAAATAATTGTGTACAAAGATAAGTGATTTTGGATAAGTTATGATTGAAGTCAAGGAAGATTATAGTTTGAAACCATATAATACGTTTGCTATTGATGTCAAATGCAGGTATTTTGTCGAAAGTGACGAGGAGGAAGCGCTCCGGGCTTTTGTGGCTGATTATGAATGGCAACCGTCGGAAGTGTTGATTTTGGGAGGAGGAAGTAATTTCCTTTTTACGGAAGATTTTACCGGTACTGTTTTTTATCCGGCGATGCAGGGAAAAGAGGTGATAAAGGAAGATGAGGAAGAGGTGTGGGTTAGGATTGGAGCCGGAGTGGAATGGGACGATTTTGTGGCCTGGACAGTGGAACAGGGATGGGGTGGAGTTGAAAATCTTTCTTTTATTCCGGGGCATGTCGGAGCAGCTCCGGTGCAAAATGTCGGAGCCTATGGGATGGAAGCCGGCGAGCGGATCGACCGGGTGGAAGCGATAGCCCTGGATAAAGCTATCCAGGTGGAAATTGCAGGAAAAGATTGCCGTTTCGCTTATCGGGATAGTATTTTTAAACGGGAGTGGAAAAATCGGTATATCATTACCCGGGTGGTATTCCGGTTGTCCAAAAAAACGGAGTTTCGGCTGGATTATGGTGCCTTGCGGAGCGAACTTGAAAAGATGGGGGGAGAAGTGAATTTGACGAATATCCGGCAGGCGGTGATTCGGATTCGCCGTTCTAAATTGCCGGACGTGGCGGAGATTCCCAATGCGGGGAGTTTTTTTAAAAATCCCGTGGTCAGTCGGGAACAGGCGGACCGGCTTTTGGCGGAATATCCCGGAATGCCTGTCTATGAGGTCGACGATGCTTGTTGCAAGTTGGCTGCCGGCTGGATGATCGAACAATGTGGTTGGAAAGGACGTACATGGGGGAAGGCCGGGGTACATGACAAACAGGCTTTGGTATTGGTGAATCGGGGGGGAGCCAGTGGTATCGAGATTACCCGCCTGGCGAATGAAATCCGGAAAAGTGTATTCATGAAATTCGGGATCTGGATAGAACCTGAAGTCTATGTGATTTGAATGAAGTTAAAAACAAAGCTATGGTGACGAAGTATGCAGAGAAAGTAAAAATTTACAACCACTATACCAATTACAAAGGCAGGTTGTTTGTGAAAACTTTGTGTGATTTGTTCAACGATGCGGCCGAGGTACAGACCGAACTATATAAGGTGGATGTGGATACCTTGAATGCACAAGGGTTTACCTGGATGTTGCATCGTCTGCATATCCTGCTCCATAAGATGCCTTTAAAGGAAGAAATCGTGACTATCGAGACCTGGCCTTCGGGGATCGACCGTTTGTTTGCCTTGCGTGACTACCGGATGTTCCGGGAAGACGGGGAGGAATTGGTGCGGGCAACTTCCGAATGGATGTATATCGATATGAAACGGAGAAGACCTTTGCGTTTGCCGGAGAATGTCATTGCCATGAGTACGGAGCATAACATCCCTAAGTTGGTGTTGGCCCCTTTGCTGGATGAGAAGGAATTTGGCGGAGAGAGACAGGGAATACGCCATTTTACAGCGACTTTCGATAACATTGATTTTAACGGGCACGTGACTCAGGCTTCGTATGTCCGCTGGATTACCAATTCGCTGCCTTTCGGGTTTCTAAAAGAGCATGTGTTGACAGAAATTGAAGTGATTTATGCCCATGAGATTATGCCGGATAGTCAGATTCATTCCGCTTATCGCATGGAAGAACGGGGTGAAAATGAAGTGGTGGTTTGGCATGAAGTGAAAGACGAAACCGAGCACTTGACGCATTGTCAGGCCAAAACGGTATGGATGAAGCAGGGATAGAGTTGCTGAAACTCAGCAACTCTTAAAAAGGCAAATCGTCGGCTTCAGGCATCGGGGGGATATCTTCTACACGATATTCCGGTACGGGAATATTTGCCGGATTCTGGGGGGCTACTTTTTCAATCCGCCAGCCTTCGAGATTGGTAAAATAAGATACTTGTCCTTTATTTTCCCATTTTCTGCCCCGGATATTGAAATATACTTTAATATTTTCGTTTAAATCGATATTTTCGAGCAGGTCACACCGATCTTGTATCAATTGTACTTTTACGAAGTCATTCCATTGTGAGTTTTTTTCGTTCTCTACTTCGATGACAAATTCCCTTTTTTGGAACCGGTCACTGATGTGTTGGGTTTCTTCTTTGAAAATCAGTTTCCCGACTATTTCGTAATTCATGTATGTGGAGTTTTTTTGATTTAGCTAATTAAAAAGTGAAACCCGGGGGTATTACCTCGGGTTCACATTGAAGTTCCCTATAGGGAGATTATTTTTGATCAGCTTCTTTAGCGTCCGGTGTAACGATGTCTAACAGTTCGACTTCGAAAATCAGGGTTTCGTTCGGTCCGATGGAGCCGTTTCCTCTTGGGCCGTAAGCCTGATCCGACGGGATAAAGATTTCCCATTTCGATCCGACAGGCATTTGTTGTAAAGCAGTCGTCCATCCCGGGATTACCCGATTCAAAGGAAATTCTACCGGTTCGCCTCTTTTGATAGAAGAATCGAATTCAGTTCCGTCGATCAAGGTGCCTCTGTAATGTACTTTGACCATATCGGTAGCTGCCGGTTTTGCACCTTCTCCTTTTTTGATGATCTTGTATTGGATACCGTTAGCTAAAGTATCTACGCCAGATTTCTTTGCATTTTCTTCCAGGAATTTCTTTCCTTTTTCTGCATTTTCCGTTGCTTTTTTCATAGCCACTTCCTGCATGAATCCGTTCAGGAACATTTGGATTTCGCGTGGGTCTTTTCCCACTTCTTTTTTGGCTATAGCTGAATTCAAACCGGCGATCAAAGCTTCGCGGTTAACCTCGGAGAAACCCATTTGTTGCAGGCCTGAGCCGTACATGTAACCGATATAAAAACTGGCTGAGTCGGCCGTTGTTTTCAAAGAAGCAGAAGTTTGTGTCATGGAACCGCTGTTGTTACAGCTGATAGCCATTGCACCTACTGCCAGAGGAAGTAGTAAATTTTTAGCTTTCATGTTTTGAATTTTATTGAATTAAATTTTAATGTTTTAGATAATAGCCAACAGTTCGACATCGAAAATCAGGGTTTGGTTCGGTCCGATCGACTGACCTGCGCCGTGTGTGCCATAAGCCAGTTCGGAAGGAATATAAAGTTGCCATTTCGATCCTACAGGCATCAATTGCAGGGCTTCTACCCAACCGGCGATCACTCCGCTTACCGGGAATTCTGCCGGTTCGTTTCTGCGGATAGATGAATCGAAAACAGTACCATTGATCAGACGACCTTCATAATGACACTTTACCGTATCCGAAGCTTTGGGTTTCGGGCCATTGCCAGCAGTCAGGATTTTATATTGTAATCCGCTCGGAAGTGCAACTACGCCTTCTTTTTTCTTGTTTTCTGCCAGGAACTTTTCGCCTTCAGCTTTTGCCTCTTTTCCTTTTGCTTGCTGGAGTTTGTCGAAATAATCCTGTAAGATATTATTGGCTTCATCCGGCATGATTTCCGGCATCTTACCACTGAATACGACATTCAGACCGTCGATAAATGCTTCTGCATTGATCGTGGTTACTCCGGAAGAAATCAAATTGCTGGCAATGCTAAGTCCTAAGCTGTAGCTGACTTTGTCAAGTTCGTCTGTGTATTTCATTCTTTATCTATTAATTATTAATCGCGCAAAGATACACTAAAATGGTAAAAAGTAAAAAGTTAAGACTAAAAAGTGTTTGAATAAACACTTGTCTGTTTTACGTAAACTCTTTCTCCTCTGTTTCCCTTTTCCCCTCGATTCTTTTATTTCCCCCCCCTTTTTCCTTTTCCCCTTATACTTTTTCCCTTTAGCTTTTAGCTTTTAGCTTATAGCCTTTAGCCTTTTATCTGTCCATCGCTCAAGCAAATCTTCGAATCTGCCATCTCCGCCAGTTCCGTATCGTGAGTGACGATAACAAAAGTTTGTCCTAACTCGTCGCGTAAGGAGAAAAATAATTGGTGCAGTTCGTTTTTAGTATGTGTATCCAGATTACCCGAAGGTTCGTCGGCCAGGACCACTTTTGGGGAATTGATCAGGGCTCTGGCGACGGATACCCGTTGTTGTTCTCCTCCCGAAAGTTCTGACGGTTTATGAGAGATCCGGTCTTGCAATCCCATTAATTCCAGCAGTCCGAGTGCTTTTTTTTCGGCCTCTTTCCGGGGGACTCCCTTGATCCAGGCTGGCATACATACGTTCTCCAAAGCAGTGAATTCCGGTAGCAAATGGTGAAACTGGAAAACAAAACCGATATTGTTATTTCGGAAATTTGCTAATTTATTGGCCGAATAGTGAGCGACGTTGTCCTGTTCATACCATACCTCTCCTTCATCCGGGTAGTCTAAGGTGCCTATAATGTGCAGCAAAGTACTTTTCCCGGCTCCACTAGCCCCGACGATCGTCACAATTTGTTTTTCGGGAATGATCAGATCGATGCCTTTTAAAACCTGTAGTGTTCCGTAACTTTTTTTGATATTTTTGACCTCAATCATCCAATTTCTTTTAATTTTCGCTGTAAAGATAGGGAATAAAGTCAAAATAATATTTAATTTCGTGTGGAAAACGTCCCATTAAATTAGTCGAAAGTTTATAAAGTCTACAAAAAATTCTAAGTTCCCGCACCTGTGGGGGATTGACAATTGCCAGAGACCAGTTGACAATGAAACAGCACACTGGAAAGATCCATCGAACCAACTAAAAACCAATGCTTTATTCTTTATTCCTTTTTTCATTTGTCTTTACTTATTCCTTTTTCGATGGAAGCTTCGCTTCCAAATAATTGTCAATAGGTAATTGTCGTCTGTCAATTATTCTTTTGGTGGATTTCCACCAAAAGAATGGGACGTTTTATGATGCGTTTATTTTGTTTGTTATCAGTTTGTTATCTATGGTTTTGTGGGTTCGGTGGCAAGCAGGAGGGAAAGGTGTCGGATTCGGCTTTGTATGTCTTGAAAGATAAGGCTTATGGGCATATTTCTAAGGGCGAATATCAGGAGACGGAAAGAGTTTGTCAGGAGATTTTACAAAATACCGTTTGGGGAGGACAAGAATGGTTTTACACCTATGCCTTGATCTATCAGGGACAAGCACGGATCATGCTGGGCAAAACGCAGGAGGGATTACAGGATTTGCTCGGGGCAAAACGATTGGCTGAGATACAACACAATGATTCGGCACTTTGTTCGGTGTATAACGGGCTTGGGTTGTACGAACAAAATGTCACTTGTGACTATTACCGCTCTTTGAATTATTACCGGGAGGGGTGTGATATCGCCGAACGTTGCGGACACCGGTTGTTGTATTGTTTGTTAGTCGCTAATATCGCGGAAGTACTGACTTTAAGAAATGAAGAAGCCGGGTTGGAATATGCAGAGAAATGTTACCTGCTGGGCCGGCAGAATAATGATCCTTATCTGATCTATTGCGGGGCGATTTCTATGGCCCGCAATCTTTGTCTCAACCGGAAGATGAGGCCTGGAGATATACCCGTGAAGCGGATCGGTTGAGTAAACGTTATGACTTTAAAAATCGTTCGGATATTTATAATACATACGGAGAAATAGCGTTGGAAGCGGGGGATTATATGAAGGCCGGATTGTACTATGAGCAGGCGATCCGGGAACATGGTTTTTCACAGGCTGCTTATGTCGTGTCCACCTATGTCGGCTATGGACGGGCACTGATCGCTCAGAAAAAATACAAGTCTGCTTTGGAAAAATTACAGATCGGGAAAGAGATCTCTGAAAAAAATATCACTTCACTGTTCCGGCGGGAAGTCTACCTGTTGCTTTCAGCCTGTTACGATCGGTTAGGTGAGCCAAAAGAAGCCTTGGAATATTATAAGAAGTATACGGCTGAATCTTTTCGTTTGTATAACGAAGACAAAGAAAGGACAGAGAAGGAGTTGATGGTGAGGTATGAGACAGAGAAACGAAATAAGGAATTGGCTCAAAAAAATATGTTGTTACAAAAGGAACAGAATCGGGTGATGGCTTTGGTCGGGATCACTTTTGTCGTCTTGATCGTCGTTTTACTGTTCTACATCAATTATCGGAGAAAAAATCGATTATATAAACAGATTGTTCGGGAAAGTGTGGATTGGCTGGCGAAGGAAAGACAGTTTTCTAAGCGGATAGCAGAGCAGGAGAAACAATTGCAGGAATTGATCGGTAAGGCCGGAGCTGTTGATGGAGGGCGTTATTCCGGTTCTTCGCTGAATAAAGATAGCCAGCAGGAATTATTCGGCCGGTTGGAGCGTTTAATGCAAAACGATCAGGTATATAAAAATAGTTTATTCACCCGGGAAAAAATGGCTGAATTATTGGGTACTAACCGTACCTATCTTTCGCAGACCATCAATGAACAAACCGGATTGACTTTTACGCATTATATGAATAAATATCGGATCGAAGAAGCCCGGAGAATATTGGCTGATCCACAGGACGATACACCGATAAAAGCAATTGCTGCCGATCTGGGATTCAGCTCGGTAACTACTTTTTATACTCTTTTCAAAGCTGTCGTTCAGATGTCACCGGACCAATACCGGAAACATGCCCGCTCGCTGAGAGAAAATAAATCTTAAAGAAATGCAAAAATTGTCCGTGTAAATTCGTACGATTTTTGTATTTTAACATTTATTTTTTACAAAAAAAGCAATTGCTGATTTTGGAATTGCTTTAATAATAAGGTGTTTTTCGGATTTGTTTTTCTTTGTCCTACTAAATCATTTTTAAGAATTTGTTATGAAGATAATGTTAAGGACTATGAAGAACGGATTTTATTTCCTGGGTGGACTGCTACTTTTAGCGGGGGCCTGTACTGCGCCGGATTCGTACCGGTTGGTTGGAAATCTGAGCGGGTTAGCGGATGGTACCAGGATGCTTTTGGTACCGGCGGCAACACACAAACAAGAGAAGCCTATCGGTGAAGCTGTGGTGGAAGATGGAAAATTTGTTTTCGAGGGACAGTTACCCGAGCCGCGGTTGTTGAATCTGCAGGCAGAGGGGAAGCAGTTGTATTATGCCTTTATGCTGGAAAACGGTGAGGTGACTATAACAGGCGAAGCCGTCTCTACGACCGATGGAGATCGGGAAATGGTGACATTGAATAAGGCGGTTGTTACGGGTAGTAAGGCAGATCGGGAATTCCGGGAGAAAATAGCTTTCCGGCAGGAGTTGGATAAAGCTTATACTCGGTTACACCAAAAATACGAGGATATAAGCCGGCAGTTGGGGGGCGCCCCGCCGTACCGGAAATGCGGTGAAGATAGATTCACTGAATCAAACCGAAGAGATGAAGGCCTATGCCAGAGACGAGAAAGCTTTCTTCACTCAGGTAGAAAAGCAGACTATGGCTTCGATCAAAGCGAATAAAGATAGCTATTGGGGACCTCTGTTGATGCTGTATTGCTTTAATTATTTTACCGAGGATCCTGCCCAGATTGAACTTTACAATAGTTTCCCGGAAGAAATACAAAATGGCTACTATGGGCAGTTGTTGAAGAAGGAACTGATCCCGGAGAATCTGATCGGCAAACGGTTACCGGCCTTTTCTGCTCCCGACCGGAATGGAAATATACACTCCGACAGCGATTTGCGTAAGAATAAAAAATGCGTTTTGATCGATTTTTGGGCATCGTGGTGTGGCCCTTGCCGGCGGGAAATTCCTAATTTGAAGAAAATTTACGAAGCATATGTAGACAAAGGGTTGGAAATCATTAGTATATCTATTGATAAGGAGGATAAGGCCTGGCAGAAAGCTTTGGATGAGGAACAGCTGCCCTGGCCTAATTTGATCGATCGGCAAGAGTTGTTCGGAGAGCAGTTTTACGGGCGTACGATCCCGGCTATTTTTCTGGTTACCGAAGACGGAATCGTACAGTATGATAAACTGCGGGGACAAGCGTTGTCCGATAAAATTGCCGAAATATTGAACTAACCGATACTTACTATAAAACTTATGAAAATGAAAAAAAATGTCCAAAACAAAAATTACCGGAGAGGGTGGCGTTTGTTGGCTGTGATCGGTATGCTTTTGTGTTTACCTTTATTACAGCTGAAGGCTCAGGAAATGCGAACGATTACCGGGCTTGTTGTCGATCAGAAGGGAGAAATACTGCCCGGAGCTACGGTGAAAGCGGTACAAGCTCCGGGAGTGAAAACCCTGATCGCTACTTCGACCGATCTCGATGGGAAGTTTAAGTTGAATATTCCGTCGGAGGTTACTCAGATTGAAGTTACTTTTGTCGGGTATAAAAACCAGCAGGTAGCCCTGAAAGGGAAAACCGATTTTAAAATTGTACTGACAGAAGATACCCAGGAGATGGAAGAAGTGGTGGTAACCGGTATGTTCACCCGTAAAGCGAATAGTTATACCGGCTCGGTTACCACAATCAAGGGGGATGAATTGAAAACGGTCGGGAATGGAAATGTCTTGTCCAGTTTGAAAAATATAGATCCTTCTTTTCTGATGGTTGAAAATCTGGAGGTTGGTTCGAATCCCAATGCGATACCCGATTTTCAGATGCGTGGACAGACCGGATTTACCGAAGTGGCCAGTGAATATCAGGAAAATCCGAATCAGCCGTTATTTATTTTGGATGGATTCGAGACGACGCTGACGAAAATTATGGACCTTGATATGAATCAGGTACAGAGTGTTACTTTGCTGAAAGATGCTACTGCTAAGGCGATTTATGGGTCGAAAGCGGCCAATGGCGTGGTGGTGGTAGAAACGATCCGACCGGAAAAAGGGAAAATGAAGATTACCTATACCGGAAGCCTGGATATCGAAGCTCCGGATTTATCCAGTTATGATTTGTGTAATGCCGAGGAAAAATTGCGGGCGGAATATCTGGCCGGTTTCTATACTTCTTCGACGGGATCTGCCACAGAACAGATGAATCTGGACAAAAGATATACGACCGTTGCCAGTGCTATCGCGGCCGGTGTCGATACGTATTGGCTGGATAAACCTTTGCGGGTGGGGGTCGGACAAAAACATTCTCTTTATCTGGAGGGTGGGGATGATTATATGCTGTATGGGATCGATCTGAGTTATAACAATGTGGCCGGAGTGATGAAGGGGTCGAACCGGAATACCCTGAGCGGAGGGATTACATTTTCATATAAATACAAAAATTTATTGTTCCGGAATAAGTTTACGATCGACGATAATAAATCGAATGATTCACCTTATGGTTCGTTCAGCGATTATGCTTACCTGAATCCTTATAACCGTTTGCATGACGAGGATGGAGAAATGGAAGATTCCTGGACGGGTTTGGTGACCGAATATAATTATCTGAAAAATGGCCTGATCAATACCCGGTTTGAAGACAGATACACGACGTTTACCGAAAATTTTTATGCCGAATACCAGGCGTTGCAAAATCTGCGTCTGACTGCCCGGTTCGGTTTGACGAAAAAGAACTCCGGTTCGGAAGATTATTATCCTGCCGGACATACCAATTTTGTCAGCTATACAGGGGATAATTTGTATAAGCGGGGTAGCTATTCCACCTATTCCCGTAAAGATAATAACCTGAGTCTGGATTTGGGGGCGGCTTATTCGATCTCAAAATTGAGGCATACGCTTTTTTTGAATGCCCAATACAGTATGAGCCGGGCGAAATATGACTATTATACGGTTGCTGTGCAGGGATTGGCCAATGATAATATGGATCATATTTCGATGGGGGTAGAATACAAGAATACCAAACCGACCGGTAGCGAAGGGATTACCCGGGACATGGGGTTCACCGGTTCTTTAAACTATTCTTTCGACGATCGTTATTTGTTGGATGTCAATTACCGGTTGAACGGTTCTTCCGATTTCGGGACCAATAATCGTTGGGGACATTTTTATTCCTTCGGTTTGGGTTGGAATCTGCATAAAGAGAGTTTCTTCAGTGATATAAAATGGATCGAGCGGATAAAATTCAGGGCCTCGACAGGTTATACCGGGTCGCAAGGTTTTAATTCTTATGATGCTATTGCAACCTTGAATTATTACCAAAGTGCTTATCAGGGCGAATTGGGGTCTTATTTGATGGGATTGGCTAATCCTGATCTGGCCTGGCAAAAAAAATACGACAATAATATCGGTGCGGATCTGAGTTTTTTGCAGGGAGCGGTGAATGTGCGTTTCGATTATTATGTTTCGACGACCAAAGGGACGATCACTTCGGTGACGACTCCGCCTTCTATGGGATTCTCTTCTTACATGGCCAATTTGGGTGAAGTGGAAAACAAAGGTTGGGAAGTGTACCTGAACGGCCGGATTTGGAGAGATACGCCAAGCCGGAGTTATGTGAATTTTTATGCGTCGGCGGCTGCCAATAAAAATATCCTCAAGAAAATATCTAATTCATTGAAAGCATTGAACGATAGCACGGATGAAGAGTACGACTCGTCTTCTGCTACCTCGGTACCTGTCCGTTACGAAGAAGGCCAGTCGATGAGTACGATCTGGGTAGTGAAATCTTTGGGTATCGATCCCCAGACCGGGAAAGAGGTGTTCGTGAAGAAAGACGGTTCGCTGACTTACGATTGGAGTAGTTCCGATTTTATTGCCGGCGGAGATACCCGTCCGAAGGTATCCGGTAATTTCGGTATCAATATGGAGTATCATGGGTTCGGATTGAATGCGGGTTTTACCTGGCGGCTGGGTGGACAAATGTATAATACGACTTTGTTGGACAAAGTAGAAAATGCCGATGTACATTATAATGTCGACCGGCGGGTTTTCACCGGACGTTGGAGTGAACCGGGGCAAGTGGCCCGTTTCAAGTCGATTACGGACGACTCCGAGACTAAACCTACGAGTCGGTTTGTTGAAGATTATAATCTGCTGACATTCTCTTCTTTGAATGTTTATTATGATTTCCGGGAGTGTCGTTTCATGGAAAAGAGTTTTCTGCAACGCATGAAAGCCACCTTTTATATGAATGATATTGCTACCATTTCTTCGGTGAAAACGGAACGCGGAACTTCTTATCCGTTTGCCCGTTCGTTCTCTTTCTCATTACAGGTAACTTTTTAAAACAGGACAACTATGAACAAATTAAGATACAATGTGAGCTTTTGGCTCGGTGCCTTGTTCCTTTTCGTGACGGGAGGATGTTCGGATTATTTCGATGTACGTCCGAAATCACAGGTGCTCGCCGACGAACTTTTTTCTACGGAAGAAGGTTTCAGCGACCAGTTGACCGGAGTGTACAAGAGATTGGCTTCGACCTCTTTGTATGGGCAGGAAATGACCTTCGGGTTAGCCGAAGCCTTGACACAAAATTATGATCTGGCAACAGGAAGCGAGTATTATGAGGCAGGCCTTTACAATTATGAGAATACGGCGGTGAAGAATAAGATCACTACGGTTTGGTCGCAGATGTATTCGGCGATTGCCAATCTGAACATTATGCTGGAGTATATCGATAAAAATCCGGCGATGTTCAGTGGGGATAATTATCGCATATACAAAGGGGAGGCTTTGGGATTGCGTGCTTTTTTGCATCTGGATTTATTGCGGATGTTCGCTCCTTCGTATGCTTCGAATGCACAAGCTCCAGCCATCCCTTATGTAATGACTTATTCGACAGCGGTAACCCCGCAGTCTACTGTCGATAAAGTATTGGATTATGTCATTGCGGATGCCCGGGAAGCTCTCGGGCTGCTGGAAACCGATCCGTTGTTTCTGGCCGATAGTCTGGAAGCTTATACTTATCGGAACGATCGTTCCTATCGGTTTAATTATTATGCCGTTGCAGCAACTTTAGCCAGGGCTTATCAATGGAAGGGAGGGGCCGATAATCTGGCGCAGGCTTTGGTCTATGCCCGGAAAGTGATCGAGGAAAAGAAATTTTCCTGGGTACACTATACTTCTATCACTTCGTCGAATGCTTACGAAAGGGATTTGTTGTTCGCTTCCGAACTGTTATTCCGTTTGAATGTGCTCGATATGGACGATATTATCGGGCCTTATTTTAAAGAACAGACCGATAAGACGAAAAAATTGTCTCCTTCCGAGGAAATGTGGGACGATATTTACGAAGTTTCGACTAAAGCGTATGGGCAGGATTGGCGGCATACTTATCATTGGACTTATAGTGGCAGTGATCCTTATCTGTCTAAATTCTGGCAGTATGAAAACGGTACATATAAAAATTTTATGCCTGTTTTGCGTTGGTCCGAAATGTATTATATCGCTGCCGAAGCTTCACTGAATACCGATTCCCGGCAGGCTGTCCGTTATCTTAACACTGTCCGGAACAACCGGTATCTGGATTTCGACCCGTTGGATGAAAACTTGCCGGTGACACAGATTCAAAATGAAATCTATAAAGAATACCGGAAGGAATTGGTGGGGGAAGGACAATTGTTTTACTATTATAAGCGCTTGAATTTTGCTTCTATTCCCGGGTCGGCGGTCAGCGGTAGCGACGATATCTATGTTTTGCCGATGCCGGAGAATGAGGTTGAATTCGGTAACCGGCAATGATTGTAGAACTGATAAATTGGATTATTATGATAAAATATATACTACTGGGAATTTGGGGATTACTCTTGTTGAATTCCTGCGAAAATGATGATTTTGTTTGGGGAAAAGAAGATTTTGCCCGGATTGTCGGCCCGGAGATCTGGACCAGAAATACAGATTCGATGACTTTTACCTTTTCGGTTTATCCGGAAGAGGTAAAGGAATTTGCTGTAGCGTCTTGTGTCGTGATACAAGGGAAAGTGGCGGATTACGACCGGACAGTGAAATTGGCTGTCGATCCGTCGAAAACAACTGCACAGGCATCCGATTATTCACTGCCCCGGGAAGTGATACTGAAAGCCGGTCAGGATTCGGTGGGGTTCGATATCCTGCTTTACCGGACGGAAGCGATGCAAACCGAAGAAGTACGTCTTCAGGTGAAGATAGACGGCTCCGGTGATCTGCAACCGGGAGTCGATGCGTGGTCTGCTTTGACTATCGCCTGGAACGATAAAATTACCAAGCCGGGCAATTGGGAGGATTTGACCGAATTTTTCGGTGACTATAGCGAGACCAAATACCGGTTTATTATTTCGACTTTGGGAGTCAGTCAGTTTACCTATGGAGAAGCAGAGGGGATGACTTGGGGAGAAATGTGGAACTATCGTTTACGGATGGTCGCTGCGCTGGAAGAATATAATGCCACCCATTCGGAGAATATGAAGGATGAAAATGGGGCTGTCGTTTCTTTTTAATTAATAAAAATAGCATATCATGAGAAGAATGAAATATAAAATCGGGGCTTTTTGCCTCTTGGCGATAGGACTTTGGGGATGTCTGGAGGATAAAGGCGTGTATGATTACGACTTCGATGTGGCGCCTGAAATAAAGATAGATACGGTTGGAACGGATAAAACCGAACTGTTCCGGACCTGGGAAATCGGGGATACCATTCATTTTACGCCCCGGGTTACCTATAGTAAGCCTGAAAATCTGGTATACCGCTGGTTTGTTATGGATTCCGATTACAAACCGGAAACGGTGGGGAATACGACGGTGTATCCGCCGGCCGACACCATTTCCCGTACACTCGATCTGAATTATGTGGTGAGTCTCGAGGCGGGGAAAGCTTATCAGGTGTGGATGATGGCCAAAGATACGGTATACAATACGATGGGATTTTTTCTGGCGAGATCGTACCTGACTCTTCCTCAGGCGGGTTCTAAGAGTGGAATTTATTGTTTACAAGAAAAAGAGGGCCGGGTGGATGTCGATGTTTTCGGATCGAAAAGGACCTTGATTTTCAGCGGATCACAGGCTGAAGAATATTGGCACGAACAGGATTATTGGAGTGGTTTACATCCGGAACATCCTTTGGACGGTGAGGCTAAGCTGATTTTTTATTCTACTACGGGAAAATGGTATTATATCCTGACCGGACAGGAGGCTTTGCGTTGTTCACCTGCGAATATGGTGATTATGGACACCTGGAACGATATGTTTTATTCAGCTCCCGAATATGGTCCTGAGGCGATGATGTGTGTGAATAATTGTGATTTCCTGATCAATAACGGACGGTTGCATTGTTTGTATATTCAGAGTGCCGGTGACCGGAAGTTTCCGGTAGCGATGAGCGGTACGTATGATCTTGCTCCTTACCTGGCTTCGGCTACGATTGCGGGTTGGGGGGCTGTGACCGGGGCTATCGGGGCTTACCAGGTGGTTTTCGACAAAGAACAGAACGGTTTCCGGCCTTTCTTCAACCGGGCTTCGTCATTGAGCCGTTTTAGTGAAGCGGATGCTGAAGCGGTATTCGATGTGAACCATATGAACGGGGAGTTGGTGTATTCGGCCACCGTAAACGGAGGTGAGACGATGGCGGTGATGAAACGTGACGGTGGGTATTGGATGGATGTGGCTTGTTTCTACAATGTCGTGGATAATGGAAAGCTGGCTCGTTACTCCCGTTCCCTGGCCGGATGTGAGAATTTAGACCGGGCCACTTGTTTTACTTCGACCAATGCAGGCTCCGTTTTGTTTTATTCGGTCGGTAATACTTTGTATTCTTATAGTTATACTACCGGGCAAACGGAATCTGTAAAAGTGTGGAACTCGGATGACGACGACGAAGTCATTACTTGTCTGTATATGATCGGAACGGGGGGATTCCCGACAGCCGGACGTGTTTTGTGGGCTGCCGTATGGAATGAAAAAACTCAGGAAGGAAAGATCGTAGAATTTGAAGTGAGTCCTACTACCGGAAAGATTGAAGACATGTACGGACCGATGTTCGGAGGGCCGGCCAATAGTCCGAGTATCTTCTCCGGTTTCGGTAAAGTGATCTCGATGACACAAACGATTTAGGCTGGGAAACAGACGTTGGGGCAAAGGTGTGTTAGTAAACGTTACAGAGGGAGCATGAGACAGGTTATCCTCCGTAACGTTTACCCCCTCTGTAACTTATGTTTGTAAAACTGAATTTTTCAAAAAAAGTTTGACTATATGAAATTTAATATTACTTTTGCAGCGTCAAAAACCGGCACGCGGGCGTGGTGGAATTGGTAGACACGCTAGACTTAGGATCTAGTGTCGCAAGACTTGGGGGTTCGAGTCCCTTCGCCCGTACAAAAGTAGGGAAGCCACCTTATGCGAGGTGGCTTTTTTCTGATTGAGAAGAGAGTTAGTCATATATAATAACAATTGCTATAATTCAAGAATGGCATGAATATAACGAAAAACCAGATCGACGATCTGAATGCAACCATTAAGATCGAACTAGGTAAAGAAGATTACGCCGGCCGCGTAGAGAAAGCATTGAAAGATTATCAGAAGAAAGTAGTAGTAAACGGCTTCCGTCCAGGAAAAACTCCGATGGGAATTGTGAAAAAAATGTACGGAAAATCTTTATTGGTAGATGAAATCAATAAAGTTTTGGGAGAGTCGTTGAATAACTACATCAAGGAGAATAACCTTCAGATTCTGGGTGAACCGCTTCCGAACGAGACTGAACAGAAGGAACTGAACCTGGAGGATGAAAATTTCGAATTCCTGTATGATATCGCTTTGTCTCCTGAGGTGAATGCCAAAATGAGCAAACGTGAAAAAATACCTTTCTATACCATCAAAGTTGACGATGAAATGATCGACAAACAGATCGAAAGCATCTGTAAAAACAACGGTAACATGATCGCTGTAGATGAGATCGAAGGTACCGAATACCTGAAAGGGGAATTGATCGAATTGGACGCTGACGGAAATGTGAAAGAAGGAGGTATCAAAAACGAAGATGCTTCGATGTCGGTATTCCACATGAAAGATGAAGAAGCTGTAAATGCTTTCAAGGGTAAAAAAGCAGGTGAGGAAGTGAAGTTCAATGCAGTGAAAGCATACCCGAACAAGACCGATTTTGCTGCTATGTTGGGTGTCACGAAAGAAGAAGCCGAACATGCCGGTGAAAACTATTGTTTTATCGTCAAAGAAATCAAACGTTATATCGATGCAGAAGTAAACGAAGAATTGTTTACTAAATTGTATGGGGAAGGAGTGGTCAAAGATGCAGCGGATTTCCGTAATCGCGTGAAGGCAGATATCGAAAATCAGCTGAAAGGACATTCTGAATACCGCTTTACCATCGATGCCAAAGAAAAACTGATAAAGAAAAATGAAGATGTCGTTCTGCCCGAAACTTTCCTGAAAAGATGGATTGTGGCTGTCAATGAAAAGATGACTCCTGAAGAAGTGGAGAAAGATTTCGAAGGCTACCGGGATGAATTTAAATGGCAGCTGGTGAAATCGGCTATCGTGAAAGATTATGATGTGAAGGTGGAAGCCGAGGATATGAAACGGGAAGGACGCCAGATCGCTGCTGCCCAGCTGCAACAATACGGGTTATACGGATTGACCGACGAACAGCTGGACGGATTTGCAGCTAAATTGCTGGAAGATGAAAAACAGCGTCAGCATCTGTATGAAAGAGCTTTAGATAACAAAGTCTTCGACGTGATCCGGGAAAACGTGAAGCTCGAAGAACAAGAGATTTCTATGGCTGATTTCGAAAAATTATTCCAGAAATAAGATTTTAGGAAATAATATGGGAAAAGCCTTGCTATGCAGGGCTTTTTTCTTTAAACACCCGGAGGGGAACGGGATATGAAGGAGGTTTGCGCGTGAGCATGTATCAGACTCATATATTGAAAAATGGATTGAAGGTCATTCATCAGCAGGTGGACGGTAAAGCTGCCTGGTGTGGATTGATTATCGGTGTCGGTAGCCGGGACGAGCGCCCGGAAGAAGAGGGGATCGCTCATTTTATCGAGCATGTGATTTTTAAAGGGACGGAGAAAAGAAAAGCCTTTCATATCCTGAGCCGCATAGAAGATGTGGGAGGAGAACTGAATGCTTATACGACGAAAGAAGATACTTGTATTTATGCTTCCTTCCTGGCCAGGGATTATGAACGGGCTTTGGAGTTGTTCGCCGATATCGTGTTTCATTCGGTATTTCCCGAAAAAGAGATAGAGAAAGAAAAAGAGGTGGTAATCGATGAGATCAATTCTTACAAAGATAGTCCGGGCGAATTGATTTTCGACGATTTCGAGGAACTGATTTATCCGGATTATCCGATCGGTAGAAATATCCTGGGAAGCGAGAAGGCGGTAAAAGGCCTCCGGCGGGACGATATTATCGATTTCGTCAAACGGAATTACCGGCCGGGAAGAATGGTGATCAGTTCGGTCGGGGATATTCCTTTCGATAAACTGGTCCGCCTGATTGAAAGATATTTCGGAGATATTCCCGGGGATCCGGCTGTATTGGTTCGTGAACGTCCCGGGATATACTTGCCCCGGCAGAAAGTGATCGATATGGATACTTATCAGAATCATTGTATTATAGGAAACGTCGCTTACGATTATACCGAAGATAAACGTCTGGCTTTTTCTCTTTTGGTCAATATCCTGGGGGGGACGGGGATGAATTCCCGTTTGAACCTGAATATCCGGGAGAAATACGGACTGGCTTATAACATCGAAGCTTCCTATACCCCCTATTCGGATACGGGGGTTTTCACGATATACTTCGGCTGTGATGCCGGCGATCTGGACAAGTGTCTGCGACTTTGCCGGAAAGAGATGGCGGCTTTGGGGGAGGAACTTTTGGGATATAACCAATTGCGTAAAGCCAAAAATCAGATGATCGGGCAGATCACCCTGGCGTCGGAAAATTATGAAAATATGATGCTGTCCAGTGGCAAGAGCTTTCTTATTTATGATAAAGTGGATGAACTGGAGGCGGTCTGTGAAGAGGTAGGAGGTATTACCCCTGAGTTGCTCCGGCAGGTGGCCCGGGAGATTTTTGCTCAGGATAAACAATCGGTTTTGATCTATAAATAAAGAAAGTATGTTGGACTTGGATGCTGAACTGGAAGAATATATCGGATTGCACTCCGAACCGGAACCGGAAATATTGCAACAGTTGTCGAGGGCTACTCATCAGAAGATTTTAAGGCCCCGGATGTTGTCGGGGAATCTGCAGGGGCAATTCCTGAAGATGCTGTGCCGGATGAACCGGGTCCAACGGGTGTTGGAAATCGGGACATTTACCGGTTATGCAGCCATCTCGATGGCAATGGGCATGGGAGAGAAAGGCGTGCTCCATACCATCGACATCAATGACGAGATTGAAGATTTTACGCGTAATTATATCGAACGTAGCGGACTGGCCGGACAGATCGTTTTTCATATCGGAGATGCCTGTGAGATAATACCCGGGCTGGATGAATGCTTCGATCTGGTATTCATCGATGCCGATAAAAGGCAATATGCAGCGTATTACCGGTTAGTATTCGATAAGGTCCGGCCAGGAGGAATCATTGTGGCTGACGATGTGCTGTGGGACGGTAAGGTCACGGAAAAAGATACCCGCGATGCGCAAACACGCGGGATACTGGAATTTAATGAGTTGGTGCAGGCCGATACCCGGGTAGAAAATCTGTTGTTGCCTGTGCGGCATGGATTGATGCTGATCCGGAAGAAAGATTAGGAATCGGAGATAGAAATTGAGTGAATTAATTTTATCTTTGTAAAGATATAAACAGAGCATAATTATGAGACAATATTTGGATTTGCTGGACCGGATTTTGAGTGAAGGAGCGGAGAAAACAGACCGTACCGGAACAGGGACGATCAGTGTTTTCGGTCATCAGATGCGTTTTGATTTACAGGCAGGTTTTCCTTTGCTGACCACCAAAAAATTGCATCTCAAATCGATTATCTACGAATTGCTTTGGTTCCTGAAAGGAGACACCAACGTCAAATATTTGCAGGATCATGGGGTGAAGATTTGGAACGAATGGGCGGGTGCCGACGGGGATTTGGGACATATCTACGGTTATCAATGGCGTTCATGGCCCCGGCCCGACGGGACCCATCTGGATCAGATCGCACAGGTGGTCCACGATATAAAAAACAACCCCGACTCCCGGCGTTTGATTGTGAGTGCCTGGAATGCCGGAGATATTGAAAATATGGCTTTAGCTCCCTGCCATGCTTTATTCCAGTTTTATGTGGTCGGTGGCAAATTATCCTGCCAGCTCTACCAACGTAGTGCCGATACTTTTTTGGGAGTTCCCTTCAATATCGCTTCTTATGCCTTGCTGACCCTGATGATGGCCCAGGTTTGTGGTTTGCAGCCGGGTGAGTTCGTACATACCCTGGGGGATGCCCACATTTACCTGAATCATATCGAACAGGTCCGTCTGCAATTCTCCCGCGAGCCCCGCGCTTTACCGCAGATGCATATCAATCCGGCTGTGAAGGATATTTTCGGTTTCCGCTATGAAGATTTCGAATTGACCGGCTACGATCCCCATCCGCATATCAAAGGAGCGATTTCGGTATAAATCGTGGTTCAGTCTTTTTTCCTGAATCGGTTTTTATATTCCAAAACTTCTTTGAGTAGTTGAGGAGACATCGGATGATCGATCGGATTCAGCAGACTGTCCGTTACGACGATTCGGCCTGAATGTTTCTTTTCGTATATCGCTTCGGGGGTGACAAAGGCGTAATTTTCTTCGGTACCTGTCAGGTGAAAGAGCGGGCGCAGGCTGTCGGTGAGAAAATGGCCCATGCTGTAATCTCCGGGAGGATTCGAAACACCGAAGAGGGTATGCATCAAAGTCGGCACAATGTCGTAATGAGTGGTTGTATGGTGATAGTTCCGTGGAGCTTGTCCGGGTTCGTAATAAATGAAAGGCACATGAATCTGTGCATCGGAATAATTACTGCCGTGACCCCAGTAATTTTTTTTATTCTCATTGAATTCCTGACTGTGGTCTCCGGTAATGACCAGGATCGAATTGTCTAAGAGTCCCTTGTGTTCGAGTTCTCCGACGATACTTCCAACCAGGGAATCTACATACCAACCGCAATTTCTGTAGAGGTTGAAAAATGGCGTGGCATCCATTTCATTATTCAGCGCCATATAATTGGCATACTCCCAGGAAGGTTCGAATTTATGACGGTGAGGAGCCGGAATGGAGATGGCATGCAACAAATCATAGAATAAAAAAGCAAAAAACGGTTTGTCGGGTTTTTGGTCCAGATATTGAAGAAAGTCGGCCGTCAGCCGGGTATCGCGGTCGAAAGGAGTTGCCCCTTGGGTTTCTGTCCGAAGGTGCGGAACTTCCCCGAAAATAATCCGGTCGAAAGGCGGATTTTGAAGAGTTGCACTCGGAAAGGTCTGAACGTCATACCCCTGTTCGAGCAGGGTTTGGATGAATAAAGGAGAGGTCCCCGATAGTTCGAAAGCTTTCCAATAGGTAGGAGAAATTCCGAAGAACAAGCCGAAAATACTTCCTCGTGTACCGCTGCTGGAACTCAGATGATGGGTGAAAACCGAACTACGGGTTGCGAAACCGGAGAGGTTCGGCATGGTCTCTGTATCGAATATCCGTGGATTCCAGGAATCCAGAAGGATAAAAATAATATTTTTCCGTGAAACGGTATCATTTGAAATCAACGGATGTAACGGATAGGTGATACCGGTATTGAGAGTGGTGTTGTCGTTCAGTTGCGGATGGGAAACCGGGTGATGGATAATTCCTAATTTTGCCATTAACTTGTTTGCAGTCAATGGATAAAATTGTGGCAGGCAGGTTGCGACATTTTGTATCGAAAATTGGTTTGAAGCAGCGGCATAGGCATGCACTAAATGTGCACTTAAAGTGCTGCATACAAAGAGAACGAGATATAAGATAATTTGCCGTCTTCTCAAACGCTGATAAAAGCGGTAGGCTATCCATATTATGCCGGAAAACAGGAATCCCACAGCCAGGATAGTCAATGCAAATCTGAGAATCAAAGACGTTTCGAAATTGAACACTTGTCCGGCATCTTGCCCGAAAACCATGTCCAGTACCAAACCGTTGATATGGAATTTGTATAGCTGAAAGACCAGGCCGTTCAGGTAGGCTATGATATTCAACAGGAAATAAAAGGTAATCAGTAGACCTTGGTTGAAACGGGGGAAAGGGCACGCCAGCGACATCAGGATATATAGCAGATAGGGAATTAAGGCAAACAGACCGGCATGTGCAAAAGCCGCAACGAGGTAGTAACCGTATCCGGCGAAATCGGTGGTCGAAGCGATATTGCTTTGCAACAGATAGAGAAAGAATTGTAAGAACAGGGTAAAAGATCCTGCAATATAGATTGCAAATCCCAGTTTGAGGCGGTTTTGTAAAGTGTTCATTTTATTTATCGATAACTTGCTGGAAAACATTTGTCAGATTCTGTACGTATTTTTCCATGGTATAATGGGTGATGATCCGCTGGTATCCGGCTTCTCCGAATGCTTTCGTTTTTTCGGGATCCCGGGCCAGTGTTCCGATACTGGCTGCAATGGCTTCCGGTGAGTCGGGGCGGATGATCATACCGGTCTGTCCGTCGACCACCAATTCCCGGGCTCCGGGAATATCGGTTACGATACAAGCCACCTTACAAGCCATAGCTTCACGCAAGCTGCGGGGGGAAGCATCCCGGATAGAGGGACAGATGCAGACATCTTTACCCGGCAGAAAATGGACGGCATCCTTACGCAGACCGAGCATATGAATCCGGGCTGCTGCCGGCCCTTGTTGGGCCAGTTGGTAGTCGGCTTCATCGTAATCGCCCAAATGAATCAGATGTACCCGGGGATCCTCAATCAGATGCATACCTGCAATCAGTTGCCGGAGACCTTTGAAAGGACGGTGTTTGGTATTGGCCAGGCATACGACTTGAAAAGCATCGTCAGGAATGCCCTCGACCGACTGGGGGTGAGTGAAAGCATCCTTCATCCAGTTGACATCGTAAGGTTTGGGATTTACGGTCATCTTGGCCGGAGAAATAAATTTAGACAGCTGTTCTTTGATGTCCTGGGTGGCACACATCATGTGAGCTACCCTTGGATTTAGGGTGCCTAGATAATAAGTCAGATCACTCCTTCTGATTTTAGCCTGTGTACCCCGGTAACCGACGACTTTAACCTGAGTTCCAAGTGTTGCGAATAGGGCATTGGACAGATCGGAACTGTTAATGGCATAGATGACATGGATCTGATGGGTTTTAATAATTTTACGGATACACTGAATAGTCGGCCAATTAAATTTCTTACGGAAATAAGGCACTTCGATGCCTGTGATGTCTTTGGGAATAGCTTTATGCTCGTCTTCAGTGGTATAAGTGACATAAGTGTTGAAGCCTTTGGCCTGAATGGCTTTCAACATGCCATAATTAATAATATCAATTGTGTGGGATACACAAAGTAAATTCATCATTTTAACGGGTCGGTTACGGGATTTAGCCTGACAAAGTTGTGGAAAATTTTTATAATATGCAATCCGACTGATTTATAAAGTCTGTTTACAGCCTGAATATTCCGTTTTTTTTTCGGGATTGTCGTTTTATGTCCTATTTTTGTTGAATATTTAAGTATTTAAATTTGAAAAAATATGGAATTAGCGATTATAGTTGCTGCTGCTGAAAATCATGTGATCGGAAGGGATAATGGATTGATCTGGCATTTATCGGCAGATTTGAAGCGATTTAAAGCGCTGACGACCGGTCATGCGATATTGATGGGACGGAAGACTTTCGAATCGATGGGAAGAGCGCTGCCCAATCGAAGAAATGTGGTGATTTCCGGTAATCCCGGTTTTGTCGCCCCTGGTGCCGAGGTGGTGCCGGATATCCCGAAAGCTTTGGAACTGCTAAAAGGGGAAGAACGGGTATTTGTGATCGGAGGAGGCTCGATCTACCGCGAATTTTGGGATAAGGCTTCGCAGTTATATCTGACAGAAGTACATACCTCTCCCGAGGGAGATACTTTCATTCCTGCCATAGATCCGGATAAATGGGAATTGATCGGCCGTGAAGATCATTATGCCGATGAGAAAAATGAATTCGATTACTCATTTCTCGATTATCGTTTAAAGGCTGAATAGGGTTGAGTTATCCGAAAATCTTTTTTCGGATAGCCTTCGACCGTTCTTTCCGCTGATCTCTTCGTATGGAATAATGATTGTATTTCAACATCAGCCGGATACATGCTTCCTGATCGAAATTCCGGCATTGCGCATATTTTTTAGCCAGAAAAATATAGAGTTCGTCGCTGATGAACATGCGTCTGAAATTTTTACAACCTTCTTCGAGGTTCATCGGTTTAAAAGTCATCCGGTTGATATCCACCAGGGAAAAATGGTATTGTCCGTCTATTTGTGCGATAAGTACATTCCCCGGCGAATAGTCTTCATGGCAAACTCCTTTTTCGTGTAAAGCAGCTGTAAACTGTGCAAATGCAGTCATCAAAGCTTCATTGCCCTGTAACGGTCCCTGGTAGTATTCCCGGATTTCCCGTCGGTAAGGGCATTGCAGGCTGATATAATAACTATAATGTAGTAATCCTCCCTTAAATTCTTCGATATAAGCGATCGATTCAGGGGTTTCGAATCCCCGTTTGATGACTTCGAAAGCATTGTTGTAAGCCCGGCAAGCTTTGGATTTCCGGAAAAAAGTATAAGCGATCCGGTTAATGAAAATCGGAACCCGGTAACGTTTTACGTTTATTTCACGTACCGAAAGACCACAAGGGGGTGAATTTCTTGATCGTGTTCCGTCTGTCCTGGACGATTTCTCCACCTGCGTTGAAATTTTGGGGGAGGGTTTCGATGAAGGTATAGAGAGATTTATATTGGGGATTGAGTATAATTTTCCTCATTTATTCCTTTTTATCTAATAATACGTAGATGACTTCAGGCAATAAAAACCTTCGTTTATTTGTCGGGCAAAGATAAAGAATCTTTTAGGATGTACAAATTTTATCATTCTAATACTAACCGGGATAGAATTCGCCGGCTTATTGCACCGGATGATTTTTCGCTACCAAAATAAACGAACATTTAAATTGGAGGCGATGAAAATATCCGTGGTTATTCAGACTTATAACTCAGAACAATTTTTGGAACGGGTACTGAATTCGGTGAAAGAATTCGATGAAATTGTGGTGTGTGATATGTATAGCACCGACCGTACGATTGAAATAGCCCGAAAGTTCGATTGTAAGATCGTTTATCATAAGAAAACCGATTTTTGTGAACCGGCCCGGAATTTTGCCATACACTCGGCTACTTATGATTGGGTGTTGGTGGTTGATTCGGATGAAATTGTTCCTGCGGACTTGAAGGATTATTTATATACTCTCCTTCGGGAACAACGTGCTATCGGTGGAGTTTGGATCCCACGGAAGAATTATTTGATGGGAAAATTCATACATGGGGATTATCCGGATTATATCTTACGTTTTTTCCGTAAGCAAAATGCTTTTTGGCCTCCATATGTACATGCAGTTCCC